>JAEEGJ010026781.1_pt1 | contig 11649 bp, 12 predicted proteins | sample 8958761 | NCBI WGS metagenome assembly JAEEGJ01 (sample SAMN16246546, study PRJNA631951) | gut metagenome | biome: gut microbiome; feature: rumen; material: RS-attached | host: Bos | place: Iran: Karaj | collected 2018-10
GAAAAGATTAATATTCATTAGAAACCTCTTTCATCACCGAATTCTGCTAATTTCTCTTTCATGAAATCACCGAAACGGTCTTCTTGAATTGCTTTTCTCGCATCTTCAACTAATCTAATTAAGAATCTGACATTATGGATAGACATGAGTCTTTTGCCAAATGTTTCATCACAGATGAACAAATGTCTTAAATATGCTTTTGTGTAGTTCTTACAGCAATAGCAATCACACTTACTATCTAAAGGAGTAAAGTCCTCTTTGTATTTTTCGTTTTTAATATTAACTCGACCAGTGGATGTCATAAGCGCTCCATGTCTTGCTAATCTAGTTGGCAAGACACAGTCAAACATATCAACACCACGAGCAATGCTACCTAAGATGTAATCGATGGAACCAATACCCATGACATATCTTGGTTTATTGTCTGGTAAATACTTAATGGCGTATTCCACCATTTCAAAGAATTTATCTTTTGGTTCACCGATTGATGTACCACCGATGGAATAGCCTGGGAAATCCATCTTCACCAATTCTTCAGCGCACATCTTTCTGAGATCTTCATAATCTCCGCCTTGAACAATGCCGAATAAAGCTTGGTCTTCTCTTTTATGAGCGTCTAAACCACGCTTCGCCCATCTAAGTGTTCTTTCGGTGGATTTTTTAACATAGTTATAATCAGCAGGCCAAGGAATGCATTCATCAAAAGACATTGCAATATCTGAGCCTAGTTTTTCTTGAATATCAATGGAAACTTCTGGAGAAAAGAAGAGTTTATCGCCGTTTAAATGGTTCTTAAACTCGACACCATCCTCGGTAATTTTGCGATTTTCCGCTAAGGAGAAGACTTGGAAACCACCACTATCTGTAAGGATTGGTCCATCCCAATTCATGAACTTGTGGAGACCACCAGCTTTAGCCACAATATCAGCACCCGGTCTAATTGAGAGGTGATAAGTATTGCCTAAAATTGTGCCTGCTCCCATCTCTTTTAACTCTTCTGGAGATAATGTTTTAACGGTCGCTAAAGTGCCAACAGGCATAAACATTGGAACTTCACAATCTCCGTGTGGAGTGTGGAGGATACCGTATCTAGCACCTGTTTGTTTATCGATGTGTTTGATTTCTAACCAAAAGTTTTTCATAGCGTGATTATTATACTAACAATAATAAATTGTTCAAACAAAAAGCGTAGCGCTCGGCTACGCATATTTGTTCTTGTTTAGACTATTCAAGAATTAACTTTCTTAAATTGATAGCGCCTTTACCTTCATAAAGGAAGACAACCATGTCTTTTTCGCCACCCTTTTCAACTGGGAATTTGATAACAGCTTCGCCATTAACGTTAACTTCTTGAACGGCTTCTTTATCACCATACTTCATAATGAGTTTACCTTGGGCCTTACCATCTAACTTAATGCCAAATGATTTGGTCTTTTGTAAATCGAAGTATTTGTATGTGATGGAACAGCCATCATTGAAGTTCTTAACGTATTGATTTGGTTCTTCGTTTCTATCTTTACCTTCTTGGGTTAAGAATGGTTCTTTACTATGACCGAATTTGAAGATGCCATAGAATCTATTACCATTTTTGGCTCTTAAGCCACAGTTGATGGAAGCGAAGTATTCGCCTTCACCTGGTAATGGTTTGCCATATAAGCCTTGGGATGTTCTTTCAACTTGTTTGATAGAACCATCTTCTTCAATAAATGTTTCTTCTGCAAAGCCTTGTCTGGAGAATTGGCATTTATTTGTTTGTCTATGGGCAAATACGTAGTATTTACCATTGGCTTCAACCATGGAACCGTGTGTGTTGCCTGTGAAGTCACATGCGGATTTTGGATCTTTGCAATCTCTTAAACCAATATCACCATTGGACACTAATGTGCCACCTTTTCTAAACGGACCCTTTGGTGTATCACCGATACAGTAGAATAATTCATGACCGGCTTGGGAAGAATAGATGAAGTAATATTTGCCTTTGAATTTACGCATTGAGCTTGCTTCAAAGAAGGCATGCATACCATATTCTTTATTTTTGTCGTTTTGGATAGATGGAACAGTAGTAATTGGTTCAGTAATAACTGTTAACATATCCTTTGGATCAAGTTCAACAACCGCACCACCAAGAATGTTTTTGGCGCTTAAACCAATAACAGGATAGAACAAGGCAGAGCCATAGTATAAATAGACATGACCATCTTCAACATAAACTGCTGGATCGAATGGTGCATAATTCTTTTGCCATTTGCCTAATTCAACTTTACCGTGGAATTTGAATGGACCGGCTGGGCTATCACTGACAGCACAGCGGATGACCCATGAGCCTTTTGTGATGCCTGGGGCTGGTGAGTAATAAATGTAATATTTGCCATCTGGACCTTGGCAAACGTCTGGAGCATAGAATTGTGTTTTTCTTTTATTTAAAGGATCATCTGTTTTCTTCCAGATAACACCTTCATAACGCCAATCGGATAAATCATCGATTGGAGCTGACCATGTAATATAGTCATTTAAACAGAAACCGCTACTACCAAAACGATCGTGGGAACCATACACATAAACACGTCCGTTAAAAACATGTGGTTCACCATCTGGAACGTACTCAAAATTTGGTAGATAAGGATTAGTAACTACTTTTTTCATTATTTGAATCTCCTAATGTTCGTCTTAAATCTAGCAACAAATGTCGCTTATAGAAAATCATTATTTTATTAAAAATATATGACAATCTTTCGATGCCAAATTAATTAGAGGACTTTAATGAAGTCATCTTTTCTTGGCTTCGCGGCTGGGAATGCGCCATCGGATGGATAGCCAAGCGCGCATGAGCCGACCACGCGGAATTCTTCAGGAATGCCTAAAGACTTTTTAACCTTCATACCTTCTTTTGTTTCGAAGAACTCATCAAATTGATTAATCCAGCATGAAGCAATCTTTAAAGCATTAGCTGCCACAAACATATTCTCTAAGATGCAAGAACAATCCTGGAAGGTAAAGCGATCTTCTCTAGGGCCAGCAACCAAGATAATTGTTTTAGCGCCATACATACAGTCTTTACCTCTGATATTGAGGGACAGGGTACGCAATTTCTCGACATATCGTTTGGAATTAACAACATAGATATTGGCGATTTGTCTATTCATTCCGCTTGGAGCGAACTTGCCAGCTTCTGCAATTTCCATGACTTTTTTGAGTGAAACTTTCTTATCGCTATAGCTTCTGCAACTAACACGATTCTTGATGATATCGATTGTTTTGTTACTCATATAGTTTATAACCTCTATCTATAATACTTTACAGTCATTAATGCAATGTTCTTATTGACCTCATAGTCACTCTTTAAAAGGCTTTGATCTACATCGATTCCAAGCTCATGACAGTAGGCAATAAAGTCCTTTGTAAAAAACCACAATCTTATGTCGTTTTGAATAAATGAATCATTATTTTGGAATCTGCCAACTTTGAATGGAATGTAGTAAAGCTTGCCATTTGTAAATACAAAATTATCTGGATGATAATCTAATGCTAAACGATCATTTCTGGCATACCAGAATGTTTTGAATAGCGCTTCAATGATGCCTTCTGGTAATTCACCTTGAAGGAGTGTTTGTAAACAATTATCGCCTTCAACATATTCAATGACAGCGATTTTTAATTTTTTATCGTAAAGATAACATTTTGGATTAACAACACCTGACACTCTTAATTGATGTTCTGCTTCACAAAATGCTTCAAATTTAGCGTCGTCTGACTCGAATTTCTTTAAAAAGAAATATTGTCCTTTTCTTTCAGCTTTAAATGAGTGTTCACCGATTTGTTCGACGACTGTGAACACTTTTCTTTTAACTTCAATTTCTTCTTTCATACCATTATTTTCCTTAACTCACTACTTATTAGCAAGAAAAAACTATAATAAATCATGAATAACAATATATAATATTGAGGCAAAGAGGACTGCAATATGAATAAGAACATCGAAAGATTTATTAGATACGCTAAAATTGATACTCAAGCCGATGAGAATACAGGTACTACTCCATCAACTGAAAAACAAAAGAATCTATCTAGACTTTTAGTTAAAGAACTAAAAGAATTAGGTTTAGATGATGCTTATATGGATGAATATGGCATTGTCTATGCCCATTTAGATGGCGAAGGTGATGTCATTGGTTTAAATGCTCACATCGATACCGCACTAGAAGTTACTGATGAAAACGTTAATCCACAAATCGTCAATAAATGGGATGGAAGTGATATCAAATTAAACGATGAATATTCCATTTCTCTTAAGCAGTTCCCAAAAATGAAAAATTTAGTCGGTAAAGACTTAGTAGTTACCGATGGTAATACATTATTAGGCGCAGATGATAAAGCGGGCATTGCTATTATCATGGGTGTTCTTGATTATTTAAAAAATAATCCTGAATACAAGCACCACCCATTATCCATCGCTTTCACTGTTGATGAAGAAATCGGTGAAGGTCCAAAACACTTTTCTCTAGAAAAAATGAAAGCAGATTATGCATTCACGATTGATGGTGGCGCTATCGAAGATATTGATGTTGAAAACTTCAACGCTCAGCAACTCAAGGTAAAGATTGATGGCGTAGCCGTTCACCCAGGCGAAGGTAAGAACACTTTAATCAACGCATTACAAATTCAAGCGGAATTCATCAACGCTTTACCACAAAAAGAAACACCATTCTATGCAGATGAAGGATACTGGTATTTAACCAGTGTTAACGGCACAAGTGAAAAGGCTGAATTAGTGGCTATTTTAAGAAACTTCTCTCGTCAAAAACTTGAAGAATTAGATGCACATATCCTCCAAATTAGAGATGAATTAGCTAATAAATACCCAAAAGCTAAGATTCAAGTTGAGATCAGTGAACAATATGAAAATATGAAAATGTATGTCGACAAAGATCCTCGTCCAGTTGAAAAAGCTGCTGCTGTATTAAGAAAGTTTGGTATTGAACCACAATTTGGAAGAATCAAAGGCGGCACTGATGGAGCAACATTCTCAAAAATGGGCTTAGTTACTCCAAATCTTGGTACTGGTAGCGGAAACCACCACGGCCGTTTCGAATATTTGTCAGTGCAAGACTTTGAAAAAATGATAGAAATAGTTTTAGAGATCATACGTAAATAAAAACAAAACTTTATTTACCTTTGAAATGTGCTATAAATAGTGAATATGAAAAGAATTAACACTCTCCATTATGTTTTAGAGTTAATCGTTATTGTCGGTTTCCTTATTTTGGGTGTGACCATTCTTACTTTTATATTCCAAAATCAACCATTTGACCGCATTGTAATTGGTTCTATTATTCTTGCTATCGGTGTTTTAGGAGTCGCGGATTTCTTTACCTGGAAATACGCCATGAAAAGAAGAAGCATACAAAGCGTTGTCGCTGCAGTGCTTTATATTGCTTTGGGCGCTGTAATTATGATTATCAACAGACTCGACACCAAAATTTGGTGTCTTATGTGGGGCATTGGTAGTATTGCTTTCTCAGTAGCAAGAATTGCTACAGGCGCAGTTAACATGCCATATCAGCCACTAATTAATGCTGTGAGAATTATTCTTGCTATCATCCAAATTGTATTTGGTGTGCTCCTTATTGTTAAAACAGGAGATGCTGTTCCACCAACGATGCTCTTCCTTGGCATCGCTTTGTGCACAACTTCACTTATTTTATTAATTGAATTTACAATTCATCGTTACCAAAGAATCTAATTAGTTATGAAAGAAAAAGAACAAAAAGTAGTCTTTTATCGTGACGAATTAAATGATGATTTTGCTGGTAATAACATTAATACTAAAGAAGTCCCTAATAATTTCCGTTATATAAATAAAAACATCTTTTTTAAGATTAGTTCTTTCTTACTAAGATATTTATTCGCTGTGCCGTGTCTTTGGATTGCGAATACTTTTATCTTTAGGCCAAAAATCATAAACAAGAAGCTTTTAAAACCATTAAAAAGAAAAGGCTATTACGTTTATTCCAACCATGTTTTGCCTTATGATCCGGTGATATTACCAATTAAAACAAATCCAGGAAAACTGATGATTATTATTGCGGGCCCAGATCTATTTTCTATCCATCCATTTGTGAGCTGGTTAGTGAAACATTTCGGCGCTATTCCTATTCCAAATCAAGATGCGACAATGTGTGAAAACTTTGTTAATTGCTTATCTTGGAACATAAAAAGAGGCAAACGTGTACTGTTTTTTCCTGAGGCACATATTTGGCCGTATTATAACGACATTAGGAATTTCAAAGCCTCTAGTTTTAGATATCCAGTTACAGATAACGCTCCTGTTGTGGCGGCAACCACCACTTTTAAGCAAAGAAAAGGCAACAGGAAACCAAAACCAATTATTTACTTAGATGGACCTTTCTATCCAGATCAAACATTATCCGCTCATGACCAAGTCAAAGAACTAAGAGATCGTGTCTATAACGCGATGAAGTGGCGTGCTGGTCAAGAAGGTAACTACGAATACATCAAATACGTGAAGAAGGAGGATTAATCATGAAGCCATTATGTATTGCGCACCGTGGAAAACACGATAAATACTTCGAAAACACAATTAATGCTTTTAAGGAAGCCGCTAAAGGCGAATATTATGGTATCGAAGCAGATATTCACTTAACTAAAGATAATTATTGGGTGGTTCATCATGACGCCGATTTCTATAGCGAAGGAAAAAGATATATCATTGCAGAAATGAATAAAGATGAAGTAATTAAGCTTCACTTAGATAACGAACAAAATGATAACGAGGCATATATTCCTTTGTTCGAGGACTATTTAAAGATCTGTAAGGAAAGCGGTAAAAGACCAATTATTGAAATTAAGCCAAGCAATCCAAAAAGAAAGTATCTAAAACAATTAGTATCTTATGTTGATTCTTTTATTGGTTTAGATAACGTAACATTTATAGCATTCTATCCTTGGCCTTTAATAAAACTAAGACACATGTATCGTAAAAAGGTACATTTACAAATGTTAATTGAACCTCGTCCAGTACTAATTAGTTGGGCTAAATTCTACCGTATGGATATTGATATTAGAGACAAAATGCTCACTATAGAATTAGTAAATAAGTTCCATAAAAAGAAACTAAAAACTAACTGTTGGATAGTTAATGATGAATCAATGTTAAGACATCTTGAAGAAATTGGTTGCGACTATATCACCACTGATACATTCGATCAAAATTCATAATAAAAAACCAGCCGAATGAGCTGGTTTCTTTTTGCGTTTTTAAATGAGATGAGCACCAATGAATCGGTGTCATCAATGCAAGGCATTAAGAATAGTGTTGGGTCTATTTCTTTTTGATTTTGCCTTTTTGAGCACCTTTGGAAGCGTGAACTAAGACTGAACCGCCTTGGTTAGCTGCCATTTTGTTGGTGAATTCCAATGCTTCTTTTTGAGTATCAAAAAGCTTAATTGCTTTTTCACCACCGGCGTATTTGACTTGCCATTTACCATCTGGACGTTTTGCGACGTGATAGTTACGGAAATCAACGCTCTTCTTTTCTTCTTTTTTTGCTGGCTTTGCAGCAGGTTTTTTTGCAGGAGCAGCTTTCTTGGCTGGAGCTGGTTTAGCAGCTGGCTTCTTTGCAGGAGCGGCCTTTTTAGCTGGTGCAGGTTTTTTTGCAGGTGCTGCTTTTTTGGCAGCAGGTTTTTTAGCTGGCATAATTATTTCCCTCTTTTGAACTTATATTCATTATAAAATAATTATCTTTTTTTACAAAATTATCAGTCGCAAGGGAATTTAACACCAATTTGTCTTCTTATTTCATCCATGATTTGTAAAACTTCTAGGGAAGATTCTAAGGAGACTAATTCATCAGGCTTTTCACCTTTCATATATTCCCCTACCACTCTAAATTCAGTAGCGAATTTCTTTTTCTTATCTCTAAAGACTTCTTTTCCGTCTTTTGTTTTTAAGGTTGCTTTACTTGCCATATGGAAGAAAGGCACTTTGATTTTTCCTTTTTCTCCAATGATGGTGCAATGTTCTCCGTTCAAGGCATTTATTTGGCTACTAACTCTCGCTTCAAAGCCATCATATTTAAATGAAGAAACATTGAAAAGATCGATACCGTTATATAGTTTTCCTCTTGAAATGATCTCGTTTGGCTTACCAAATAACTCATAGACATATCTAACAGGATAAACACCTAAGTCTAATAGGGCCCCACCATATCTAGCAGGGCTTATATAGCGGCCTTTAGCCTTGTTATAGCCAAATATTGGCATATTGAAAATACAATCAACAGAAAGGATTTTTCCGATTCTTTCTTCTTTAATCCATTGCTTTACTTTGTTAGCGACAGGATTATACCAAGTCCACATCGCTTCTTTGAGCATAGTTTTATTGTCTTTGCTTAATTTAATTAGCTCTTCTAATTCTTTAGCGTTACCAGTAATTGGTTTTTCACAAAGAACTGGTTTATGGTTTTCCAAACAAAGTTTGCAATAAGAAAAGTGCGTTTCATTAGTCGTGGCAATATAAACCCCATCAACTTGAGGATCATTAATTGCCTCTAACGCACTTTCATATACTTTAGAGTTAAACTTTTTAGCGAATTTTTCCGCTTTCTTTTTGGTGCGGTTATATACTGAAACGATTTTATGACCCGGATTGGTCACAACTTGTTTTGCGACTTTATTCGCAATTTTACCTGTTCCAATAAAGCACCAATTAAACATAATTATTTAGCGTTTTTATCTGGCACATAAGTTCCAGCACCAAAGTTGATTTGGAAATTTCTCGCTTTAATTGCTTCTTTGATATCTCTATCAGCATAGTTATACCAAATGTTTATCTTTGTATCTGTTGAGAAGCTATAAAAGCCTTCTTCGTCAAATTCAATTGCTGTTCCATCGCTTAATCTATACACGAACTGCATGACCATATCGTTTTGATTAGTAATGATTTCTTCTGCGCCCTTTTTGTTGGCATAGCTGAATGAATAATAGAATTTGAAAGGTACGACAGCGCCTTCTTCTTTGGTTTCAAATTTTATTAAAATTTTCTCATTATAATCATCGAGCGTCGCAAAAATGGTCCATTCGCCGTACTTATGTTCCTCTTCAAAGTTATACGCTTTTTCTTTGGCGCACGCTGTTAAAGAGGCGATTATTGATAAAGAAATGGTTGCTTTTTTGAATAGACTGTGTTTCATAAACTAGTTATGTTGACCTTTCACACATTTAACAGCGGTTGCTTCAACAGGAACTGCTGCTTTATATCTTTCTAAGAACTTATTGAAACCTTTAACTTCTTCTTTAGAAGCAACGGCAATTTCTTCTTTGGCGTTCACGAAGATCTTGTTTTGTAAGTAATCTTCTAATGTTTCGCCTCTTTCTTTTTCGAGCATATAGGCCGCTAGTAAAGCTTCACCATATGGGCCACCTTCACCTGCGCTGCTGAGTGTAGCCACAGGCGCATCTAACGCTGCGCTTAATGCTTTAGCGCCGACGACTGGTGTTTTAAAGAAACCACCATGGCCGTAGATTTTATTAACTTCGACACCTTGGTTGACCAAGATATCAACACCAATTCTTAAAACAGCAAGAACTGCTAAGATATGAGATTTCATGAAGTTAGCTAATGACATCTTAGCGTCTGGTTCACGAACAAATAATGGTCTACCTTCTTGGACACCAACTGCGGCTTCGCCAGAGAAATAGTTAAAGGAAACAAGACCACCAGCATCTGGTTCACCTTCAAGTGATTTATTGAATAATCTTACGAATAATTCACCGCGTTGGATGGAACCGCCTGCTAAAACGATAGCTTGATGTAATAATTCAACCCAAGCATTGATATCTGTTGTGCAGTTATTAGCGTGAACAAGAACGGCTGGATAACCACTTGGAGAAGCGATGACATCGATTTCTTTGTTCATCGCAATATCTTTATCAGTAACAAGTGTAATGTTACCGGATGTACCTAATGAGGAGTTACCATAACCAACTCTAACAGAGTTAGTAGCGATCATACCTGTACCCATATCACCTTCTGGTGGACAGAATGGAATACCAGCTTGTAAAACACCCGATGGGTCAATTAATAAGGCACCTTCTTTTGTTAAGCAACCAGCATTTTGGCCCGCAACCATACACTTTGGTAAGATGTCTAAAATCTTCCAATCAACTTTGTCTTTGACTAAGTTATTGAATTTATTGACCATTTCTTGGTCATAGTCTTTGGTGTTCTTATCTAATGGGAACATACCAGAAGCATCGTTAGCACCTAAAACCTTTTGACCAGTTAATAAGTAATGCATATAACCCGCTAATGTGGTAGCAAAGACAATGTCTTTAACTTCTTTTTCGCCGTTAAGTAAGGCTTGATAAATATGAGAAACACTCCAACGTTGTGGGACGTTAAAGTTGAATAAAGCAGATAATTGATCTTGAGCATCTGGGCAGATTGTATTTTTCCATGTACGGAATTCTGCTAATTGTTTGCCGTTCTTGTCAAAGACAAGGTAACCGTGCATCATACCAGAAATACCAATTGCGCCAACTTTGCTAAGTGGACGACGATATTTTGTTTCAAATTTATTTTTTAAACCAGCATAGCAATCTGCTAAACCGATTTTGGCTTGTTCTAATGTATAGATCCAAATACCATTCTTTAATGTTGATTCCCAAGCATAATCATTTGATGCGATAATCTCGTGATTTTCATCAAGCATAACTGCTTTGATGTTTGTTGAACCAAACTCAATACCAATAACACATTTTTCTAAAACCATAATTAGCCTCCATGATAAATATGAAATGATTCACCTTCTTTATACAAGAAAGCAAACATTTATAATATGACAATATCTAAATCAATGACCGCTATTTATGCGGTTTTTATTACATATTCAAAATTGATTTCAAATCCTTGATAGACAAAGATTTGATGGAAGAGTCATCATTGCTAATAACTTTATCGACAAGTTCTTTCTTCTCATTTTGAAGATTAACCACTCTTTCTTCGATGGAGTTTTCAGCGATAAGCTTGATAACTTCAACGGTTCTAGTTTGACCAATACGATGTGCTCTATCACTAGCTTGATTTTGCGCAGAATAGTTCCACCATGGATCGAGGTGAATAACAACGTCAGCACCAACTAAGTTAAGACCCGTACCGCCTGCTTTTAAGGAAATGAGCACCACTTTATAGTCTTCATCCTTATTGAAATCATTGCAGATTTTTAGTCTATCTTTAGCGGATGTATCGCCAGTAATCATGAAGTACTTAATACCCATCTTTTCAATTTCTTCTTTGACGATATTTAAAGCAGAAACGAATTGAGAGAAGATTAAGAATCTATGGCCTTCTTTCATTCTACTTTCAATAATCTCTTTGAGCATTGTGATCTTGCCAGATTCACCTTCAAAATTATCAACAAATGTTGATGGATCAACACAGATTTGTCTGAGTCTTGTAATGATGGATAAGACTTCCATAACTTTAGAACCATCAGAAGATTTGAGTTCTTCTTTCGCTTTTAAGCGGAAGGCATCATAAAGTTTTCTTTGTTCCTGACTCATTTCTGTGGTCACGATAACTTCGTATTTTTCTGGTAAGTCTTTTAAGACATCTTCTTTTCTTCTTCTTAA
>JAEEGJ010026782.1_pt1 | contig 11649 bp, 14 predicted proteins | sample 8958761 | NCBI WGS metagenome assembly JAEEGJ01 (sample SAMN16246546, study PRJNA631951) | gut metagenome | biome: gut microbiome; feature: rumen; material: RS-attached | host: Bos | place: Iran: Karaj | collected 2018-10
TGGAACTCGCGGACAAAGGCTTTGATCAGGCTTCAGTGCTGGCAAAAAAGATAATCAAATACAGTACAAAATAGCTTATTTCTCTGCTTCTGCCAGCTGCTTGCAGAAAGCCTGGTCAAAACCGGCAGAGGCCTGCCTGCCGGAAATCACAATAGGGGTCTTCAAGAGCAGCTGATCCTCAAGCAGCTCCTGTGGTGTGTCGAAATCCATGTAGGCCATGCCACGTTTTTTGTACTCTTTGGATTCTGTATCCAGCAAGGTGTCTGGCTTCAAGAGTTTAAAAATGTTCTCCAGTTCTCCAGCGGTAAGCTCGCGTTCATCCATGTTCTGGAATTGCACCTTTATACCACGCTCTTTGAAGAACCGGAGAGCCTTCTTTGTGTCATTGCATTTGTTTCGACCGATAATGCGTATCATGTCGGAATCAGCTTTTTATGGTTTCCGACAGGCTGGATACCAGGCCGGTCATGCTCTGGATCTCAGAAGGAATGATGATCTTGGTGGACTTGCCGTCTGCCACCTTCTCAAAAGCCTCCAGGCTGCGAAGTTTGATGACTGCCTCGTCCAGCTGCGCTTCCTTGAGCATCTTGATTCCCTCTGCTTTAGCATTCTGTACTTCCAGGATAGCCTTTGCTTCTCCCTCTGCCTTCTTGATTGCGGCCTCTTTCTCAGCCTCGGCATTTAGGATTCTGGAAGCTTTCTCGGCCTCTGCCTCAAGAATCATGGCCTGTTTCTTTCCCTCGGCCTCAAGGATTGCGCTCTGCTTGTGACCCTCGGCGATAAGAATCTGCTCCCGGCGCTCACGCTCTGCCCGCATCTGCTTTTCCAGTGCGTCACTGATGGCATCTGGCGGAATAATGTTCTTAACCTCTACGCGGTTCACCTTTATACCCCATGGGTCGGTGGCCTCGTCCAGGATGCTCCGCATCTTGCTGTTGATGACATCGCGGCTGGTGAGAGTCTGGTCCAGCTCAAGTTCTCCGATAATGTTACGGAGAGTGGTGGCAGAAAGATTCTCCAGCGCATTGATAGGCTGCTCAACTCCATAGGTATACAGCTTGGGGTCTGAAATCTGGAAGTAAACCACGGTATCAATTTCCATGGTGACATTATCCTTGGTGATTACCGGCTGAGGCGGGAAGTCCAGCACCTTCTCCTTGAGGGAAACAGGTGGCAGGCAGCTGTCGATGAATGGAACTTTCACATGAATTCCTACTCCCCAGGTCTTGAGATATGTTCCAAGCCGCTCAATGACAACAGCCTGAGACTGTGGGACAATCCTGATATTCTTAAGAATAAGAATGATTGCAACTAAAAGCAGTGCAATCCAAACATAGAAAAAACCGAAAGAAGTGTCCATATCTGTTAATCCTCCTTAACTTTCTGAACTACAAGGGTGTTTCCCTTTACACTTTTGACTATGCAGATGTCCCCGGAGGCAAGTGGCTCCTCATCGGTAGATTCCGCATTCCATACAACACCGTTCTGTGCCTTGACTGTCCCTTTCTGGAACTGGCTAATAGGCTCAATAACCTTCATCTTTGTTCCTTCTATGGATTCGGTGTTCATCTTGTTCTTCCCAAGTTTAAGCTTTTTTACAAAGAATGGGCGTGTGAACAGCATCAGAACAACGCTTATCAGCAGGAAAATCAGCAGCTGCCACTTGAAGGGCATCTCTGTCCTGGAGAGAAATATCATAATCAGAGCACTGATACCGCACCAGATAGATACCAGGGCGATAGTCATAGCCTCAATTATCACCATGATGACAAATACTGCCAGCCAGAACCAGAATAGATTGCTCATGATAAATTCAATCATAACTGACCTCCTTTTTAATAAATATAGCACAAACCTGTGTCAAATAATGCTACAAAGATAAAAAATTAATCATTTTTATCAAAATAATGCAGGATAACCGGCCAAGTGCTATTATATGGATCAAAATAATTAACTAGCGATCTATCAAATGGCCTAGTATCATCAATTGAATAAATATCCATTTTGGCAGGGGAAGTGACGATGCACTCCTCAATAGTTTTTCCCTCGTAAAGCCCATCCCAAGTCAGATCCCAACCAGCTGAATCACCAACAATAAAAAGCAGCTTGGAATGGAAAAAAGGAATGATTTCTTTTTCAAAATGAGCGATTGCATTTTTTAGAACTAGTAAACTTTCTCTGGTATGTTTTATGAAAAACTCATCAAGAAAAGCATACATGCTTGCATAAGCAGGAACATACGGAAAACCGCTGACATTCACATATGTCTCCATCACATCAATATAAATGGTTATATTGGGTATGAATTTGGTCGATTTAAAATGCTTCCTAATATATATCGCCCCTTCTGAGACAGTCATCATATAATCTGAGAAATTGTTGTCGTCAAAATCATCAACCCTAATAAGATTCCGGCCAGCAGCCTTATATCTTCTGATCAGCTCGTCCGCTCTCTCATCCATTGTCATATTGGGCATGTCATGGTCAAAAAGATATAATGCAGAAACACCCATAGTTTTCTCCTTGCTGTAATTTTACCCCCATACTGTGTCAAATAATGCTACTTTATGCCAAATTTTATTACATTTCTTCATCAAAGCTTAAAAAATTAAGATGATTATAGAGACAATCTCCTTTAAATCCTAAGCCTCTGTCATATTTTTCATCGTGTCCATCTTTGTAAAATATTTTTAAAAATGCTTCACTATCATCAACCCAACGCTCAACTTCAGTCATTTCGGTAGAAAGGAAATCTGCAATTTCTAAATATTTTTGTTTCATCAGGTCCGGCCCAATGTTCTTTTCTGTCTTAAGATTAACTTTTTTCCTGCAAAGAATACGCTTGCACTTGATGATTCTGCCATCCGGATAAAATTTTATCTCGGTATGATTAAGGGGAGGTTCATTCCAATAGATATATGTCTTCCAAACAAATTTCATATAGGCAATTTGTTCCGCATCAATCATCTTATTTTCCATATTATCAATTTTACCCAGCTGGTGTGTCAAATAATGCTACAGGTGAAAATTTTTTATAAGAAGTTTTATATTGACCTGGTTTTGAGGATGATTTATTATTTTTGTATTGGTTGAGGTTGTGGAATCGGGCCGGTGGTAATAATACGACCCCCACAACTTCATTTTTTTTATTTCACTAATAAAAAAGCTCTTGGACGTGTTCAAGACCGTCACTGAAGACGGCACGTCACAAAGAGCTTACTAATCATAATTACATGGTATTTGGCAGTTGTCAACATTATTCTTTAGGTGAAAAAAAAATGGGAGGGAGCTCAGTCTGGACTCCTTCCCGGGAAGCCGAGACTTTCGTCTCCGCTTAATTTAATTATATTCTAGCCACGATGAATTGTCAATTTTTTTATTTCACCAGTTCTTGATACAGTTTGAACAGTTCAGCAACACACTCACTCTCGGTCATAGTGCGGTAATCGAAACCGTAAGCCTGCATTACAGCCTTGTCGTTAGCCTGATGTGCTTTGCGGAGTTCTGGTGGCATTGCGGCCCGCAGGGAGCACACTCTGCCGAGGGTGGGGACTACAAGCAGGGGTACCTTATTGCTGGCTATATAAGCATTTACAAAGTTTTTGAAATTTTTTGAGCAAAAATTGAAGCAAAACGAATTTTTTTTCAGTAACAAAGGTATGGAAAAACAAATTTTTATTTTATCTGAAAAAGAAAGAAGAGAGAAAAAGATTTCTCTGGAAGCTCTTATACCAGTAGAAGCAATGCCTTTAGAATTGGTGCCTGAAATATTCTATAACCCTAGTGAGAAAAACAATGAAATATTAAAGAAACGTATAGAATGGGCTTTTAGCCAGGTAAAAAGAAAGATTATTTCTACGTCAATAGGAAAAATATCAATAACAAAACGAGGCATAAGAGATTCTTTAAGAAAAGGGGTGAATAAATACAAAGCTGGTCTTTATTCATGTTTGGACAAGTTGATTGAAATATCAGTTCACCTTTTCACAAATACTGATAGCAATGGAAAGCGTCAGTTCATTTTAGGAAGCAAGTACAACAGGGGAGGAAAAATTGCATATGTTGGAATTGTAGTAAAAGAAGACATCAAGGGCAAAAAATATTATTCACATACCATTTATGAAAAAAATGGCTGGAGGCCACAGGCGGTGTCTGAAAAAACAGACGGTGCCAAAAAGCTACATCCAGCTACAAAAAGTATACTTCACGAAATACTATCTGTCAACAATAATCTTGGGAGGCATGAATGAACATACTATCGCTGATCTTTGACCAAAGTTGCCTGCTGTGCGGCACATCCGACCCATTCTCCGAGAAGTACGGGCTGTGCCGGCGCTGCGCATTCCCGCTCCTGTTCCACCGGGAGCAGGGGCCGCTGTGCCGTGTCTGCGGCCGCCCCTTGATATCGGAGGAGGGCATATGCATGAGGTGCCGGAACGAGGACTATAACTTTAATACAAACCACTACTTTTGGGACTACGAGGGGGTGGCCAAGACTGTTATTGGCCTATACAAGTTCAAGGGGCAGCGCCGCATAGGCCGCTTCCTTGCGCTGGCAGTGTACCGGTATCTCCGCCGGCAGCGCCTTGCGGATGTGCTCCTGGTTCCAGCCCCCTGCAGCCCGGCGCGGCTTAAGAAGACGGGGTACAACCACATGGCAGCGCTGTGCCGGGCCTTGAAAGGGATGCATGGCATCCCTTTTGCCGACGTGTTACGGCGGCGCAGGGGGCGCCAGCTGAAGAAGCTGGGCAAGCAGGAGCGCAAGGAAGAGCTGGTGGACAAGCTTTACATGCGGCCCCGGGATGCCCGTAAGTTCAGGGCTCTTGCCCAGGGAAAGCACATCATCCTGCTGGACGATGTCTTCACCACAGGAACCACAGCCTCGGCCTGCGCCGGTATCCTTAAGCTGAACGGCTGTGAAAGTGCAGATATAATCACATTTGCTCTTGATTAATTTTTACTTTTTATCTATTATCAAAGTAACTTTTAATATTTTAGGTATTAAAGGAGCCGTAAAAGCGGCTCCTTTTTTTGTAGGTTTTTTATGGAATTTGCAGATAAGAATGGAACTTATTACCAGCTGCTCTCCCCAGTGGTGGAGGGGCTTGGCTTCTCTATCGTGGAGCTTTCTGCCGCAAACCGGCAGGACGGTATCCACATAAGCCTGGTCATCTACTCGCCCGCAGGAGTTACGGTAAAAGACTGCGAGAAGGTTCACCGCCTGGCCGCAGCCCGCGCCGAGGTGGCCTCTGATACCCGGGATGTCTACTTCGAGGTCTCATCCCCAGGAATCAGCCGGAACTTCAAGCATGCTGATGAGTTTGCGGTGTTCACAGGACACAAAGTCAAAATCCTGTGCGATGGAGAAAGTGAATGGGTGCACGGCTGCATCATTTCGGCCGATGCGCAGAACGTAACTATAGAAACAATAGAAAAGACCGGGAAGAAGATCCCTTACAGCCAGATCAAGAAGGCTAAGCTGGACTTTTCCTGGGAGGAGGCATGAAGATATGGCATCTGGATTAGCTGAAGCTATTAAGCTTTACGAAGAGGAAAAGGGTATTTCCCACGAGCTTGCACTTAAGACAATCGAAGATACAATGCTTGCGGCATACAAGAAGAAATTCGGTTCCACCGAAGGTGTGGAGGTCAAGTTCAGCGATGACGAGAACGAAGTATATCTTCAGGTCAAGAAGGAAATTGTTGATGATGTAGTTGATGATGCAACTCAGATTGACATTGATGATGCCAGAGAGAATTATGGCATGACCGACTGCGAGATCGGCGACGAGCTCCTTATCGACATCGACCCAAGCACATTCCGCCGTATGGATGTCCAGAGCGCCCAGCAGCGTATAAACCAGCGGAGCAAGGCTATCAAGGATGACAAAATCTACTCCGAGTTCATCGACAAGGTGGGCGAGATGATCGTAGGCTACTGTCAGCGGGAACACAACGGAAACATCTTTGTGGACCTGGGAAAGACCGAAGGAATCCTTCCTAAGCGGTATCAGTCTCCAAGAGAAGTGTACCACGCCAACGACCGTATCAAAGCCTATGTTTACGAAGTTAAGAAAGATGAGAACGGACTCAGCATAGTCCTTTCCAGAACCCATACAGAATTTGTCAAAAAGCTTTTCGAGCTTGAGGTTCCAGAGATTGCAGACAAGACAATCGAGATCTTCAAGATTGTCCGGGAGCCTGGTTACCGTGTGAAGATGTCTGTTTATACACACCGTGACGACATCGACCCGGTAGGTGCCTGTGTAGGACTCCGGGGAGCCCGTATCCAGGCTGTTGTCCGCGAGATGGAAGGGGAGAAGATAGATGTCCTCAAATACGACACCGACCCTACAGTTTACATCAAAAACGCCCTTTCTCCTGCCGAGGTTCAGCAGGTATACATCCTGGACGAGGCAAAGCGACAGGCCCTTGCAGTTGTAAGCGACAGCCAGCTTTCTCTTGCCATCGGAAAACAGGGACTTAACGTGCGGCTCGCAAACCGCCTGGTGGACTGGAACATCGATGTTAAGACCGAATCCCAGTTCCAGGAGATGGATATCTTCGAGACCAAGAAGGCTGTCTCCAACCTGTTCGGCGAGAGCGAGGAGCAGGAAGAGATCACCAAGCTTTCCGAGCTTCCTGACATTCCTGAGCGCATTGTCACTCTGCTGGCCGACAACGGCATTGTTGATATCGAGACCTTCATCAGCATGAGCGAGTCCAAGCTTCTTGAGATTCCTGGCTTCACCAAAGATGACTTCGAACTTGTCAAATCCATCATCGAGGAGAATGTGGAGATCACAGATGAGGATATCGAGCCTCTGGAAGATGAAGAGGGCGAAGCTGCCGAAGAGCCTGAAGAGGAGAAGGAATACTACGAGTGTCCTGAATGTGGAGCGCTTGTCACCGAAGATATGGATCACTGCCCGAACTGCCATGTAGAACTCAGCTTCGAGGAAGAGGATGAGGATACAGCCGAGGAAGAAGGCGAAGAAGAGACCGACGATAGCGAAGAAGAAGATAAATAAAGAGGTTTAAGGAATATATGTCTGAAGAATTGGATAAGAAAGAAAAACCCAGGGCAACTTTGATCAAACAGCCGAAACACGAGGTTGTGGTTGAGAAACCGGAACCAGTGGCAGCCGAGGCTGAGCAGAAGAAGAAAAAAGTTGTAGTAAAAAAGAAAAAGGTTATTGCAAAGAAGCCAGCCGCCCCTGCAGAGACAAATGCTCCCGCAGCATCTCCGGCACCAGCTCCTGCGCCTGAACCTAAGGCAGCACCTGCTGCTCCTGCCCCGGAGTCTCCAGCTCCTAAGGCAGATATTCCTGCATCTCCAAAACCAGAGAAACCAGCCGCCCCTGCAAAGGGAGAATGGAAAGGCCAGGGCGGTTTCAAGCCTAAGGGCGAGCGAACCGAAGGCCAGAGCGGTTGGAAGGGTCAGCCCGGCGGCGGTTGGAAAGGCCAGCCTGGTGGCTTCAAACCTAAGGGAGAGCGTCCCGAAGGGCAGGGCGGTTGGAAGGGTCAGCCCGGCGGCGGTTGGAAAGGCCAGCCTGGTGGTTTCAAGCCTAAGGGAGAGCGTCCCGAGGGTCATGGCCAGGGCGGCTGGAAAGGCCAGCCCGGCGGCTTCAAGCCCCGGGGTGAATGGCAGGGCCAGCCTGGTGGCTTCAAACCTCGTGGCGAGCGCCCAGAAGGACAGGGCTTCAGACCGCGTCCAGAGGGAGCCGGCGGTGGATTCAGACCAAGGGGCGAAAGCTCTGAGATGCCACCGGAGATGACCGGCCGCACCACAGGCAAGAAATTCTTCAAGACCAAGAAAAAGACTGACTACCAGAAGACTCGCAAAGACAACATCGAAGAGATGGAGAAGAACTATCAGGTCAAGAAGAAGGATGTGCAGAAGGCAAATCCTGTTCCAAAGAGCATCGACATCATGGATGTCATCACTGTCGCCGAGCTGGCCAAGAAGCTTAACCTCAAGGCCTCCGACGTTATCACCAAGCTCATCGGAATGGGGCAGATGGTTACAATCAACCAGCAGATCGATGCCGACACAGCTACAATTCTTGCAGACGAATATGGCTGCAAGGTCAACATCGTATCTTTGTACGACCAGACCATAGTAGAAGGCGAGAAGGGTGACGATGCCGACATCGTTGAGCGCCCGCCTGTTGTAACAGTAATGGGCCATGTAGACCATGGTAAGACTAAACTTCTGGATGCAATCCGGTCAGCTAACGTGGCTGCCACCGAGTTCGGTGGAATTACCCAGCACATCGGTGCATACAAAGTTGAGATCAACGGCCGCAGCATCGTATTCCTGGATACTCCGGGTCATGAGGCATTCACCCAGATGCGTGCCCGTGGTGCTCACCTTACCGATATCGTAGTCCTGGTAGTAGCCGCCAACGACGGTGTCATGCCACAGACTATAGAGGCAATCAACCATGCCAAGGAAGCCAAGGTTCCAATCATAGTTGCAATCAACAAGATAGACCTTTACGAAGCCAATCCGGACCGGGTTAAGCAGCAGCTTTCCGAGTACGGCCTTATCCCTGAGGAGTGGGGCGGCGACACTATCTACTGTCCTATCTCTGCTCTTAAGAAAGAAGGAATCGACAACCTGCTGGAGAACATCCTTATCGAGGCCGACATGCTGGAGCTCAAGGCCAATCCTAACTGCCGCGCAGAAGGAAAGATCATCGAGTCCAAAGTTGACCAGGGCCGCGGTATGGTATCCACAGTCCTTATCCAGCGCGGTACACTCAAGGTGGGCGATGCCTTTATCGCCGGCGTATATGCTGGAAAAGTAAGGGCTATGTTCAACGACCGCGGAAAGAAGATAGAGAGTGCGGGTCCTTCCACACCGGTTGAGATTCTGGGCTTCGAAGGTCTGCCTAACGCAGGCGATCCATTCCAGGTAACCGAGTCCGAGAAGTATGCCCGTCAGATCGGCGAGAAACGGCAGGAGCTGGAGAGAATCGGCGCAGCCAAGAATGTCAAGAAAGTCACCCTAGAAAACCTTTATACTTCTATTCAGGAAGGCGAGGTTCAGGAACTCAAGGTCATCATCAAGGGCGATGTCCAGGGCTCTGTGGAGGCTCTCAAGAACACATTGGAAAAGCTTTCCACCAGCGAGATCCGTCTCCACACAATCCACGCATCTGTAGGTGCTATTGTGGAGAACGACGTAAACCTGGCCTCTGCATCCGATGCCATCATCATCGGTTTCAACGTGCGTCCTACTGCAAAGGCTGCACTCTTAGCAGAGCAGGAGAAGGTGGAAATCAAGCGGTATAACGTTATCTACCATGCCCAGGAGGACATCAAGGCAGCCATGGAAGGCATGCTGGCTCCTGAGCTCAAGGAAGAGCAGATCGGTACTGTTGAGGTCCGCGACACCTTCAAGGTGCCCAAGGTCGGTACTATTGCCGGTGCATACGTCACAGACGGAAGCGTCAAGCGCAACTCTGTATGCCGTGTATATCGTGACGATGTCGAGATCTTCAACGGAAAAATCTCCTCCCTCAAACGGTTCAAGGATGATGCCAAAGAGGTGGAGAAAGGCTTTGAGTGCGGTATCGGTCTTGAGAACTTCAACGATATCCAGGTTGGCGATATCATCGAGGTATACGAGATCAAAGAGATTGCCAGGAAGCTTTGAGGTATCAGAATGTCAGAATATAGACTTATGCGCATAGAAGGCGTTATACAGGAGATTATCAGCACTCTTATCCTTACCGGAAAGGTGAAGGACCACCGGGTAAGCAGGATGATCTCCATAAACCGGGTCAAGTGTGCCTCTGACTTGAGCGTGGCCAAAGTATTTGTCTCCGGCTTTGAATCTGAGAAGGTTACCCGGCGGAGCGTGGAGGGGCTTAACAGCGCAGCTCCCTTTATCCAGGGTATTGTGGGAAAGAAGATTCAGACCCGCCTTACCCCGAAGCTCACCTTTGTTTATGACGATTCCATTAGAGAAGGCTTTGAGATCAACAAGAAAATTGAGGAAATCCTTTCTTGATTCCAAGTTTTGTCCTTTTGAATAAGGAAGCGGGCATCTCCTCCTTCCAGGCCATGAACCAGCTTAAGAAGGATATAGGCGACAAACGGGTGGGGCACTGCGGTACCCTGGACCCTTTTGCCGACGGCCTGCTGCTGGCCCTTACCGGGCGCATAACCAAGTTCATGACCTATATGGCCGACTTCGATAAAGTATACGAGGCAGTACTGCGCTTCGGTGAGGAGACTGATACACTGGACCCCACCGGCAAGGTGACAGCAGAAGGCCGCCCGCTGCCGGAGCTGGGTGCGGTGACAGAGGCAGCAGCCGCATTCCAGGGCGATATAATGCAGGTGCCTCCCTCCTTCTCGGCTGTCCATGTGGACGGCAAACGGGCCTACAAGCTGGCCCGGCGCGGGGCGGAGCTGGATATACCGGCCAAGAAGGTGACCATATACTCCTTCGAGATACTGGAGTACAAGGCGCCGGACCTGCGTTTCCGCGTGCGGTGCTCGGGAGGCACCTACATCCGGGCTATTGCCCGGGACCTGGCTGCCGTGTGTGGCACCGTGGGGTACCTGAAAGAGCTGCACCGCACCGCAATCGGCCCATTCCGGGTCGATGGAATCGAGCCTGGTACCTACAGGCTGCTGCCGGCAGCGGATGGTATGGGGCTTTGCGGTGTAGAAACCCAGGTTATGCAGCGCCTCGAGGCCGATATGCTTAAGGCGGGGCGCGAGTTTACAAAGAAGTTTTCTGCCAAGGTCTCCCCGTTCATAGAGGAGGGAAAGTACAAGGCCCTGTTTGACGAGGACGGGGATTTCTGCGCCATGGTCGGGAAACGGAGGGGCAGGCTCTATTATGAGTTTGCAGCAGGTGTGAATTGAACATATACAGCTGGAAAGAGTTTACAGAGGAAAAGCCTCTAGCCGGCATACCCTGTGCCATTACAATAGGGGTGTTCGACGGCATCCACAAAGGGCACATGGAGATACTGCGCCAGGTGCTTTCCCAGGGGGGTGGCATCCGTTCTGTAGTATTCACGTTCAGGGAGAACCCAGCCCTCTTCTTCGGGGGGCGCTTCAAGGGGGACATCTATACAGTGTCACAGAAGCTTTCGGCCCTGGAGGCACTGGGAACAGATGCCGTGGTACTGATTGACTTTTCCGCTGATTTTGTTAAACTATCAGGTAAGCAGTTCTTTTCTATATTAAGGGCGAACCTTATGCTGAGAAAAATTGCGGTAGGATATGATTTCAAATGCGGGTATCAGAACGATACCGATACATTTGTTATTATGTCCATGTTCGAAGGTTCCGATATAGATGTAAAGGTAGTGCCGGAGTACAGGTATTCAGGCGTGCCGGTAAAGAGCACCATGATCCGGACCTTCATCCAGGTGGGAGAGCTTAACATCCTCCCGAACCTTATGGAATTTGGATATTCCATAGATATCTCAGGCCATCGGGGCTCCATGCTCCGGTCTGATACAACACAGGTTTTACCACCTGCCGGAAGCTACAGTCTGCAGCTTTACGACAGGGGAGAATATAGGAATGCCTCCATTACGGCTGGAGAGACGGCTGTGGGGTGGGAATTTATTTAAAAGGAGATATGTATGTCTTTAACAAAAGAAGAAAAGCTTGAAC
>JAEEGJ010026783.1_pt1 | contig 11649 bp, 4 predicted proteins | sample 8958761 | NCBI WGS metagenome assembly JAEEGJ01 (sample SAMN16246546, study PRJNA631951) | gut metagenome | biome: gut microbiome; feature: rumen; material: RS-attached | host: Bos | place: Iran: Karaj | collected 2018-10
TGATGAACGATTTTTCAAATGGGCTTATAATGTCTAAATAGGTGCAATATAGACCGAAAATTATCATTTTTTAGTGTCCAGAAGGTGTCCGTAAAATTTTAAATGGCTTGGTTAAGACGGTTTTGCCAATTGATGACTTATCTAAGCGTTAATTGTTTGATTATTATAATTGCAAAGAAAAAGATATTAAGCAGGACTTCTCACCCTGCTTTTTTATTTTGTCTAAAATGGCATAGTTGAGCCGTTTTATATTCATATAAAGATTTATAATTGTACAACAGATGACTATATAGAATTAGAAAAAATCAGATTTAATGATAGAATAAATGTAGTTTATGATATTAAAACTACTGATTTTAATGTATCACCACTTACTATCCATCCTGTTGTAGAAAAGGCTTTAAAGATGAAAACGTGTTCTAAAATAAAACGGGTATAATTTATTAAAAATCAATTGTAAGAATTCTTAAATTTTGGTAAAATTAAATATATCATAACTATTCTTACTACTATAATTAGATTTAATTATAATTTTATATAGGGATTTAGTTTTCATTTAATGAATTTTTGTTTTTCTTATTTTTTTATTTATATAAAATGATTACTATAAAAATCAACTATTAAGGAAGACTTTTTTATACAATTATATTATTTTGTTGTAGAAATAATATAAAACTTTTTTGGCTATTTGTGCTATTTAAGCAACGATAAGGGGAGCGTGAGCTGTTTATGAGAAAAACTATTAATTTTATAACATTTGTCATTATATCAGTCATCCTTCTTTTTGTAGTTTCGTGTAATCTTGAATCTACAAATAAAATATACAATATTGATATGAGTGGCGTTGTATTTGAAGATAAGACATATACGTATGATGGAAATGTTCACAATATATACATAAGTGGTACTATTCCAAGCGGTGTTATTGTTTCTTATACAGGCAATTCAAAGGTAAATGTTGGTACATATGAAGTAACTGCCTCATTCAAGGTTGTAAATGGCTATACAAAAATACCTGATATGAAGGCTAAAATGATAATTGAAAAAGCACCAGTCACAGGAATCAAATTCGAATCAAAAACTTTCGAATATGATGGACTCCCACATTCTTTAGCAATTGAAGGAGATTTGCCTCAGTCACTCGCTGTTGATTATAGATATAATTCAGCAACAGAGGTTGGTGTTTATGAGGTAGAAGCACATTTCTCATCAACAGAAAGCAATTCTAATTTTGTTGTTCCTGAGCCAATGAAGGCTAAAATGACAATAGCTAAACAAGTAATTAATAATATTTCATTTGAAAATAAAACATTTAAATACGATGGAAAGCTTCATTCTATAGGAATTGATGGTGTACTTCCAAGAGGAGTTAATGTAAATTATGAAGGAAATGGTAAAGCCGCAGTCGGTGAATATAAAGTAACAGCAAACTTTAATGATACAACTGGTAATTATAGTATTGAAAATATGACTGCCATAATGACTATCGAAAAGGATGATATCTCAGGCATATCTTTTAAAAATTCATCTGCGATATATGATGGTAATGAGCATAAAATAGAAGTATCTAATTTACCTGAAGGAATAGAAGTAAGCTATTCTCCTACAAATGCATTTATAAATGCAGGTAGACATGTGGTAACAGCTTCATTTAAAGATACTACAGGTAATTATAATGTTCCTGATGATATGACAGCTACTTTAACTATTGCTCAGCTGTCTCTTCCTGTTGAATTCAATAGTAAGGAAATAACATATGATGGCTTGGAGCATAGTATTGAAATAGAAGAATCATTGCCAGAAGGTGTCACAGTAAGCTATACAGAGAATTCATTTACTGATGCTGGTGTTTATGAAGTAACTGCTTCTTTTGAAGATATAAATAATAATTATCTAATCGAAGATATGACTGCATTTTTGACAATTAACAAAGCAGATTTGATTGGCTTAAGTCTTGAAAATAAAACAGTAACATATGATGGTACTCCTAAATCAATTGAAATTACAGGAGAATTGGATGATAGTATTTCAACACTGACAGAATATTCAACAGAATTTAAAAACAATAACAAAACAAATGCTGGAACATATTATGTTTACGCTACTATCACACCATCTAATAACAATTTTAATCCGTTAGTTTTAGACGCTATATTAATAATTGATAAAGCTGATATAGTAGGTATTTCTATGGAGAATGTCACAGTGGATTACGATGGCACTCCTAAATCAATAACTGTAACAGGAGATGTTCCTTCTGGTATAGTTGTAGATTATTATTACAATGGTAATATTCTTGAACCAGGCGAAAGAGGTGTTATTAAAGCTGGTGTTTATACGATAAAGGCAGTTTTAAGAGAAGAAATAACATCAAATTACAAGTCATCAGAAGACTTAACTGCAACTCTAAAAATCAATAAGATTAAGCCTGCTAAAGATATAGTTTTCGAAGATGGTTTATTTATTTATGATAATAAGGCACACAGTATATTTATAGATGAGGATGATCTTCCTGAAAATATTAGAGTCAGCAAATATACAAATAACGCAGCAGTAAGAATGGGTGAATACGTTGTTGTTGCTTATTTAGTAGATGATAGTGGTAATTATGATATACCTGATTCTATTTCTGCAACCATGAGAATATATCACCTTGAGGATGATATTTATTATATAGGTAACGAACAAACAAAAACAGCAACTGTTGCTGGATGTAAAGATGAAGTAACTGAAGTTGAAATTAAAAGTAATATTTCAGTATTTGGAGCATCTTATATAGTAAACGGAATTGAAGTAGGAGCCTTTAAAGATACTGATAATAGACATGTAACAAAAATAAGTGTTCCTCGTTCTGTGAAGAATTTAGAAAAAGGTGTATTTAGTGGTTCATCATCTTTAGAATCAATTTCATTGCCATTTGTAGGTAATAGAGAACATTATGATTATGAAAATGATCAATATCCTTTCGGATATATATTTGGTACTGAAGCATATGAAGGATCTATTCCTATTGATCAAAAATATAAAACTGAAGAAAATGCTTTTACACATACAGTTTATTATATTCCTTCATCATTAAAGAATATAACAATTGGTGATTCTGAAAATTGTCAGGAATTTATTCCTTATGGTTCATTCTCATATTTAACGAATGTTGAAAATATTGAAATTGGACCTGCAGTAGAAATATCATATTCTGCATTTGAGGGTATTTCAGGACTAAAGAATCTTAAAGTACCTTATCTAGGTTCATCATCTAATGGAGCAAAAACACTTGGTTATTTATTTGGTAGTGCTGAATACTATGGAGGAATATCAGTAATTCAAAATAATAATACTTATTTTTATCCTGAAACATTAGAAACAGTAAATATTTATTTAGCTACTTCTGTAGGAGTAGAAGCCTTCAGAAATTGCCGTTTGTTAAAGATTATATTAATTTCTAAAACAACAACACATATTGGCGACTCTGCATTCTATGACTGTGATGAAAAACTAAAAATATGCTATGCTGGTAATTCAGAAGATTTCGCTAAAATTGTTAAGGGTGATAACAATGAATTTTTAGGTTCAAATGTATATTATTATACAACTGAACCGGAAAATGAAGAAGGCGCTATGTGGTGGTACTATATAAATGGAGAAATCTATACAAAAGTTTTAGTTACATTTAATTCAAATGGTGGAACAAACGTTAGTCCACAAGCCACTCTTTTTAATGGAAAGATAACTGAGCCAACTGACCCTGAAAAAGATTATTGCGAATTTGAAGACTGGTATATTGATAGTGAATTTAATGAAAAGTTTGATTTTAATACTACTATTACAGAAAATATTACATTATATGCAAAATGGATTGAATATTTAGCTTATGAAAAAGTTAATAATGAATATTATAAAGTGTTAGGAAGAGGTGCTGTAAATTCTTCAACTATTATTATTCCAGATACATATGATGGACTTCCTGTTAAAGTAATTGGCGAATATGCCTTTTATCTTAATAATGGTCCTTATGATCAACAAAGTCCTTTTGATAATTCTAATATTACTTCAGTAATTATTGGTGCAAATGTAGAAACAATTGAAGATTCTGCCTTCCGTCTGAGTCTTTTAGAAGGAACTTTAGTCATACCAGATAAGGTTACATATATAGGTAAATATGCATTTTACCTTTCTCGTATTACTAATATTAGTTTTGGTACCGGACTTAAGACAATTGATGAAGATGCGTTTGCTAAATGTTGGTATTTGACAGAAATTGATATACCAGATAATGTTACATATATGGGTATGAACGCATTCGAAGATTGTAAAATAACTGAAACAATCACTATTGGTGCTGGATTGGCATCAATACCATCTAATGCTTTTTCTGGTTGTTATGAATTAAAAACACTTGTTTTAGGTAACGTTGAAAAAATTGGTGCTTATGCATTCAATGCCTGCTATAAATTGACAGAAATTATTATACCTGATAGTGTTACTGAATTAGGCACTTATGCATTTTCTCACTGTACTGAAGCAAAAACAATTATTATTGGTGCCGGAGTGGCATCAATACCGAATGGTGCTTTTGAAAATGCAACTAGTGTAAATAAAATAATATTTAAATCAACAGCAGAAGAAATAACACTTGGTTCTTATTCTTTCGAGGGAGTCGGCATAGAAAGATTTGAACTTCCTAATACTAAAGTTGTGATTAATGGTGGTGCATTCGTAGATGCTTCATTTAAAGAGATAGTACTCGGAAAAGAGCTAGAAATTGGTAATTCTGCATTCCTTAATTGTAATAATCTTCCAAGAGTATATTCATATGAAAGTGGTGGTACTATTGGAGATAATAATACTTCATTAATTAATGCTACATGGTATTATTATACTTCAAATGGTGCTAATGAAACTTCATCAGGTCATTGGTGGTATTATGATAGCGATAATGATATCAAAACAATAGTTAATGAATAATGTTTTAAAATAAAATTTTTATAAGATGTGAGGTGCTGTATATGAGCATAAAAAAAATATTCACAATCTTAATATGTATTCCTTTTCTCGCTATAGGTGTTTTACTTGCGTCATGTAGTGAAACCATAGTAATTATATCGAAAATCGAAATGAAGGATTCAAAGCCATTGGAAGTTGAAATTGGTTCTTTCGATTATAAAGATAAATATATTGTGGTTCATTATTCGGATGGTACAAAATCAGAAAAGCCTCTAGAAGAAAGTATGATTTCTGATGTAGAAAAAATAAAATTCTACAAAGAAGGAGAGCAATCTGTTCTAGTAAGTTATGGAATCTTTTCATGTACTATGGTAGTTGTAGTAAAAAGACATGAATTTGAGGATGTTTATACTATGAACGACGAAACCATAGTGTATGATGGTCTTCCACATAGAATTACAATAAATGAGGAATTACCTGAAGGAGCGACAGTTGTATATCCTAACAATAATATATTCACTGATGTAGGAGTATATAAATGTGTTGCTAAAATATCAAAGGAGAATTACAATGACAAAATAGTTGAAGCTACAATAACGATTGTCAAAAGTGATTACGATATGTCTAGGTTATCTTTTAACGATAAAGAAATTACATTTGATGGAACAGAAAAGAAGATTGAAATAGAAAATCTTCCTGATAATTTAGAGGTTACATATAATATATTTGATGCGGAAACAGGAACTCCTGTATATAAAGCAATAAATGTAGGCAAATATAAATTTGTAGCTCATATCAATAATAGTAATCAAAATTATAATCCAATTCCTGATATGGAAGCATATCTTACAATTACTAAAGCTGATTATGATATGAGTGGAGTAAAAATGGAAGATATCACAAAAACATTTGATGATAAAAACTGTGATTTTTCAATAACTGAAGATTCAGTACTTCCACTTGGAGTAACAGTCTCATATGAATGTAGGAATGCTGAAACGGATGAAGTTGTAACATCAAATAAAAATTGTGGTACATACAAGATTATTGCTAAATTCAAAGGTGATGAAAACAATTATAACAAGATTCCAGTAATTGAAAGAACACTTGTAGTAGAAAAAGAAGTAATTAAAATATCAGACAAGGTAGTATTTGATAGTTTAAATCTTCCTTATGATGGTAATAATCACTCACTTTTAGTAAGTGGAATTGATGATGAAATAAACTCAGGAAAAGTTGAAGTAGAATATGAGAACAATGAACAAAAATATGCAGGAACATATGAAATATTCGCAACATTTATATGTTCTAATGGTAATTTCACCATTGATGTAGATAGGCTTGTAGCCATTCTTATGATAGAAAAAACAGAAACAACACTTGATATTAAACCTGATGATATTGTTATTGAAACCGATCAGAATGGTAATAAGTATGTTACAGTGACAAATATTCCAAGTGATGTTGAGGTTATATCTGCATTCCTATTTAAAGATGGAGAAACAAAAGATCCTAACAATCTTGAAGAAGGCATATATAATTATGAAGTTCATTTTAGATATAAAGACGAAAACGTTGCAAAAAGCGTAACTATTACACCTGCAACAGGTAATTATACTTATACTGTGTGAGGGGTGATTTAATGAAAAAAAGATTTACTATATTAATTGCCATTATAACTTCAATAGCAATAAGTAATTTAATAGTTATTCCAATTTTATTTGTCAATGAACTCTTTATAAGTGAAACTTTAGTAGATGGTAAAATTGTACAATCATTCACTATGTCTAATTATGTTAGATGGGAAATTTTCTGGTTTTTAACTGTATTCGCATTTGCATTAATGTTTATCTCACATAAAATTTTCGAAGGTAAATTGCGTACTATTGTATTCTATTTGAGTGCCGCATTTATAATATCAGAGTTTTTAGCATATTTGTTCTTTGCATTAATTGACTGTAGGTTTGAAATTGCAATACTAGATTGGTTTGGTAGCTTAGATAAAGCACCTGCGTCATTTATTTACTGGCTTGTGTTTGCTATCGTATTGGTATTGTTTACAGCAATATATGGCTTATTTATCAATAAAAATTTCTTTAAAATGCTATTCACATCTAGTGATAACCTTAAGCAAGTTAAAGATTCAAATCTTGAAAATTCGAGATGGATGAATGAAACAGAAAAAAAGAAGATATTTAAGGTTTATAAATATAGCGAACTAGCAAGTGTAAAAAAAGACGGTATTCCTGTTCAAGCAACGCTATCAAAAAATGGTAAAGATATGAATGTTTGTTTCAATTCTCCATGCCATTCAATAATCATAGGTTCTACAGGTTCAGGTAAAACAACAACCTTCGTTTCACCTATGATTCAGCTTTTAGGTTCTACCGGTGCTGGTTCATCTATGGTTATAACAGACCCTAAAGGTGAATTGTTCTCACTACATTCAAAATATCTTAAAGAAAGAGGATATGATGTTAAAGTAGTAGATTTGAGAGATACCTATTCATCATATAGATGGAACCCACTTGATGGTATTTATGATGCATATACTGATTATAGAACTGCTCATACAAAAGCTTATAGAAGAAGTGATAATGCGCTTGAATCGGGTCTTGTGCTTGATGGTGGAGAAGAAGCATTTAAGGATGTAGATAGCTGGTATGAATTTGAAGGAAAAGCATATGCAACTTATGATAGACTCGTAACAGTTGTAAAATTATATAAGAAAAAAATATATGATGAAGTATATGAAGATTTAAATGATTTGTGTACTATTTTAATTCCTGTTGAAAATGAAAAGGATCCTCTTTGGGAAAAAGGAGCAAGAGCTATAACACTTGCTGTTCTTATAGCTATGCTTGAGGATTCCGCAAATCCAGAATTAAATTTAACCAAAGAAAAATATAATTTCTTCAATTTAGCAAAAATATTACAAAATTCAGATAATGATTATGAGGATCTTAAAAATTACTTCAAAGGAAGAAATCCACTATCTAAATCATTGTCATTATCAAAACAGGTGCTTGATGCAGCACCTACAACAAGAGCATCATATATGTCAATCGTATATGATAAGCTTACATTATTCAATGATGCTGGTATTTGTGCTCTTACAAGTTCATCTGATTTCACAGCGAGTGGTTTGGCTGAAAGACCTACAGCATTATTCTTAAAAATTCCTGATGAAAAGGATACAAGACATAATTTAGCAGCGATATTTATCTTAAATATCTATAAAACATTGATTAAGGTAGCATCTGCTACAGAAGAGCTTACATTACCAAGAAATGTGTATTTCATCATGGATGAGTTTGGTAATATGCCTAAAATAGAAAAATTTGATAAATTTATCACAGTTGGTCGTTCAAGAAAAATATGGTTTAACATGATAGTTCAATCATATGCTCAGCTTAATAATGTATATGGTGAAACAGTTGCCGATATCGTTAAAGGCAACTGTGGTATCAAAATGTTTATCGGTTCTAATGATATGGGCACATGTAAGGAATATAGTGAACTATGTGGTAATATAACAGTTCATACAACTTCTACATCAGGAGGAGGAAAAGAAAAGAGTTACTCAACATCAATGCAGGTAAGACCTCTTATCTATCCTTCAGAACTTCAAAGACTTAATCATCCTGGTGATATAGGACATAGTATCATAGTTACATTTGGTAATTATCCATTTAAAACATATTTTACACCTTCATTTAAGGTGCCTCTATATAAAATGGGTAAAATGGATCAGTCTGATATACAAGAAAGATATTTTGATGAAAATGAAGTATTTTATGATATTTCAATTAGAAATAATATGGTTTTAGATTCTGATGATGAAGATGATGAAAATGCATCTTTAGATGCACAAGATGAAGTAAATGATGATTCAGCTGAATCAAAAGAAGCTGAAGAAGATACTTCAGTTGAAGATGAATTTTATGATAATTCTTCTGGTGATAATGAAGCAGAAAATGCTCAAGAAGAAACTAAATTAGAAGATGAAAGTGAAAACCAAAAAAATGAAACAAATGTTTCAAGCATAGATGAGGAAATACTTATAAAGAAATATAGAGAATGGAAGGCAAAGCATCCAAGATCTAAATTTTCAAGGTTTATAGAAACATTGCCTAAAAAGACTATAAAAGAAATAGAGGAAGGAGCTGATAATCAATGAAAATAATTAAAAAATTTTTAATAATTGTTGGAATAATTATTTCGTTTATTACTTTGCTATCTCCTTTATTAGACGTTTATGCAGCACCATCAAACATTGTTGAGCTATCAAGTAAAACATATACAGCTCAAGCAAGTGGTATTATGTACTGTAGAATTAATGCAAGTGGTAAGGTTGGAGATAAAGTAATAGTTTCTTACCATACTGAAAGTATTAATGCAGTTGCAGGAGTAGATTATAAGCCTGTTAGTACAACAGCAACAATCACTCTTACAGGCGGTTCAGCAAGCTATGATTTTTCAATTCAAACATATACAAGATCTAATTTCAATGTTATTAATAATTCATCAAATGAGTCTTATGCAAGAAGCTTCAAGCTAATACTTGATGATGTAAAAAATGGTGAAATAAACAATGAAGCAAGTGAAGCAACCTGCCTTATGTTAGGTGAAAAATCAGTAAGGGTTGCTGTTGGTAATAAATTTTCGTATTTAGTAGAATATACAAATGTTCAAACCGCATCTGATGGTGGTACTGATGCCATTGATGGTGAAGAATGGTATAGATCTATTGATCACGTTAGCCTAAATAATACTGTAACAAGAAATTGGGTTACATCATTTATTAATACCGGTCTTGCAAGTGCTTATTCAGGAGTAGAAATAAAATTCCTTAGTGATGCTACAGCAACTCTTTTTTCTACCAATGTTATCTATTTTAAAATCTACACAACTGGATATTATTTTGGTAGAAATGATGGTTCTGCAGAGGCATTTACTTGTGACGTTGAACCTTGTGATAGAAGAACAGAAAGCGATAGAGGTGCTAAATTCGATGGATATGCTAATACATTAGCTGCGAAAGGCGAAAATCCATATATAAGAGGAAATAGTAGATCTAAATATCTTGACATGCGAAAAATCAAGGTTAAAAAGCCTTATAAGAAGATTTATTGGAAAAGCAAAGGCAGTACTTGGTATGCATCACAAAATGCACTTACATATAATATAATGTATTATAACGAACCATATAATGGTGTTTTAAATACTGGCTTTGAAGTATATAACACAAACTATGCATATGATAGAGAATGTAGTGATTATGAGATTCAAATGGCTTTAGTTGATGATACTGCACCTAAGATTTTAGAAAGCTATGTTGATACAACAGGCTTATCATCTACAGGTAAATTAAAAATTATAATTAGATTTAGTGAACCTGTATATTCTGTAAGTAAAAGAGATTTATCTGTACAATTTAATAGTAAAGCAACTAAGTATTCTGCAACATATGCTGCAGGTAATTATACAGATACACTTACTTATGAAATAAATGGTTTACATACTAACATTTCTAAATTAACATATGAGCTTCCATCAAATGATATATATGATTTAAGTTATTCACTTGATGAATATTCAGTTGAACGTAATAATGGTATAACTAATACAGATAGTATCTATGAAGCAACAATACTTGACGGAAATATTAATTATACAATACCAGAAATAACTGCTGAAAAAACAGGTTCAAGTGATTATCATAGTTATTACAATTTTATTGTGAATATCTCTGATGTATCCGCAGGAGGAATAGCAGCTGGTGATTTGTATTATGAATGGTCTGATAGTCAGACAATGCCTAAGGATAGACCTGCAAATTATGCACCAAGCTACTCAAATCATATAAGAATAGATGAAGAAGATCTCGGGTCGGCTTATGTCTCCGTCAGTGCCGTTGAGGGTGATATAATAAGAAGGGGACCATATTATCTACATGTTTTAGCTATTTCAGATTTTAATGTCTCGGATTTTGAAACATTCGGACCATATTATCTTGATGGAGAAGCTCCGGAAATATCCCAGACTTTAATAGATAATTCGATGAAGAGAAAAGAGTTCAACATTACTACAAGAGATATGCCAGATGGAACATATAAGTCTGGTATTGATGATATTACATTATATATGGATTATGTTGATAAGGATGGCAACGATGTAAGAAAGGATATAAAACTTGTCTCAGCTGGTGAAATAAATTCAGAATATAGAAACAGATTCACAAAACTAAATGAAACTGAATACAAGTATGTATCTGATATAGGAGTTGCTAATACTGATCCTATATATGATCCAATAATCGCAGAAATAATGAGTGAAAATGGTTTTAATAGAATGTTTGTAACATATTTTTACAAGGTCAGCGATAAAGCAGGTAATACATCAACATCAAATCTTATCAAAGTGGCATATGACACTAGAAGAAATTTTGAAACTCAAGCAGATTTTCCAGTTACAGATTTTGTTGAATTAGATGATTCTGGTATTATAATGTCAAGTAAAGCTTATGATATATCAGGAAAAGCTGATGATGCTGGTATTACTATTTCGGTAGTAAATGCTTCTGATATGCAAAGTGGTACAACTACAGGTAAATTTCATGTTCTTGTAAATAATGCATATGATTTTGAGGCTAATGAATTAACACCTCAGACAATTAAAATAACTGATTTAGGTCCAGGATAT
>JAEEGJ010026786.1_pt1 | contig 11648 bp, 11 predicted proteins | sample 8958761 | NCBI WGS metagenome assembly JAEEGJ01 (sample SAMN16246546, study PRJNA631951) | gut metagenome | biome: gut microbiome; feature: rumen; material: RS-attached | host: Bos | place: Iran: Karaj | collected 2018-10
CTGTTATGTCTAAAAAGCTTGCTGCTGGTACAGATGCAATTTTATTAGATGTTACATTAGGTAATGGTGCCTTTATGAAAGACATCAATCAAGCTAGAACATTAGCCAAATTAATGTGCAAGATTGGTAACGGTTTGAAACGTGATACACGCGCTGTGTTATCTAACATGAACGAGCCTTTAGGCTTAGCGGTTGGTAATGCGTTAGAGGTTAAAGAAGCTATCGCTGCTTTACACGGTGAAGGTCCAGAAGATTTAATGGAACTTTGTTATATAGGTGGTGCGGTTATGTTAGAACAAGCCCATATCTGCGCTAACCATGAAGAAGGCATTAAAATGCTTAAAGAATGTATCGCTGATGGTTCTGCTTTCAATAAGTTCTTAGAAATGGTCGCTGCTCAAGGCGGCGATGTCGAATATATCCTCCATCCAGAGAAGTTCGAATTAGCGAAGAACATCATTCCAATCTACGCTAAAGAAGAAGGCTATGTTGAAGAGATTAACGCTTTAGAAATCGGTTTATCTTCCATGACCTTGGGTGGTGGTAGAGAAACTCTTGATGATGTCATTGATATGTCCGCTGGTATTATGCTTAATAAGAAAGTCGGCGATTATGTTAAAGAAGGCGATGTCTTGTGCTACTTACATTCTAATAAGAATGTGACATTAATTAATCGCGTGGCAAAGAATGTCTTTAATTCGTTTAAGATTTGTAAAACATTCGTACCAAAACCAAAGGTTGTTTTAGAAATTATCCAATAATATGAGAATCGTTTTAACTACTGTTTTAAATGCTTCTGTCACAATTGATAATGAAGTGGTCGCTAAGATCAATAGAGGCTTTTGTGTGCTCGTTGGCTTTACTCACGACGACACCAAAGAAACAGTGGATAAGATGATTGATAAAATGCTCGGCTTAAGAGTGTTTATGGATGAAAAAGGTCTTACAAACCTTTCCATTTATGATGTCAAAGGCGAGATTCTTTCAGTTTCTCAGTTTACTTTATACGCTGATTTAACCGGTGGAAGAAGACCAAGCTTTATTAACGCTATGAAGCCAGATGAAGCAAAGGCTTTGTATGCTTATTTTAATGAACAAATTAAAGCCAAATATGGCGCTGTTGAAACAGGTGTCTTTGGTGCGGATATGAAGGTTAGTAGTGTAAACGATGGCCCGTTTACCATCATCATGGATAGTAAGGAGATTATTCGATAATATGTGGGCAATAGACATTATGTTTTGGATTTATGTCTATTTAATTATGGGTATTGTCTTTATTGTTTTTGTAATTGTTGGTCCAACTATAGCAGCCATTATCATTGCTAGTAGCATTAGACGTAAAAAGAAAGGAAAGGCCAAATCATGAAAGTGCTCCTCGGTCTTTCTGGTGGCGTTGATAGTGCGGTCTCTGCCTATCTCCTTTTAAAAGCGGGCCATGAAGTCACCGGTTGCTTTATGCGTAACTGGGATGCGCTTGCTAATGGGGATTACCTTGGCAACCCGACAATTAATAACGATCAATGCCCACAAGAGAAAGACTATGATGATGCGCAAAAAGTCGCGGATAAATTAGGCATTAAACTTTTAAGAATTGATTATATCAAAGAATACTGGGATAACGTTTTTACCTATCTCATCAAAGAATATGAATGTGGTAGAACTCCTAACCCAGATATTTTCTGTAATAAATATATTAAGTTTGGTCCATTTTTAGACTATGCTAAAAAGAATGGCTATGATGCCATAGCGATGGGTCATTACGCAAAGCGTATTGATAAAGATGGTTTAAGCTATCTTTTAAAGAGTTTTGATAAGAATAAAGACCAAACATATTTCCTTTCTCAAATCAGCCAAGAACAGCTCTCTTTCTGCTTATTCCCATTAGGGGATATTGATAAACCAGAAGTAAGAAGAATCGCTCATGAACTAGATCTAGAAAGTGTGATGGATAAAAAAGATAGCACCGGTATTTGCTTTATCGGTGAAAGAAATTTCAAAGATTTCTTAAAGAATTATATCCCAGCACAAAAAGGCGATATCATAGATATCGAAGCCAATAGAAAACTCGGTGAGCATGAAGGAGCCATGTACTATACCGTCGGTCAAAGAAAAGGCTTAGGAATAGGTGGCATACACGGAGAAGAAGCCAAAGGCTGGTTTGTGGTTTCTAAAGACATTAAGAAAAATATTGTTTATGTCGCTAGTGGTGACGAGAATAATTATTTATATTCTAGTGGCTGTACTGTCACTAATCTTAACTGGATTAGTAAGGTCCCAGAAGTGGGCAAACCATTGAACGCAAAGTTCAGATATCGTCAAGCGGATAATCCAATTGTCATCACTAAAATCGAAGGTGATGAATTAACTATTGAGTTTGTTAATCCAATCAAAGCGGTCACCCCAGGCCAAGCCGCCGTTATCTATGATGGAGATATCTGTTTAGGTGGTGGCCTCATAGATAAAATTATTAAGTAAATATTAAGTCTAGTTTTTATCATTTAATTATGATAAATTAGATATGTTAAGCAGGAAGCTAATCTAAAGTCTAACCTTTTAGCGAGTGCCGGCTGGTGAAAAGGGCATAAGGAAAGTTTTAGAAAGCCACTTCCGTAGATTCGGGTAATGCCGACGTTTATAGTCGCGTTAGACTAGTAAATAAGTGCTCTACTAATATGGAGAGAATAAGGATGGTACCGCGGAGAAATTCGTTCCTTGAAATGGTACTTTTTATTTATTTGGAGGACTTTTTATGAAATTCATGAAATCCCAAGACATTCGTAGAATGTGGTTAAACTTTTTTGCGAGTAAAGGTCATCACGTTGAACCAGGTTCTTCTTTAATCCCAAAGAACGACCCAACTTTACTATGGATCAACGCTGGTGTGGCCGCTTTAAAGAAATATTTTGATGGTAGTGAAATACCTCCAAGTAGAAGAATCACTAACGCGCAAAAATGTATCAGAACTAACGATATTGAAAACGTTGGTGATGCCACTCACTTAACATTCTTTGAAATGTTAGGTAATTTCTCCATTGGTGACTACTTCCGTAAAGAAGTTATCCCATGGGCTTGGGAAATGTTAACAAGTGAAAAATGGTTTAACTTTCCTAAGGAAAAACTCTACGTTACCTATCATCCAGATGATTTAGAAACAAAGAAGTGTTGGATTGATGCAGGTGTACCTGAAGATCATCTAATTATTAAAGAAGACAACTTCTGGGAAATCGGTGAAGGCCCATGTGGACCAGATACTGAAATCCACTTCGATAGAGGCGAAAAATATGACCCAGAAGGCATTGGTTTAAAACTATTAATCGAAGATTTACCAAACTATAGATTCGTAGAAATTTGGAATATTGTTTTCTCCCAATTCAATAGTGAACCAGGTAAAAAGAGAAGCGAATATAAAGAGCTTCCAAGCAAGAACATCGATACTGGTGCGGGTTTAGAAAGATTCGTCACTGTTATCCAAGGTACAGATACCTGCTATGAAACAGATTTATTCTGGCCAATGATTGAAAAAACTGAAAAGATCAGTGGCAAGAAATATAACGATAACGCTCGTGCCTTTAGAGTTATAGCTGACCATATTAGAACAATCACTTTCGCTTTAGCGGATGGTGAAAGTTTCTCCAATGAAGGTCGTGGCTACGTTTTACGTAGACTCCTTAGAAGAGCGGTCAGATACGGCAAGGTTTTAGGCATTGAAAAACCATTCTTACATGAACTCGTTAGTGTTGTTGCTAATAACATGGAAGATTATTATCCATATTTACAAGGTAAGAAAGAATTCGTTGCTAAGATTGTCAAAGCCGAAGAAGAAAAGTTTATTAAGACATTAACTAATGGCGAAAACCTTCTCATGAAGCTAATTAATGACAACCAAAAAGTTACTGGCGCTGATGTCTTTAAACTTTATGATACATTTGGTTTCCCAAAAGAACTCACTTTAGAAATCTGCGAAGAACAAGGCATTAAAGTGGATCTTGAAGAGTTCGAGCAACTCATGAAAGAGCAAAGAGAAAGAGCAAGACTAGCTCGTGGTGACCAACAATCCATGAATAAGCAAGCCATTGATTTAATGCAATGTACTTTACCATCTAAGTTCAACTATAAGAGCGAACCAACAAGCGCAAAAGTTATAGCCTGTTTCAAAGATGGTGTCAAAGTTGATGTTATCGATGATGAAGGTGAAATCATGCTTGATGAAACTAACTTCTACGCGGAAAGTGGTGGTCAAGTTGCGGATACTGGTGTCATTGAAAATGACAATATGTCTGCGAAAGTCACTAATGTCATCAAAGCGCCTAATAAACAACACTTACATTCCGTTAAAGTGATGTTCGGTGAAATCAAAGTGGGTGATTCCGTCATCGCTAAGATTGACGAATATAGAAGAACATTAATTGCAAGAAACCATAGTTCTGTGCACTTATTACAACAAGCTTTAACAGAAGTTTTAGGCGACCATATCGCACAACATGGTTCCTATGTCACAGATGAATATTCTCATTTTGACTTCAATCATTTTTCTAAGATGAGTGCGGAAGAGATCGCTGAAGTCGAAAGAAGAGTCAATAATTACATCGCTCAAGCCATCAAAGAAGAAACATTTGTTCTTCCAATCGAAGAAGCTAAAAAGATGGGCGCAAAAGCGCTATTTGATGATAAATATGGTGATACAGTACGCGTAGTCACCTTTGGTGATGTCTCTAAAGAATTCTGTGGTGGTACTCACGTTAACAACTCTTCAGATATCGGTGTCTTTGTCATTGAGTATGAAGAAAGTATCGCCGCTGGCATTAGAAGAATCCAAGCGAGAACATCAATCGGTGCCTATGAACTCCTTAAAAAAAGAGAAAACATTCTCAATCAAAGTAGAGACCTTTTAGGTATCGGTTCTATCAATGATGTTCCTAACAAGATCAAAGCATTACAAAGCGATAAAGACGCTTTAAGAAAAGAAAACGACGCCCTCAATCAAAAACTCGCTAATGCCACAAGTGGTGCTTTAGCAAGCGAATTCGTGAGTAAAGATGGCTTAGATATCTTAGTCAAATTCTTAAAAGGCGAAAGAAGAGAATCTTTGTTAAAGATTATTGATACACTTAAAGCAAATAAAGATAACTATCTCATCGCTTTAATCGGTGAAGAAAATGGTGGTTATCCAATTACAGTGGCTGCGAGTAGACTCGCTAATGATAAAGGCTACTTAGCCGGTAAGTTAGTTAAAGATATTGCTACCTTATTAGGCGGTTCTGGTGGTGGTCGTCCAGATTTAGCTAGTGGTGCAGGAAAAGTAATTGCACGAATAAATGAAATAAAAGATTTGCTATTGAAATAATTGCCAAAAACATAGATGAGCAAGCTTTTTAACTAAGTTTTCAAATTCGACTTATATAGAGACGTCATGTTTCTACACATTATCAAACTTTAGTTTTTATAATAAGTAATTGATATATATTTGAAACTATTTTTATAATAAATTATGAAAGATAAAAAATCTTTTTTTAGTAGATTTGTTGGAAACATTTTTTTAGTTACTGTTTTATTGATTCCTGTCTTGTTTTTGGTTTGTGCAATCGTTCCATTTATATCATCATTTGATTATTGTGCGTATCCAAATGACTATTATTTAGATTATCAATGGTCGATTGATAAAGTGAATTTGGAAAAAGCATGGAGAATCTGCACCGGTTCTGAAAAAGTCAAAGTTGGAGTCATTGATTCTGGTATAGATGGAGAACACATCGATTTGGAAGACAATATAAATGCATCTCTAAGTTGTGCTTTTAACAGCAACTTAAATACTGGACTTGAAGATTTACTTGGGCACGGAACACACGTAGCAGGTATAATTGGCGCCAGTGGAAATAACAATTGCGGAATTGCCGGTGCTTGTTGGTCAGTTGACTTGGTTTCACTCAGAGTTGCTCAATCTAATGGAATGGGAGTTGATGCTAGCTTGTTGGATGACGCTGTTAATTATGCAACATTGAACAATATTCCTATTTTGAATATGAGTATTGCTGGGCCATATTTCGATTTTGACTTGTTTGATGCTATCTTTGATTATCCGGGTTTAGTTATTTGTGCAGCAGGAAACTCTGCTTTGAATCTTGATGGCAATCACGGAATTCAAATGTATCCAGTTTGTTTCTTAGGCAACAACATAATAGCTGTCGGCAATTCAACAGAAAACGACACAAAAGCTTCTGATTCAAATTATGGGAGCTTGTCCGTCGATTTGTTTGCGCCTGGCAAATCAATTATAAGCACTATCCCGCACGATGGCTATGATACTTATAGCGGAACCTCATTGTCTTCACCTTTGGTGGCAGGTGTTGCTGCTTTGCTTCTTTCGATAGATCCATCATTAAGCACAGCTCAAATTCGCAATGCAATTCTTAGTGGCGTTGATTATTGTTCCTCTTTATCCAATTATTGTGTTACCGGTGGCCGTTTAAATGCCTATAATGCAGCTTTAAATGTTGTTCCAGTTATTCCTCAACAATCAACATCAGAGTCTTTTTCATTTAATAGTCTTTATCCTAAATATTTAAGGATTGAATGCCCGAGCGCGCACTATACATTGAGTTTTAGTGCCTCTTCTTTCTATAGAATCACGATTTATACTGATATAAATTCAACACCTTTATACACTAATGAATTTTATAATAACAGCATTAATACTGTGTCGTTTGTTACGAAACAATACGAGGATATTTTTGTTAAAATAGAGAATCTATCTAATGTTAGAGGCATTTTTAACGCCAATATTTCAAATGTCTCTTCTCACAGTTTTAATACCCACATCTATTTCGATTCTAATTATCATAAATCAAGATGTTCTTGTGGAGCATTTGTTTTGAATAGTCATGTTTATAATGGTTTGTCACCTAATTGTCTATTATGTGAATCGACTCCTCTGACTGATAATGACAATAATTCTTGTTTTGAAGAGGATTTGTGTCCTTCTATTTTGGATACAAGAATTGTTTAGTATTTTTTAAATTCTTATCTTTTTCATAAAAAAATATCCATTTATTTTTGCTAAAACGTCTTTACTTATAGGATGCTTGATTATGAATGTTTCTTACAAAACGGCAAAGTTATTCTTAGAAGGAGATGAAGCTGCTACTGTTGAAGTATATCAGCATTACAAAACGCTTCTATATTTTATTATTGCGACTTATTTAAAAAGAAAAGAAGATTGCGATGATGTATATCAAAACGTTTTTTTAAAGCTTTTGTCAAAAAGGAATGAAATTAAAGAAGCTTCTTCACTTCATCAATATCTTTGCGTTATGGCAAAAAACGAAGCCATTGACTATTCAAAAAAACTAAACAAAGAGAATCTAAAAGATGATTTGGATAGTTTGGTTGAATCCAATGATAGTAGCTTTCTTGATTATTTGCTTCCTTATAATCTTACTAGATTAGAAAAGAGTCTTGTTGGTTATAAAGTAGTGCTTGGGTTAAGATGGCAAGAAATGGCTAGTATTTTAGATATGCCAATACCGACAATGAAAAAGAAATATTCACAAGCGATCAAAATGATTAAGGAGGTATACAAAGATGAAATCATTAAAAAATGAAATCAAAAAGCAGGTTCGTGAAAAGATAGACGGAGCTTTGCCAAACATATCCGAATTTAACAATGCATCGGTTGTTAAAAAACAGCATTTGCTACCAACTATTTTAATTCCATCAGGTGTTCTGGTGGTAATGGCCGCCATTATTTTGCCTCTTGCCTTGAGTAGTGTTCCTAGCAGCGAGAATAAGACAGACGTTTCAAGTAATTATATAACTACACAAAAAGATGGTATGCGCCCATTTTATGATGAATATGTTTTCGATGAGTATTATTGCGAAACAGATGACTCTTATATCATTCTATATGAAAATGGCTATTTTGCTTATGAAAGTGAAGAAATTAATTTCACACAACCATACTCTCTTGGTGATGGTTTGTTAATTGTACAAAATTATTTTGTGATTGGTGATCCAGATGATAAGTCTTCTCTTAAAGTTGATCTTATGTTTTTTGACATCGCCAATAATTTAATTGTTTGTAATAGCGAGCTTTCCATATTTAGCACTGATTTTTCTTTGAATAACAAGACGTTTGTTTTATCTAGAAAGGCTGTTGCTGATAACGCTAAATGTCGATATACAAGAGCCACAGCTAATAATCTAATTGTTTCCTGTTCTTTAAATGTTGATTTGGACGATGTTGATTCTTTCTTAGAAAGTCAAAATTTGTCTTCTTATTCAGCATATGTCAACTATACCAATACACGAGATATTAAATTTCAATTTCCGATTTATGAAATTAATACTCGCGACATTATACAAACGTTTATTTCCGTAAGAAATAATAGTTCAATTAAACATGTGCAAATGCGTTTTGATGATTCCTGTATTATTAGGTCTGCTAATCTTAATGCGTTCGATTTGAACGATGATTACATTGTTACACATTATACATTCCTTGAAAAAATAGAATCTAGTGGGTATCCTTTTGCTCAAGAAAATTGTGATAAAGGCTTGTGCTTTAACACATATCAAGAAACTCTTGATTACATTAACAGAATCAAGCCAAAATCAGCGAGTGATAAAACATATCAGTCAACTATCAATTTTATTGAAAACCTTACTGCTGATGATTTCGTTGGAAAAAAACTTGTGTTTTCTAATGTTGCAGTTTTAGAAGACAGCACTTACACTTTAAACTTCAAAAACATGTATTTAAAAAACGGCGAATTGTTCATTATCTTAGAAAAAGCAAAAAGCCTTTATGATTGGGGATGGCAAATGATTTTATTTGATACGTTTGCTTTTATGGTCGATGAGACAGTTAATTTCGACAGCATTGTTACGCTTTTTTAAAGAGCGCTTCTTTGTATTGATTATTTAAATCAAGTCATATTTTATTTCTTTAACTAAAAGGTTAAGATATATGTATGACAAAGAAACATTTAGGCTTAGATTTAGGAACAAAAACATTAGGTATCGCTTATAACGATGCTCTTGGTTTTGTGCATGGCCTAGAAACATTCCGTTTTGATAAAAATCAATATATAGTGGCGAGAAAACATGTCATCGAATTAACAGAAAAGATGATGATTAATGATATCGTCATCGGTTTACCACTCCACTTAAGTGGAGAACAAAGCGAAATGAGTCAAAATGTTATTCGTTTTATTGAAGATTTAAAGAAAGAAAAACCAAGTCTTAACATTGAGACAATGGATGAAAGATTATCTAGTGTGACCGCGAATAATAGCATCTCCGAAAGAGGGATGAACCATCAGCAAAGAAAAGACAGTGTTGATCGTATTGCGGCGTGTATCATACTTGATGCATATTTAAGGATGAAAGGATACTAATTATGGAAATCAAAAACGAAAACCAAATGGTGGTCACCGATGCTGAAGGAAAAGAACACTTAATGAACATTCTTTTTACTTACGATAACGAAGAAAGAAAAGCATCCTATGTTTTCTTCTATGATTCAGAAGATCCAAACGAAGATGTCATCGTCATGCGTTATACACAAGATGGTGAACTAGAACCAATCGAAGATGATGAAGAATATGACGAAGTGGAAGAAGTCTATAACACTTGGTCAGAGGATCCAAAAATCCAAGAATTAAAGAATAATTAATTATTATTGGTATTTATAAATCGATATTGATATAATATCGCTTGCAGAAATGAGGTAATTACTATGGCAGATAAACAAAAACTTACCAAAGCTGGTTATAAGAAATTACAAGAAGAATTAAAATATTTAGTCGATGAAGCTAGAGAAGAAGTTAAAAGACAATTAGCCGAAGCTCGTGCCCAAGGTGACTTAAGCGAAAACGCTGACTATGATGCCGCACGTGGCAAACAAGCGGAAGTTGAAGGTCGTATTAAAGAAATCGAAAACATCTTAGCCAATGCTGAAATTATCGAAGAAGGTAAAGCCAGCACTAAGAAGGTCGGTTTAGGTTCTACCGTCACCATTAAGTTTGTGGATAACGGTAAAGAAGCTTCTTATATGATCGTTGGTACAGTTGAAAGTGATCCAGTCAACGGCAAAATTAGCAATTCTTGCCCATTAGGCGAAGCCTTAGTCGGCAAAAACGTTGGTGATATCGTCGAAGTTAAAGCCATCAAAACATATAAGGTTGAGATCTTAAAAATCGAAATTAAATAAAAAAATTCATTATTTTTAAACAAAAATCGGAAAAAATTCAAAAAGCGTCCCTATTTATATAATAAGGAGGCTTTTTTTATGGCTAAAGTTTTAATTGGGGTCGTCGTAGTGGCCTTTGTCGTCATTATTGGCTTTTTACTCATTGACCCAGATCTTAATTCCATCACTGATAATGGTGCGGTGACCGAGGTTGTTGATTCTAATAAAAGTGGTAACAAATACACCATTGAGGGAGAAGTCAATAAAGCCGGTACATATGTCCTCAGTGATAGCGCCACAATGGCGGATTTAATCGCGGCAGCAGGAGGCGTTAATAGTAACGCTGACGAAAGAGCGTATTTTGAAACCGCGACACTTAAAAGTGGTTCAACTTACTACATTGCTGGTAAATACGATACCACGGACATCTGTTCTAAAAGCGAAGTTAATAAGGTCAACATCAATGAAGATGACGCATCTACATTAATGAGTGTCAACGGCATTACTACATCCATTGCAAGCTCTATTGTTTCGTATCGCACAGAAAATGGTACTTTTAGTACCATTGAGCAAGTTATGGAAGTGTATGGTATCGGTAACGCTACCTATCACAAGATCCGTAATTACGTCATTTTACACGCGTGATTATCTTTATAATCTTTATCTCTTTTTGGTTAGGTTTATCGCTATCTAGGTTATATATTGTCCTATCGATTGTAGCTATAGTCTTTCTCCTATTCGTTTATAGGAGGTTTTCCATCCGTCCCTTAATGATATCTCTTTCTGCGCTCCTTCTAGGATTCGCTTTGTCTTTTATCCATATTTCATTACCCAAATCCACATATCAGGGCATAGTGTATCAAGCAAAAGAGAATTACATTCTCCTTAATAGCGGGGGAGAAAGGCTATATGTCTACGCTAAAAATCATGACTACGATATCGGTGATATTTTAACTATCGAAGGAAATAAAGAAGATTTTTCGTTTACTAAGCTAGAATCATCTTTTGACTTTGAAGAGTATCTCAAAAATAGAGGTGTATTTCACTCTTTAAAGGCGAAAAACATCAAAGTTAATTTCAAAAACTTCATTCGCATCAAACAAAGGCGAGAGAAGCTCTTAAACATGTTTAATAAAGAACAGAGAAGTATTGTTGGTTCAATTCTCTTTTCTGAAGGAGAAGATACTGAATTAACAAGCACTTTAAGAGAGCTTCATCTCGCCAGGTTTCTAGCGGCATCAGGAATCTTTGTTTCCGCTTTTTACTTTGTTTTAAAGAAGTTGTTCTTTTTCATTAAGAAGGATAAATATGCTGAACTAGTATCCATATCCTTATTAATCTTATATAGTGTTTTTACATTTCCACGGTTTAGTGTGATTAAAGTCATGCTTTTGCTCATTGTTAAATGGATTAATAAGTATCCACTTAAAGAGAAATTTTCGTATTTAAGCATACTAGGAGG
>JAEEGJ010026787.1_pt1 | contig 11648 bp, 13 predicted proteins | sample 8958761 | NCBI WGS metagenome assembly JAEEGJ01 (sample SAMN16246546, study PRJNA631951) | gut metagenome | biome: gut microbiome; feature: rumen; material: RS-attached | host: Bos | place: Iran: Karaj | collected 2018-10
TATTATTCATTTAAAATAAATGAAATAGATGTTCCATTTAGAGTTAGTAATAAAATTAGTAGTTATAGTAAAAAATTATATTATGGAATATTTGGCAAAAAGTTAGTTACTCTTGATGGTAAGCAAATAATAGTTAAACAAAATAATAAAATAAAAGATATAAAATTAAAATATTTAGGAGTAGCTAATACCAAGAGAATAGGTAAGAAAGTAATACTTAAACTAAAAGGCATTAAATTGAAATAATGCTTTTTGTTTGTTATAATTTAGACAGAGGTTTTTATGAAAACATTAATAAAATATTTTAAAGAATTAATGAATGCTATTAAGTATAAAACTAAAGATTTATTAGTAAAAATTACTAATCCTAAGATAGAAAATAAAATTATGCTAACAACAACTCAAGGATCATATGCTTGTAATCCAAAAGCAATATGTGATGAGATAATAAAAGAAGAACTTCCATATAAAATAGTATGGGCTGTTTTTGAACGCAATATTTCTACAAAAGAGTTGAAGAGTCAATATCCAAAAAATATAAAATTAGTAATTAAAGGAAGTATGGATTTTTATAAAGAATTAAATACTTCTAAAATACTTGTTGATAATGAAAATACATTTGGACGTAGATTTTATTTTAAGAAAAGAAAAGGTCAAGTTTTATTCGAGACATGGCATGGTAGTATGGGACTTAAAAAGATTGCTGTAGATAGAGGATTTACATCAAGATTAATAATGAAAAAGAATATTAAATATAAAAAACGTACTGATTATTGTATTTCAAATAGTGAATTTGAAAATAATATTTTTAGAACTACTTATTGGAAAGATAATGAAATATTAGAATATGGTCATGCTAGAAATGATATTTTATTTAAGAAAGATAGTTCAGATGAAGTAAAAGAAATTAATAAAAAAGTTAGAGATTATTTAGGATTAGATAATAAAACTAAATTTATTTTATATGCTCCTACATTTAGAGAAAAAGATAGTGTAAAAATAGAAATTGATTATGAACAATTAAAGAAAAGTTTAGAGAGTAGATTTGGTGGTAAATGGGAAGTAGTAGTAAGATTCCATGAAAAGGAATTAAACGATCATCCAAATTACGCAAAAGAGAATAATATAATAGATGCTACTTTTTATCCAGATATGCAAGATTTAATGGTTGCATCTTCTGCTGGTATAACAGATTATTCAAGTTGGATATGTGATTATGTATTAACTGATAAACCAGGTTTTTTACTAGTACCTGATTTAGAAAAATATGATAATTCAGAGAGAGGATTCTATTATCCACTTGATACAACTCCATTTCCAATATCAAAAACATCAGATGAATTAATTAAAAATGTAGAGAAGTTTGATAGTAAAAAATATGAAAAAGATCAAGCTAAGTTTTTAAAAGATAGAGGATGTTTTGAAGATGGAAATGCATCCGTTAGAATAGTAAATAAAATAAAAGAAGTGATTAATAATGAAAGAGAAAGTTAAGATAATAATTAGATCTATTAAAAATGGTACATTCTTTACTAAAGTAAAATATAACATTATTAGAAGATTCAGTTCAGTATATACAAATAGTATTAAGATTGATAATAGTAAAATTACATTTTTAACTTTTCAAGGAAGATATGAATGTAATCCAAAGGCTATATGTGAAGAAATAATAAAACAAAAGTTACCATATAAATTAGTATGGATTGCTAAAAAAGATGATTATAAAAATTTAGAACAATATCCAAAGGAATTAAAAATAGTTTTAAATAATAGTATTGAATCATATAAAGAATTAGCTAGTTCTAAAATAATAATAATGAATGCTACTGAGTTAATTCATTTGAATTATAAAAAGAAAAAGGGGCAAATATATATTCAAACTTGGCATGGTTCGATGGGATTTAAAAGATTAGATTCTAATAAACCACAATGGACAAAGAATGCTATTAAACTAGGAGAACAAACTGAATATATAATTACTAATAGTGATTATGAAACTGATGTTTATAGAGAGACATATTGGAAAGATACTCCAACTCTTGAATATGGACATGCTAGAAATGACATATTAGTTAATAAAGATAAAGATTATGATGAAGCTTCATCAAGAGTTAGAAAGTTATATAATATACCTAAAAATAAAAAAATTGTTTTATGGGCACCAACATTTAGAAATGATTTAACTTATAAACATTATAAATTAGATTATGATAAATTGAAGGAATGTTTAAAGAAAAAATTTGGTTGTGAATTTGAAGTGTTAGTAAGATTTCACTATAAGTTAATGGAACAAAAAATTCCTAAAGATTTCTTTAATGGCGTTATTAGTGCTAATGAATATCCGGATATGCAAGATTTATTATGTGCTAGTGATGTTGGTATTACTGATTATTCAAGTTGGATGTGTGATTATGTATTAACAAGAAAGCCAGGCTTCTTATATACACCTGATATAGACTTTTATGATAAGGAAAGAGGTTTCTATTATCCACTTGAAACAACTCCTTTTGGAACATCAAAAAGTGAAAAAGAATTATTTGAAAGAATAAGTAATTTTGATCAAAAGCATTATGATAAAGAAGTTAACAAGTTCCTAAAAGATAGAGGTTGTTACGAAAAAGGTAATGCTTCAGTAAGAACTGTTGAAAAGATTAAAGAGTTAATGATATAGTCATTGCTCTTTTTTTGTGGTACAATTTAGTTAGGAGGTTCGTTTATTTATGAATATAGCTATTATTTTTGCAGGTGGAGTTGGAAAGAGAATGGGTAGTAGTGTACCTAAACAATTTTTGAATGTTTATGGAAAACCAATTATTATTCATACATTAGAAAAATTCCAATATCATCCTGAAATTGATAAAATTTATGTAGCTTGTAAGGAAGATTTAATTCCTTATTTAAAAGAATTAGTAGAAAAATATAATATTACAAAAATACCTAAAGGAGGTATAGTACCAGGAGGAGCAACAGGACAAGATTCTATTTATAATGGACTTTGTGCTGCTGCTAAGGAAAATCCTGATGATTCAATTGTTTTAATACATGATGGTGTTAGACCAATTATTACAGAGGAAGTAATTTCTAAAGATATTGCAAGTGTTAAAGAATTTGGTTCTGCTATTACAGCAACACCAGCTTATGAAACACCAATTGTTAGTTATGATGGATCTAGTGTTGCAGAATTACCAAAAAGAAAAAATGTGTATACTGCACAAGCACCTCAATGTTTTAGATTAGGTGATGTATTAAAAGTTCATGAAAAAGTTAGAAAAGAAAATCCTGAATATACAGATATTGTAGATACATGTACTTTAATGAGATCAAATGGTTTTGATGTAAAATTAATCGAAGGAAATAGAGGAAATATTAAAGTAACTACTCCTGAAGATTATATAGATTTACTAGCTAGATTATCAGCAGAAGATCAAAAACAAATATTTGAATTATATTATCAAGTTCAAAGTTATGAACAAGAGGGACCAGTAAAGAGGAGATAATATGAATAAGATTTTAGAAGAAGATGCACTACAAATTATAAAAGCAAATAAAGAATTAAAAGAACTTAAAAATACTAATTTTATGATTACTGGTGCTAGTGGAATGGTTGGTATTTATTTTGTTAATACACTATTAGTATTAAATGATAAATATGATTATAATATTAATTTGTATTTAGTAATAAGAAATAAAAATAAATTACCTAAATATGTTTTAGATAATAAGAATGTTCATTTAATTGAACAAGATGTAACATTACCAATTAATTGTGATAAAGATATGGATTATATTGTTCATGCAGCTGGTCCAGCTAGTCCATTAATTATGAAAGAAAAACCAGTTGAAACTAATTTTGCTAATACATTAGGAACAGCAAATACACTTATGTATGCTAAAGATCATAATTGTAAAGGTTACTTATTTATTTCTTCTAGAGAAATATATGGTCAACCTGAAGAAGGGCAAGAATTCTTTTATGAAGATGGAAAACTTGGAGACCTTGATCATTTAGTTCCTAGAAATGGTTATGCAGAAGGTAAAAAGGCTGCTGAGAATATGTGTAGTGGTTTTAGACAAGAATACAATCTTAATACAAAAGTAGTAAGACTTGCTCATACATATGGACCTGGTATGTCTATTCATGATGGAAGAGTTCAAGCAGATTTCTTAAAGAATATTGTTAATCATGAAAATATTGTATTAAAGAGTAAAGGAGAAGCTGTAAGAACTTATACTTATATTGCTGATGCTGTTAATGCTATGTTTATGGTTTTATTAAAATCAAAAGATATGGTTTATAATATAGCAGATGAAAAATCAAAGACTTCTATTAAAGAGTTAGCTGAAACAATGGTAACTATTTATCCAGAAAGAAAATTAGAGTTAGTATTTGATATTCCAAAAGAAACTACAAATACAGGTACTGCTAGTTTTACTCTTGGTATACTATCAACTGATAAAATAAGAAAAGAATTGAAATGGAAACCAAAATATTCAATATTTGAAGGCTTTAAAAGAACTCTTGAATATATAGAATCAGAAATGTAATAAAAAGCACATTAAGTGCTTTTTTTGATTTTAAAATATGATAAAATATTACTAGGAGTTTTTTATGAAATATGTATTAATTGTAATAGCTAAGTTTTTTCTTAATATAATATATTTCTTTATGAAATTATTTCCTACAAAAGATAAAATAGTAATGATTAGTAGGCAATCTAATATGCCTTCTGATGATTTTAAATTGATTGAAAAAGAAATCAAAAGTCATAAAAAATATGAAGTTGTTATTTTATGCAAAAAATTAGTTGGTAAAGCTGAAGCATCAACATCTGAATTATTAAAATATAGTTTTCATATGCTTAGACAAATGTATCATTTAGCAACATCAAAGATGGCTATATTAGATTCATATTGTATAAGTGTTAGTATTTTAAAACATAAAAAGAGTCTAAAAGTTATGCAAATATGGCATTCTGTTGGAACTATGAAAAAGTTTGGATATGATATTTTAGATCAAGATGAAGGTAACAGTAGTAAGATGGCCCATGCTTTAAAAATGCATAAGAATTATGATGTTATTTTATGTGCAGGTGAAGGATACAAACATGATTTAGCTAGACAATTTGATTATGATGAAAAATATATAAAAATAATTCCATTACCTAGATTAGATTTACTTGCTGATAAAGATAGAGTTGAAACTATTAAAAATAAAATATATACAAAATATCCTGAATTAAAAAATAAAAAGAATATAGTATATGTACCAACATTTAGAAAAGATGAAAAAAATTTTGAAAAGCATGCTAATAAATTATGCAATTTAGTTGATTATAAAAAATATAATTTTATTATTAAAGTTCATCCATTATCAAATATAAATATTGATAATAAAAATGTACTAATTGATAAAGATTTTTCATCAATAGAAATGGTACATATAGCAGATTATGTTATTACTGATTATTCTTGTATATTATATGAAGCAGGATTTATGGGTAAAGCATTATATTTCTATGCTTTTGATTATGATGATTATAATAAGAATAGAAGTTTAAATTTAGATTATTTTAAAGATTTACCTGGTGTGGTAACAAGAGATGAAAAAGAAATAATTAAAGCTATAGAAAAAGATAATTATGATTATAAAGAATTAAATAAATTCATTAACAAATACATAGATTATAAAGATAATTCTTGCAAGAGAATATATGAGTTAATTGTGAGTATCATTGGGTGATATTTATGAATGTATATGATTTTGATGGAACAATTTATAATGGAGAATCTAACAGAGATTTAATATTATTTACATTCAAATCTCATCCTTTTTTAGTATTATTTTCTCTTACTAAAGCATTAGTTTTGTACATTAAATATAAGTTTAAAAAAGTTCCTTTTGAAAGAGTTAAAGAAACTATGTTATCATTTATATTTAAAATAGATAATTATGATAAATTAATAGATTCTTTTGTTGAAAAAAATATTAAAAAGATTAAAAGTTTTTATTTAGATAATAAAAAAGATAATGATGTTTTATTAAGTGCTTCTTATGATTTATGGATAAATAAATTTGCTAAAAAACTTGGTATTAAAAATGTTATAAGTACTAATGTTAATAGCAATGGAAAAATAATTGGTAAAAATTGTAAAGGTAAAGAAAAGGTTAAGAGATTTAAAGATTTTTCAAATAAGAGTATAAATTGTGCATATGGAGATAGAGAGTCTGATAAGTATATTCTTAATGAAGCTAAAGAAGCTTATATGGTTAGAGGAAATAAGTTAATAAAATTTAAAGGTATGTAAACAAAAAAAGGTTGACATATCTTTTCTTTTGTATTATTATATTCACAGCAAGGGAAGGAGTGTAACTATGGCAGTAAAAATTAGATTAAGAAGAATGGGTGCTAAGAAAAGACCATTTTATCGTTTAGTAGTTGCTGATTCAAGAGCTAAAAGAGACGGTAATATAATTGAATCTATCGGTACTTATATGCCTTTAGAAGCAGAAAAATTCAATGTTAACAAAGAAGCTGCTTTAAAATGGCTTAAGGAAGGAGCTCAACCTACTGATACAGCTAAGAATATTCTAAGTGAAGTAGGTGTTATGGAAGAATTCCATAATTCAAAGAAGAGTAAATAATGAATTTAGTAGAATTTTCTGAACTAATTGTTAAGAAATTAGTTAAAGAACCAGATCTAGTTAAAGTTCAACAATTTGATGGTGAGAATGAATCAAATATTGAGATTGTTGTTGCTGAATCTGATATGGGTAGAGTTATAGGTAAAAAAGGTAAAATTGCTAATAGTATTAAGACATTAATACAAGCTAAAGCTTATAACGAAGGAAAAAATAGAGTAAAAGTAAATATAGATTCATTTTAAGAACTAATTATAGTTCTTTTTTCTTGAAAAAAATTATATATAAAGTTATAATAATAACTGCTCGAGGGGGAAATCAAAATGGATGACGACAAAGATGATGTAATAATCTTTAATGGACCAAATATAAATATGTATGAATATTTAGAAGATGGAGAATCATTATTTGAAAAATATTTCAGATGTGAGAACATGACTGCTGACAAAAGAAACTTTTGTTACATGTTACTTAATCATATAAAAGAAGTAACTGATTCAAATTATGTTTATAAATTTCAAAAAAAAGAATTTGAATTAGGATCAATAACTTTTAGAAGAAATGATATTAATAAATATGGTTTTTATGGAGTTATATCTAATGGTGATGAAAGTAAAACAGTTGATGGAGTTATTATAATTAGAGATAGTAATATTGAAGTTTCAACTAATTTTTATAGATTTAATGAATTTTTAGAAGATGATGAAAGATTTTATTCAACAGTTGATTTATTCTATCAAGATGGAGATGAACCTTTAAGGACAACTATTTATTCTGATGGTTCTAAATTTGTTGAACATGTAGATTTATTAACAGGTGAAGAAGTTGATGAATATGCTTATCAAAAATCTAGATCATTAGTAAAGAGAAAAGAAAATGAAATGTCAAATTGACATTTTTATTTTTTGTAATATAATAATTTTCAACACAAAATTATAAGGTGAGGAAATGCAAAACAGTAAACAATTAAAGGCACGTCTTGATATATTGTTAAGTAAATGTGATAGTGTTTTTATTATTCCACATATTTATCCTGATTATGATGCAATCGGAGCAAGTATAGGAATGGATTTAATTTGTAAAAAAATGAATATGGATGCATATACTGTTATTGATGATTGTCCTGATCCTATAGTTAAAAAAATTATTAGTCAAAGTGAATTAAATGTGATTCGTAGTGATGAAATTGATAATTATAAAACAGAGAATAGTTTATTATTAATACTCGATTGTAACAAGATAGAACTTGTTCCGGTTAGAGATAGACTTAGTGATTTTAAAGAATCACTAATAATAGATCATCATAAAGTTGGTGTCACTACTATAAATGCTAAAAATTCTTTTATAGATGAGAGATTATCTAGTACTTGTGAAGAAGTTACAAGATTATTAAAGATGTATGATGTTAAGAATTATGGTAAGTATGCTAATTTTTTATATGCAGGTATTGTTCTTGATACTAATAGATTTGTTAGAAATGTTACTGCTAAAACTCATGAATCAGCAGCTAATTTAGTAAATGCTGGAGCTAATACAGAGGAAGTATCTAAATTCTTTTTAGAGAAATATGAAAATGATAGATTAATGCAGAAATTAATAGACAATACTATTTTTATTGGGGAATATGCTATTGCATTTCAAAAAGATTTTAATGATATCTATACTAAAATAGAGATTGCTAAAGCTGCAGACTATTTATTAAGATTTGATGTAGAAGCAACATTTGCTTTAGCATATAATGATAAAGGACATGTATGTTTACATTCTAGGAGTAAGGACACTGTTGATGTTGACAAAATTATGAAAGAATTTGGTGGCGGTGGATCTGAATTATCCGCAGCTTGTGAAATAACAGGTTATTCTTTAAACGAAGTAATGGATATTTTAATGTATTGTTTACAGAATAAAAGATATGATATTGAAGATAAGTTAACATTAAAGCGTAAAAGGAATTGAAATATGTGGTATAAAATGATAAACTTTAATTGTGGTGATGGAAATGCTAATATTTTTAATGCCAAATTATGTTGTCAAATAAACAAGAGTATATTTTGTGTACTCTTTTTTTAATGGAGGTAATATGAAAAAACAAATCGAGGATGAAAAATTAAGGCTGATTGTATTTAAAAGTGCAAAAGAACTAGGAGAAAAAGTAGATCAACATTTATTAAATATGTATAACATAAATAGTGATGATTATACTTTTATTGTTCCGATTAGAGAAGATTTCTTTGAAGATGGTCATTTAAAAGTAGAAATTGAATCTACTGTAAGGGGAAAGGATTTATTTTTCTTAACTGATATAGGTAATTATTCTATTGAATATAAAATGCATGGATTTATAAATCATGCAAGCCCAAATGATTTGTTTTTTGAATTAAAAGATGGAATTGGTGCTAGTAACGTACATGCTGCACACATTAATGTAGTAATGCCTCTACTATATAATGGAAGACAACATAGAAGAAATACAAGAGAGAGTTTATCTTGCGGAGCTGCTTTAAGAGAAATAGATAGTTTTGCAAGAATTAAAAGTTTTATAACATTTGATGCTCATGATCAAGGTGTTGAGCATGCTATTAGTAATATGGAATTTGATAATTTCTTTCCAACAAACACAATATTAGAACAATTTATAAATGATTTAGATAAAGATGAATTAAGAAATTTGGTTTTTGTAGCACCTGATAATGGAGCAACTGGAAGAAGAAATGTATATTTAAATTCATTTAATAGTGAATATATTAATAGAGATGCTGGTAGTTTCATTAAGCAAAGAGATTATAATCATTTTGTAGATGGTAAATATGAAGTAATATCTCATGATTATAGTGGAAAAGAAGTATTGGATGGAAAAACTGCTATTGTTACAGATGATATGATATCTAGTGGTGGCAGTATGTTAGAAGTAATAGATGAATTATATAAAAGAAATGTAGAACATATTTATGTAATTATTTCCTATGCATTATTTACAAGAGGAATAGGGGATTTTGATAAGTATTACAAAGAAGGTAAACTTGATGGAGTTTATACAACAAACTTATCATATATACCTCCAGAGTATAGAAATTTAGAATGGCTTCATATATGTGATTGCTCACATGATGTTGCTGAAGTAATTTATGATATTCATAATGATTTATCTATTACTAGTTTATTAACAGATAAATCAGGTCCTATTAAAATGTTAGAAAAGAAATTTAAACCTGTTAAAAAGGATGATCAAAGTGAATAAGAAAAAAGATAAAAAATATTATTTATTTCAGATGGATACAACTGCTTTGAATGTAATATCAATAGCTATTCTTTTGTTATTATTTTTTACATTAGATTTAACTTACCCTAGTTTTTGGGATGATTTAGAAGTATCTTATTTTAATAATAGATTAGTATTAGTTATTATTATGTTTGTAGGATATTTAATATTACATGAATTATTACATAGTTTATCTTATGTTTTATATGGAGCTAAATATAATAAGATTGTTTATGGTGCTGCATTAGAAAAGGGTGTTTTATATTGTTTGTGTAAACAAAATATTACTAGAAATAATATCTTACATTCATTATTATTTCCATTTTTCTTTATTGGAATAGTTACTTTTATAATAGGGGCAGTATTTCATTTACCAATTTTATATATGCTATCTGTATTTAATTTATCTGGATGTTCTGGTGATTTAATTATGTTTGCATATATAAGTAAGCTTAATAAAGATGTTGAATTTAGTGAATATGATTCACCAATAGCATTTGGACTATATGCTGATTATGATGTTAGTAAAGTTAGACATGTAGGTTTAAAATATTTAGAATCTACTGATAAATTAGAAAGAAATGATTTTAAAAAGATTAATATTTCTAAACCATCAATGATAATTGGAATTATTATTTTAGTACTTGGGGTGATTACAATATTCCTATGAAAGAATTAATTGATAATATTGAACAAGGAAATCTTGTAATAGTTCCAACAGATACTGTTTATGGAATAAGTGCTGATGCATGTAATGCTGATGCAATCAAAAAAGTTTTTATAGCTAAAAAAAGAGAAGAGAAGCCTTTAATAGTAATGGTTTCTAGTATAGAAATGCTAAAAAAATATGTTAAGAATATTAATGAATTAGAGCAAAAATTAATAGATAAATATTGGCCAAATACACTAACAATATTGTTTGAGAAAAGTGATAATTTAAGTGATTTAGTTACTTGTGGTTCTCCACTTGTTGGTATAAGAATGCCTGATAATAAATTACTGTTAGATTTAATGAATACAATAAATAAACCAATTATTTCGACTAGTGCTAATATATCTGGAAGCAGTGTTATAACAAATACTAATTTGATTGATCCAGAGCTTAAAAAACACATTTCATATATTTATGATGATGGGGAGAAAACTGATATAGCAAGCACTCTTGTTAAAGTTGAAGATAATAAAATTAAGATATTAAGAGAAGGTTTATTAAGTGAAAAAATAAGAGTAGATTTTAAAGATTATCTTTGAAATCTACTTTTTTAAGTGTTAAATAAAATTGCATTATTTTATGTAGTATGTTATTATTTATATGGTGATAATATGAAGAAAGTGTTAGGTTTAATAAAAGGGTTACTTGTTGGTTTGTGGGCATTAGTTGCTATACTTACAACAATTTGTTTAATAGCAAAAAATAGTTATGGAGTAAGCGAATTTGGAGATTATTCTTTATTTAATGTTGATAATAAATCTCTAGAGCCAGATTTTCGTAAGTTTGATATTGTAGTTACAGAGAAGGGTTATGAAGATCAATACAAAGTAGGGGATAAGGTATTCTTTATTATGAATAACAAAGAAACACGTTCTTATATTAACTATGGTGTAATTGAAGATATTGATGTTAATAAAGGTGCTCAAGATACTTTCTATTTTAGTGCAGGTGCTGTATCTTTTGATGACATAATGGGTAAAGCTAATGGATCAATAGTATGGCATAGATATGGAGCAATTTTAGCATTATTTGAATCT
>JAEEGJ010026794.1_pt1 | contig 11646 bp, 6 predicted proteins | sample 8958761 | NCBI WGS metagenome assembly JAEEGJ01 (sample SAMN16246546, study PRJNA631951) | gut metagenome | biome: gut microbiome; feature: rumen; material: RS-attached | host: Bos | place: Iran: Karaj | collected 2018-10
TCACAAGAAACAATCGAGGCGACCATGAGTTTTTGGGCAGTGATATTTGGTTTGCTGGGTGCCATATCCGTATGCGCAGCCAGTTTTTTCAACGACCGTATTCTGAAGCAGACGTATCTGGTAGGCAACAGTATGCCAGTGTCTGTTTACGGTGTTTTCATTGTCTTCGTGGCGTTGATCAACCCGTTTTTGGGGAAGCGGCGTCTAAGCGCTGGGCAGATCGCGGTCGTGATGGCCATCGCGTTGGCGGGCTGCCCGATTCCGGGCTCTGGCTTGATGAGAACGTTTACGTCGTCGCTGATCATGCCGGTCCGTTACCAGCAGACGGAGGCGTCATGGCGTGAACATCAGATTTTGGATTTGGTTCCCGAACGGATGTTGCCGGACTACAAGTCCAACGACAAAGTGCTAGATGGATTCTCCGCCGGTTTGGGCGAAGGCGATAAGCATGTGGCGTGGAAGGACGTACCATGGAAGGAATGGAGACGGCCGATTGTCTTCTGGACGCCGATGATTATGGTTTTGTGGTTCGCAATGATCGCCTTGGGGCTCGTGCTCCATCAGCAATGGTCCAGTCATGAGCATATTCCGTATCCAATTGCGGGATTCGTTGATTCGCTATTGCCGGAGGAAGGCTCCCTGCTGAGCCCCGTGTTCAAAGATCGTTTCTTCTGGATTGGTCTAATCGTCGTCATCTGCATTCATTTGAACAACTATCTATGCGTATGGTTCCCTGAAGAGCTGATTCCCGTGAAATTGACGCTCCCATTGTGGGGCTTCGGGAAGGTGTTTCCCGTGATTGTGCGCGGCGGCGGCGGTGGTCTTTTCGGCCCTGTGATCTATTTCTGCGTCATTGGTATCTGCTTCCTGATTCCGTCTGACATTTCATTTACATTCGCGTTGGCGCCGTGGCTGTGGGCCTTTGTCTGCGGCATGCTTGTGAAATACGGCATCACATTGACGCAGACCATCGAAGGCAGTTATTGGTACAACTGCTTGAACGCGAAGATGTTCCTATTGTATGGTTCTACGTTGGGTCTCTTCCTGACGATTTGCTACACAGGTCGCCATTACTACTGGCATGTCATCAAGACAGCTATCGGTTTGAAGCGCGGGGAGGGTGCCGCGCCCCGCATGCAGACGTGGGGCTGCCGTATCTTCCTGCTTTGCATGGTCTATTTCATCGGCAATCTGATCTACGCGGGCATGGACTGGCAGTTGGCCATCATGTACGCAGGCGTCATCGTGATTTTCTACGTCGTCATGACGCGTATCATCTGCGAATCCGGTCTTTTCCACTTGCAGTTGAACGTCTTCCCGTGCTGTATCATCTGGGGTATTATCGGTTCTATCAACTTGGGGCCGACCACGTTACTGCTCATGCAATTGATTTCCGTGATTCTGATTTGCGACCCGCGCGAATCGTTGATGCCGTTCATGATGAACTCCTTGAAAGTTTTGGAACGGCGGAATCAGCCGTTGGGGAAGACCAGCACATGGTGTGCCATCGCCATGGTGATCGGCCTGGTGGTGGCGTTGACGTTGACGCTGTACATCCAATATGACCAAGGCAGCGCGATTTGGGAAAGTTGGGCGGAAGAATGCGTTCCGCGGATGCACTTCAACAACGCCATCGCCGTCAAACAGAAGTTATTGGCACAGGGCACGTTGGAACAGGCAGAAGCCGTTTCCGGTTGGGGGCGTTTCGCCCACATGCAACCGAATGCGACATGCATGTGGTGCATGGGCATCGGTCTCGCTTTGGTGCTTCTGTTCAGTGCCGCACGCTTGCATTTCACATGGTGGCCGCTCCATCCAATGCTTTTCGTGACGTGGAACACGCCGCATATGCCGCACTTCGCGGGATCGTTCTTCATCGGCTGGGTTATCAAGAAACTCGTCATCAAATACGGCGGTACAGGCGTTTACAACAAGACGCGCCCCTTTATGATCGGCCTGATTGCAGGTGAAATCTTCGGCGCGATCCTGCCGAGTATCGTGGCCGCCATCTACTATGTGGTTACCAACGGCGAAATGCCGAAGGCCTTCCACGTGCTGCTTGGCTGAAATAGCTTGAACGAGGCGGATTGTGGAGAAGGAAACGACAGGCGTCATTTTCGAAGTGCGCGAATTCTGCGTGCATGACGGGCCTGGCGTGCGGACGACTGTCTTCCTAAAAGGCTGTCCATTGCGTTGTGCATGGTGCCAAAATCCTGAAGGACAGTCGTTTGAACCGCAGTTACTTGTAGCCACAAAGGACTGCGTTCATTGCGGAGCTTGCTTGAAAAATTGCCCGCAAGGAGGAAAAAACTGTACGGCCTGTGGGGCATGTACGCATGTCTGCCCGCAGGGATGCCGTCGATTGTGCGGCACACGGATGACAGCGGCAGAATTGGCGGCCCGTGTGATGAAAGACGCGGATTTCCTGTCGCAAAGCGGTGGTGGCGTGACGTTTTCAGGCGGCGAGCCATTGGCGCAGACGGATTTCGTCCATGAAACGATTCAGCGGATTCACCCGCTCCATGTGGCGATCGAGACTTCTGGATATGCACCGCATGATGTCTATCGGCAAATCATCGCGGATGTGGATCTTGTCTATCAGGATGTGAAACTGGCGGATTCGGAAAAACATCGAAAATGGACGGGAGTCGATAATGATTTGATTCTCAGAAACTTGGCTTGGCTGAAAGCGTCTGGTAAGCCGTTCGTTGCGCGGATTCCGCTAATTCCGACGGTGACAGACACGACGGACAATTTCACGGCTATAGCGGAACTGTTGAAAGGCAGTGTGAATCTGCTTGAAGTCCAGTTGCTGCCGTACAATTTCGCGGCAGGGGCGAAATACGCCTTGGTTGGACGCGAATACAAGCCGCCATTCAATGAAAAAACGCCTGTGAACGCCGATTTGACGGCATTCAGACAGGCGTCTTTGCCATGCAGAGTGATGTAATAAGCTAATAGAAATCTAGCCTAGAAAACTAGCATTCTAGCTTTCTAGGCTTCTAGGTTTCTAGCATTCTAGGCTTCTAGCTTTCTAGAACATAATCAATTACTTGCAGAGTTCGCTGGCCAACGCGTCCAACTGGGCTTTGCTGGCGTCGTTCAAAGCGGATTTGATGGTGACGGTGGTCTCCGTGAAGGTGAGGTTCTTGCTCTTTTCGAAGAGGCCGCGCATGACTTTGGCGGCGTTGGGCATCCAGCTGCCGTTTTCGATCAAGGCGACCGTACGGTTCTGGAAGTTGCGTTCCGTCAGATGCGTGATGAACGTGTGCATGAAGGGGAAGATTTCCGCATTGTATGTCGTGGTTGCGAGCACGAGCTTGCCATATTGGAATGCAGCTTCAACGGCTTCAGCCATATCATCGCGGGCGAGATCGAACAGCTTGACGTGGCAGCCTTTGGCTTCCAGTTTCTTGACTAGCAGCTGAACGGCTTCTTTTGTATGGCCATAAACGGATGTATAGGCGACGGTGATGCCGGCGGATTCGACTCCATAGGACGACCATGTGTTGTAGAGGTCCAGATAGTAGCCGAGATTTTCCGTCAGAACAGGACCATGCGTCGGGCAGATGATAGCGATGTCCAGTTTCGCGGCTTTCTTGAGGAGCGACTGGACTTGCGCACCGTATTTTCCGACGATGCCGATGTAGTAGCGGCGGGCTTCGCATGCCCAACCTTCCGGATCTTCGACGTCGTTGGCACCGAATTTGCCGAAACCGTCTGCAGAGAAGAGCACTTTGTCCTTCGAATCATAAGAAACGATGACTTCTGGCCAATGGACCATGGGAGCGGTCACGAAGGTGAGCGTATGTTCGCCAAGTGAGAGCGTATCACCTTCGGCGACGACGACGCGGCGGTCCGCATAGTCCGTTCCGAAGAAATTCTGCATCATCGCGAAGGCTTTGGCGGAGGAGACGATGGTCGTCGTCTTGTAGGCGTCCATGAAGGCGGCGATGTTGCCCGCGTGGTCAGGCTCCATGTGGTGGACAACAAGATAGTCGGGGGCCTTATCTCCGAGGACGGATTTGATGTTGCCGAACCATTCGTCGCGGAAGCGGACGTCAACCGTGTCGATGACGGCGGTCTTGCCGTCGATGATGGCGTATGAGTTGTAGGCCATACCATTAGGGACGATGTACTGGCCTTCAAAAAGGTCGATGTCGTGGTCGTTGACGCCGATGTACCGAATGTCTTTGGTGATGTTCATGATGTTTTTTGTGGGATTTTTTTAGGTGGTTTGAAAAGTTTTTCCGTAATTAATATACCATTTCACCATGCGCATTTCAATTGTTTTGCGTGCTTGAAAGGCATGGTGAGACGGTTGGAAAAAACGTTTTCCGTCAGCGGATGAGGAAGGCCTGACCGCCTTTCATGGCGGATTTGTGCATGAGACGGCAGGCTCGCAAGTTGCGATAGCCGTCTTCCGCATCAATGGGCTTGCCGCTGATGATGGACTGGGCATGTTTGGCGATGATCTGCTGGTAGATGTTTTCCAGTTTGCGTGGATGCAACGCCTTGACACCGTCGCGACCGTAGTCCGCTTCCAGACGGATGCCGTATGGTTCGTCGTCGCGGCCGGAAAGCTGGAAGAGGCCGCCGTAGCAACGCAGAACGCCTTTGTCACCGTAGATTTCATAGCCGAGATTGGACAGCGTTCCGACGAGGCCGCCGCGCGGTTCGGAAAACGCGACTTTGATGGAACCGCATTGGCCATTTTTCAATTCAAAATGGATGTAGGCGCCGTCTTCAGCCTTGATGGACAATGTTTTGGGAAGATAGACGGCCTGAACTTTCCGCACAGGGCTGTCAAACATGAATTCCGCCATGTAGAGGCAGTGGCTGGCGACGTCTCCAATGGGGCCGCCCATCTCCTCGACATTGTTGCAACGCCATGTGGCGGCTTCCTCCGGCGTGGCACCGTAAAGGAATTCCATGTGGAAACATGCGTCGTTGACAACGCCGAGCTTCCCAGTTTGTACATATTTGCGTGCCAACTGGTTATAGCCATTATAGACCATCATGTGGTCAACCGTGAGGCTGAGTTTGTACTGTCTGGCGAGCATGTTCATCATTCGTGCGTCTTCCGATGAAGTGGCCATAGGTTTTTCAACCATGACATGTTTTCTCGCCTTCAAGGCGCGGATCGCCAGTTCGGCATGGCTGGCGTTGTTCGTCGCGATATAGACGGCGTCTATGCTTTTGTCCGCCAGAATGTCATCGACGCTGTCGCCCCATTTTAGACCAAGGGCTTTGGCGGCCTTCTTGCGTGCTGGATTCATGTCTGTTGCGCAGACGAGTTCGGCGAGAGGATGGCCGGCAAAACGTGTCTTGTCGCATCCGAAACCTTCCTTGGCGATACGGTTTTCCGCAATACCGCCGAAGCCGATCATGGCATACTTGATTTTCATCGTGATGTTCCTTTGTGTGTTTTGCTTTTTTTTGTTTGGAAAATGTATTTTTCTAACATTACTTGAATGATTATGGAAGTCAAGTCATTACATCAGTGATTTTTGTTTGAAGGGCATGCATCCATTCAGGAAAGATTGTTAATCATCGTACTTTTTGCGGGACAGATGGCTTTGGGCGACTATATTATTAGTAATGTAAAATAGAGTGGGTGTTTGTTGCAAAGAAAAGGAAATTGGAACGTGTTTTTTCGTGTTTTGTTGATCTGCCTTGCGTTGTCCGCCGCCGCCGTGTATGGTGACGACTATTCCGTCATCTTGAGTCGCCTGCAGCAGAGGTCGTTGGCTGCCGCGGCGGCTTATGCTCCGCAATTGTCGAAGGCGATGGCGTCGTGGCGGAAAGACGGTTCTTTTGCGGATGTGGAATTCGAAGAAGTTGGAAACGGCGACAAATGGGACGGCATTCGCCATTGGGATTATCTGAACGCAATGGCATGGGCATGGAACGCCCCACAGTCGTCTCATCGCCATAGCCGTGAATTGGGTGAACGCATTTACAAGAGCGTCATTTTCTGGCATCGTGTCAAGCCATGGCCGTTGAACACGTGGTGGGGGCAGGTCGGCGTGCCGCGGCGTGCCAAAGACGCATTGATTTTGGCGTTGCCGTTGTTGCAGCAGTCGGAGGATGGGCGGAAGGCGCTCTTGTCGCCGTTGAGCCGCACATCGCTGAAAGACGATGCGGAAATCGTGTTCATCCGCAGTTTGCTGGATCGTGATTTTCGACGGATGCGTGAAGCCGCCGATTATTTGACCGTTAATTTGAAAATCGCAGCACCGAATGAAGTGGGGCTTCAGGACGACGGCAGTTTTAATTCACGTGAAATGATCCAGCAGAACCAACTTGGTGTCTATGGTGTGAAATGTCTGGAGGAGGGGTTGTCTTTCGCGCAGCTTGTCAAGGGAACGTCATTCGACTTGAAGGTCAACCAAATGAATGCATTACGGCGGATGGCCTTGGACGGCATGGCGTGGCTTTTATGGAAAGGAAAAATGGATATCCATGCCATGGGCGGCGTGTTTGACGAAGAGAGCCGTGCTGACGTGTCGAATCGGGCGGTCTCCTGTCTTCGAACGCTGGAAAAATTCGACGACGACTATCGACGTGGCTACCAGATTGTATTGAGCGGCAACCAGATGGGCGGCGAGAACGCCTTCGTGGGGGCACGTGTCTATTGGATGGCCGATTGCGCAGTCGTGCGGCAACCGAAATATTACGCGTCATTGCAGATGACGTCGAAACGGACACGGCCTGTGACGGAGGATCTCGTGCAGGAACGGCAATTGGGACGTTATTTTTCTGACGGTACGTTGCTTTTGTTGATGTCTGGTGATGAATACAAGGATGCTCCGGCCAATTGGAAATGGACGCGGCTTCCAGGCACGACGTTGCCGGATTCACCAGTCTATACACAAGGCCAGCAAGGCGAGTCTGGCGGTCCCGTCCAGTATCAAGCGACGTTTGACAAGCCGAACCGTTGGGCAGGCGAATGCGATTTTACGGGAGCGGTGTCCAGCGGGTTGCATTTATCTGCGATCTACAGCCAGAATGTCGATGGCGTAAAGGCATTGAAGGCTTATTTCTTCGCGCCTGGGGCGATTGTCTGCCTGGGGGCGGGCATCACGTCTGAATCGCCGTATCCCGTGGAGACAACGGTGGAACAACGGCGGTTGGCTGGCGATTTTGTGGAACGGACGGGCGGAATCTGGCATGGCGGAGTCGCGTATCTTGGCAATGGGATGCTTGCGAAAGTCGCAAAAGCTCCGTTCGCTCAAAACGATGTGGCCGATATGCTAAGCATCGGTATTTCCCATGGGATTGGTTGTAGCGACAAGACGTATGCGGTGGAAATTCGTCCATGTGTGGAAAAAGAGCGGTTCACTGGCCTGAGGCCGTTGGGGCGCGTCATTAGCAATACGACTGATTTGCAGGCGGTGGAATTCGCCGACGGTACGATCTGCGCGGTGTTCCACAAGGCGGGCAAACTGGGCGAATTTGAAACGGACACGCCCTGCGTTTTTATTATGGAAAACGGCATGATCTATTTGGCGGAACCGACGCATCTTGTCAAACAGATGAAAATCGGTTTCCGTGGCCAGAGCTACATGCTTACACTACCGGATGGACGGCATGCAGGAACGAGGGTCGCCCTCGGAATGGCCCATCCATAAATACTGAATTCAAATAACTTGCAGCAAATAAAGGAGCGACAGATGAACATGCAACGGATGTTGGTTTTCATGGTGGCCTGCGCGACGGCGTTCACAGCTTCGGCAGAAGAGATGCATAATGGTCGTTTCAAAGGGCCGGGCAATCAGCAGGGGATTCCGGCAGGATGGTTCAACGATTCACCTGCAAGCGTCAGCGGCACGTTCGAAGTCATGCAGGAAAAGAACGTCGGCATGGTTCGTCTCCGCCGCCAATCTGCCATGGACAATTTTTTCTTCCGTATTTCGCAGAATGTGAACAATGTGGAAACTGGTGGAACATATGATTTTAGCGTATGGGTGAAGGGGCAGGGGGCCCCGCAGGTGATGGTCTATGGCTTCCGTCCGGACGGGAGCTATTCGTCCAAGATGCTGACGGCGCCCGCTGTCACGGATTTCTGGCAGCAGATCCATTACCGCTTCGAGGCAGAGCCGAACGCAACGCATTTCAAGATTTCGTTGATTGCAGGCAATAATCAAGGCGATGCGTGTTTTCGTGACGTGTCGTTGCAGCATCTGAGCGGTGCGCCGCAGTGTGTTCTGAAACGGTTGGCCGCGAATCCTGAAAACAAATTGGATTGGGATGCTGCGGAATGGCAGGACGCGAACGAGTCCGGCCCGTTTACCCTGCTGACGTCCAAATACGCCGCGCCAAAGGCGGCGACGGATGTGCGTTTTGGCCTATATGGCAAGACGTTGTGCATTCTCTACCGCTGTGAGGAGACGAATTTTGATGAAGTGGTCAACGGCGTTCAAAGCTGGAACAACGACATCATCGAATTCTTCCTTGAGGATCCGAAGACGAAAGCCGCCTATCATTTCGGTGTCACGAGCGATGGAGAGGAATACGCGCAAGTCGAAAGCGGCGAAACCATCGGATATTATACGGATTGGTATTCCAATTCAACGAATCTGAAGAACAAGGCGAAAATCGATTTGCCTGAATGGCACAAGAATTTCCGCCGCGCGGGTGGTTGTTGGTATGCGTTGCTACGCATTGAATTACCGCCATCGTTCTTTGAAGGAACGCGTCAATGCAGGATGCTGTTTGGACGGTCCCGCAAGCTGAAGAGCCTCGTGGAAAACAGTTCATGGGGCCATACGAAACAGGCGTTCTTCCGCAACAGCGACGGCTTCGTGCTAGTTGCCGTTCCCGCTTCCGAAGAAGCGACGCAGGCTCGTCGTGCGGTTGATGTTCCGCCTGCGGCGAGGCCAGACGGACGCATCGTTCCCGAACCGAAGCAAGGCCGTATCGGTTCCAGTTACGCACGCGAAGAGCTTCCGCTGAAAGTTTATGCGTCCGAAGGCGCGGAAAAAGCATGGCTGGTGGCGCAACGCGTTTTCCGCCAACGCTTTGGAGTCGATATTGAAAAGAGCGACGATCCAAAGGAGGCGGCAGTTGTCTTGAAGCTGACAGACAAGCCGTCTTGGAGCGATTACAACAAGTTGAAGGATTGGCAGCAGGCTGAATCCTATGCTTTGGACAGTGCGAAAACGGCGACGTTGGAAGCGACGACGCATCGTGGCTTGGCCTATGCAATCCAGACGCTTGCGCAGTTGTGCGGCATGAGCGGCGGTCAGTTCTACCGCCTGTATGCAAAGATACAGGACTGGCCGGACATGCAGTATCGCGGCTGGCATGTGATCGCGCCTGAAACCATGGCGAATGTTCCTGACGCGGAGAAGGTGATCGATTTGATGGCGGCTTTGAAGATGAACTGGCAGTCCATCCAGTTCGACAACCGTTTGCAATACGAACGCCATCCGGATTTATCGAAGGCGAATGCCGCCACGAAAGAGCAGCATCGGATGTTGGCGGCTTTGTTGGAACTGTATGATATTGATGTCATTCCGATGACGCAATGCCTCTCCCATTTCAATTATTTCCTGACGAAGCCTGAAATGAAGGAATACGCGGAAGTGAAGGAGCCTGCCGCAAACGCGAGTGTGAAGTATTGGAACTATTGCCCACGTCATCCGGAAATCCACAAGATTATTTTTGATTTGATCGAAGAGCAATTGGAATGCTATCCGCAGGCGAAATGGTTCCATGTCGGTTTGGATGAAATCACTTTCGAACCGTTCGGCGTTTGCGAACGTTGCAAAGGAACGAGTTGCGGCGAACTGCTGGCGGAGGAGATTCTCCGTCTTCGTGAGTTCTTGCAAAAGAAGAAGTTGCGCATGTGCATGTGGGGTGACCAACTGCTGAAGGAGCATAACGGCGCAGGCAAATACAACACGGCGGAAGCCTTGCCGAAGATTCCGAAAGACGTCGTGATTTTCGATTGGCATTATGGCGAAGGCGCGAAATATCCGTCGGTGGAATTCTTCAAGAAGCAGGGCTTCGACGTGATCACCAGTGGATGGTATTATCCGTTGAATATCACGAACTTCCTGAACGAGACGTTCAAGCAGGACGTTCTCGGCTTCGGTGGAACGACATGGTATTCTATTTCGAACATCCGCGAAAGCCATCAGCTGATGACTGGTTTCGTACTCGCAGGCGAGCGCAGTTGGACGCGCAACGACGCGCCGCTTTCTACGTTTAACTATGATGTGATGGAAGTTTTCCGTAAATTGTACGATGGCGCGGAAGCGCGGCAGCCCAAAAAATGCCGCCCCGTCGCAATCGCTCCATGGTGCAACATGTCATTGCGTGGCGATCGCACAAATGGTTGGCTTGGACTGCTTTCTGATTACGATGTTTCCGCCGTTCCGCGTGGTCTCAACTGGTTTGGCGGACTGCCGTTCGAGATTACCGAAGGGCGAGAGGCGGCTGTCGCGCTGTCCATGAAAAACGGCGACGGCTATCCAGACGCCGCATGGCAGATTCCCGTCGGTGGAAAGGTTGCGGGACTGGCGTTTTTGCAGACGACAAGCCGTCAGCCAAAACCGCAACGTGAACTCTACGATGGTGGCCTCAATCCGAAGATGCCCGCCCATTATGTCATCCATTATGACGACGGCAGCACAGTGGAAGTGCCTCTGAAATGGGGCATTGCAATTTCCGATTGGAATACGCAGTTCGGTGGCGCACGTGCCCCGATTGCGTGGCGTCGCCGTGCGAACGACGGGACGATGGTCTCTTTGGTGACCTATACATGGTGGAATCCGAAGCCCGAACTGGCTGTTCGCGCGATTGATTTCGTCAGCGACCATGACAAAGTGCAGCCTGTGCTGCTAGGCGTTACCGCCATTGAAGAGTAATTGCTTTGGTGGCTTATGACTTATGGCTGAATGAGTTATGAATAGTAAATGCAATTTTGTGAAGCGTTGTTGGGTGGAGGTGGATTTGGGCGTTTTGGTAGGCAATCTGAAAGCCTATGGAAAAAGCCTGCAATCGCCGCATGAAATCATGGCGGTCGTGAAAGCAAACGCTTATGGGCATGGCGACGTGGAGGTTTCGAAGATGTTGCAACAAAATGGAATACGCCATTTTGCTGTGTCGAACATCGAAGAGGCGATCCATCTTCGGAAAGCAGGCATTACTGGCCAGATTTTAATTTTGGGCTATACGCCATGCGATCAGGCGAAATGTCTTGTCGAATATGATATCACGCAAGCCATTGTGGATGAACAATATGCGACGGAACTTTGCAAATGCGGGCATCGTGTGAAAGTACAGGCCGCTTTAGATACAGGCATGAATCGTATCGGGCTGGATGCGGAAAATCCAGAGGAATGTGAACGCGCTATCCGCCAGTATGCCAACGACTTCCAACTGACGGGGCTGTTTACGCATCTATGCGTCGCGGATACGGACACGGAATCCTGCCGTGCGTTCACGAAACGGCAGGAGGAGTTGTTCACTGCTGTCGCGGAGCGAGTTGCGGATTTGAAGCTGCCGTTTGTCCACTGCCTCAATTCGGCTGGCGGACTGTGGCATGATTGCAAGGCAAGTTCTCTTGTGCGGCTTGGCATCATCCTCTACGGACTGAAGCCTGATTACACAAATCATTTGCCGCAAGGCATTAAG
>JAEEGJ010026795.1_pt1 | contig 11646 bp, 7 predicted proteins | sample 8958761 | NCBI WGS metagenome assembly JAEEGJ01 (sample SAMN16246546, study PRJNA631951) | gut metagenome | biome: gut microbiome; feature: rumen; material: RS-attached | host: Bos | place: Iran: Karaj | collected 2018-10
AATTTGAGTTATGACAATTATAACAGGTACAGAGTACAAGGACAAATAAAGAATCCCCCGTTCAGACAAACCAACGGTCGCTGGCCGAAGGAGAAAAGATAACGGCAGAGCGCCCAATGAGTTTAGGCGCAAGCAGATTTCCCGGTCAACCATCGGCAAGACGAAGAAAGCGGAGATGAACCGCCTCTTCTGTTTCAAAAAAAAACTAATCCTTCTGTTTGATTATTTAGCCATTATTATGTATCTTTGCACCAACAGAACGAAAAAGATGAATGCCTAAACGACTGTTCCATATTGCCATAATGCTCCTGTTGCTTTGTGCCTGCAACAGCAGGGAAACCCAGCGTATGCTCGAACGGGCCGAAGCCACCATGAACGAAAATCCCAGCGAGGCCATCGCCGTTTTAGACAGCATCGGCGACGACGGATTATCCCGCAGTCAGCGGATGCACCGCCTCCTTCTGCTCACTAATGCCCAGAACAAATGCGATACCATATTCCGTTCCGACAGTATTCAGCGTATGCTTGTTGAATATTACGACAGCCACGGCACCGCCAACGAACGCATGCTGGCATATTATCTTTTGGGAAGAGCCCTTTACGACATGGGGGAAGTCCCCGCAGCCCTTGAGAGCTTCCAAGATGCAGCCAGTTGTGCCGACACTCTTTCATCCGATTGTGACTATCGGCTGCTGAGCCGCGTACATGGTCAGACCGCTCGGCTCTTTCTTGAACAAAATGCTCCTTATAACGCCCTTTCAGAAATAAAACTTGTTGACAAATACGCATGGGCGGCAAGAGACACCTTAATGTGGCTTATCAACAATAGCCAAAAATCCAGTGCATTTCAAGAACTCGACATGCCAGATTCCGTCATTGCCATTGACAAATGCACTTACACTCAGTTTATGCGATATGGTTACAGCCAATTTGCGGCTGCCACGCTTTTGTCCTCAATTGGCTATCTGTTGGAAAGCGGAGATACTGCCGAAGCCGCAGTATATATAGACAGATACGAAAGAGAATCCGGCCTTGTTGACTCTTGTGGGAATGTTGCTAACGGTGCTGAAATCTTTTATTATTACAAAGGACTACACTGTTTAGAGTCGGGAAACATCAGCCAGGCAGAGCAGTTGTTCAGGAAAGAACTTTCCGAATCACCAGACAGGCTTGACAGAGTGGCTGCACTGAAAGGTCTCTTTTCTGTATATTCAAAGACTGGCCCCCGTGACTCTATCATACTCTATTCCAACCTTTCGTTTACTGCTCTCGACTCACTGCATAAACACATCTTGACTAAAGATATCATCCGCATGCAAGCCGTATATAACTATGACAAACAACGTGCTCTGGCTGAAGAGGAACATTTTAAAGCCACCACAAATTTTTATATAGCATGCGGATTGGTCTTTATCCTTATTATAGTGATGCTTCTGACGTATATGATTATCATAAAAATGAAGCACCGGCAAGAACAGATCCGCCTAAATGAGCAACGGGCTTATTCACGGATGCGTGAGTTGGAACAACAACTGACTATCCGTGAAATTAATAATATTGAACGAGAAGTCAAAGGCTCAGATATTGTCCAGTATTTTATACAAGCCGCAAAGAAACCTGGTAAGAATCCGTCATTTGAGGATTGGCACAAGATACGTTCTTTAATAATCCAAAAGTATCCGTCTTTCTGGGACAAATTGCAGGACTGCGAACCCAAATTAAGAATGGAAGAAACAGATGTTTGTATGCTCATCAGACTCCAATTTAAGGTTAAAGAAATCTCCAATCTTACAGGTATGTCTCAGCAAACCATCTCAAACATACGCCGCAGGCTTCTCCTACGCATTTTTCATCAGCAGGAAGGAGGCTCAAAAGAGTTCGACCGACTTATCATGAAACTTTAAAAATCGTCCATTTCATCGACTGGAAAACACTTTGTTTACTTTTGTTAAGTAAAATTTCATCGCCCTGTTTCCTATTTGATTAACTTTGTGCATAATTATTATTTCAAGTTAATCAATTATGAAAAAGAAAATTTTAATTCTCTGCCTTTCGGCATTACTGTTGAGTACTAACGCAAGTTCTCGCAAAATTACAATTTTCCCCACAACTAAGGGAAAACCTCAGTATCCTAAATCACCTGCAAGTCCATTGACCATTGACATCACCGACCACACACTTACTCTTTTCTCAGCCTTCGAGGATGCTATAACAATTGAACTTCTCAACGAGGAAGACAATGTGGTCTTTACTGATTGTCTTGTTCCTGGTCAGACCTCTCTCGTTTTTCCTGACACATTATCAGGTGAATACACCATCCGCCTGACCGTCGGCTCTATTTATTATATCGGTGTAATCGAACTTGAATAAATAACAGTTAGTATGGAATGATGAACCGGCTTCACTCCAGTGCCCTTCTACGCATACGTGGAAACGCGCACTGCAGAAGCCGGGATTCCATAAGTGTAAGGAATAAGGAACAACCCCGTTAAATCACACATGTAAACCTATAAAATTATGAAACGTCTCTGCCTTTCCGTTATCATCCTATTATCATCCGCCTCACACGGCTTCTCTCAGAACAGTGTGAGATATACCTATGATGCCTCGGGCAACAGGATTTCGAGGAGCATCGTATTAAATACCAGGCAATCACAAAAGAAAAAAACATCACAGGAAAATGGAATGTATGGTGATATGCTGGCTGAAAAGAAAATAACCATATCACCAAATCCGACCGAAGGACACCTGAAGGTTTTGATTACGGGCAAGTCTGACACGGACAAATGTTCACTGAGCGTTTTCTCCACAAGTGGACAGTTAGTCGACACTCATCCCGAAATTGGAGAATGCACAGAAATAGACCTTAGTAATCATCCTAATGGCTATTACATCCTGAAAATAAATATCAATAATGAGACATCATCATGGAAAATAATAAAGAAATAACCAATACAATGATTAATATGATTAAACAAACAACAGCCATAAGCGTTTTCTGTCTTTTCATGGCAAGTCCGCTGCATGCTACGGATAATGCCGTGGGAACTCCCAAGGGCCTGTTTCAAGTCAACGAATCGGGTGCTGCAACTTATACCTTAGTCCTTGACATACCCAATGGAATAGGCGGCATGCAACCTTCCATAGGTGTAACCTACAACAGCCAGGGCGGTAATGGCGTAGCAGGATGGGGATGCAACATCACAGGCATATCGGCCATCACCCGGGCACCTAAAGACATCTACCACGACGGTGTACCCAAGGGCATCACCCATGGACAAGGGGGTGCATTCTATCTTGACGGGAAACGGCTGCTGCTGAAGTCTGGAACCTCAGGCACGGTCGGCGCAACATATACGCTGGAGTCGGATCCCTTCACTGAAATTACGGCTCTCTCTTTCAATGAATATTCAGGTTTTTATTTTCAGGTGAAGACACCCGACGGAATGACATACGACTATGGCAGCAGGAGCGATGCCCACATGCAGTTCTATTCCGGCGGCACCTACAAGACGCATGCGTGGTATCTGCGGAAAGCAAAGGATGCAAGGGGCAACTACATAGAGTATGAATATACCCATGACGGAAACTTTGTCTATCCCATCAGAATCAACTACGGCTGCAACGAAAACGGAACAGACTGCCGCGACAGGATTTCTTTTGACTATGAAGACCGTGCAGATGCCCAGCCTTTCTACCTTGAGGGCACGCAATGCACGATGAAAAGACGCCTGAAATATATCACAACGAGTGAAAACAGCAACGTCTTCAGGAAATACGAATTCACTTACAACACCACAAGCGATAACTTTTCCCGCTTGACAACGATAACCGAGAAAAACGGCAGCGGCGAGGAACTCCGTCCCATCACGCTGAACTGGAATTTCCTGCCCGGCATTGAACAGACTGTTGACTCTATATCCGAGACCAGCAATTTCGGCTCACTATGGGTACAAGATTTGAACAGTAAGAACTTCTATTCATGCGACATGAACAACGACGGCATCGGCGACATCATCCAGGTGTCTGATGTCAGGGAAACAAGCGGCGATCTAAAGACTCATGTCTATCTGTACTGCTCGGAACTGCAAAGCGACGGAAGCATAGCGTTCAACAATTCTACATGGTGTCAACTCTTACCTAATGTGGAAATGCTTGGAGTGGTCAACAGGACAAATATGATAAGTCAGCCAGATTTAGACGGTGACGGATATAACGATCTGCTATTTACTTTCGTCTCGAATGCTCCTGGATATAAAACCCTTAGCTATCAATACGTCCTTCATCCTGGAACACTGCAAAGTCCTTATTCGAGTAGTTCCAGTTACAATATTAATCAAGTACTTCATTCAGACAATCCCATCTGTGTTTCAGGTGATATGAGCAACAACGGTAAGTCGGAAATATTCTGTTTGGACACAGAGGCATCAAGCGGAAAATACTGGTCATACTATATGTATTTTAACGGAAGCAGTCTGATGCCCAGCGGCTCCCACCTGTCACTTCCTTCGCAGCCCCGGAGCGTTTTTGTCGGAGACTACAACAGCGACGGCCTTCAGGACATCATTGTCTTCTGTGAGAACGGCTACAAGATATTCTGGAACAGAGGAACTCTTCCTTCCGTTAATCCATTCTCAGACAGCGATGCCTTAACGGGAACTAACATTTCCTATGCAGACAGGATAAGAATGGGCGATTTCAACGGCGACGGCGTGATAGACTTTCTTATGAATCATTCCACGGATTCAGAGTATTATTTCGCACTGGGAAACAATGACGGGACTTTCACCAAGACCTTAGCATGTAACATTGACCTGTACAACCAGAATACCGGTGCAGACGACAGCCGCTTTACGATTCTCGTGACCGACTTCAACAACGACGGGAAATCGGATGTTATCCTCGGAAAAGCATTCTACTTATATTTCTTTTCAAGTTATGCTTACACACAGTTCCGCTGGATGCAATCTAACGGCACAACGCTTTCAGAGGTCCGTCGCACACAGACCAACGGAGAGGATGATGCAGCAATTGCCAATAATGTAATCGGCGACTTTAATGGATCTGGGAAAGCAGGATTCTTGAACTATGGAAACGACGTATATTCTAACGTGGTAAATGTCAGTAGTACTAATTCTGACTCAGGCATTGCCAGAGACCGCTCGTCGGAATGGTTCATTGACGAAACTATTCCTGAATCGGAGCTTGCGGACTCTGTCTTGGTTACCGCATCTGACTCGTTGTCTGTAGGAAAAATGACAACAGAAAGGAGTGCAGCTAACACCTCAGCATTGTCTTCTAACCAGCTGGGCGTATTCCATTACTATACAAACACAGGCTATACGGCATCAAGCGGAAAAGTCAGCAGCATCACCGACGGACTGGGAAACGCCACCACCATCGGCTATGCCTCTCTGGCTAACGGCAACATCTACCAGAAAGGAACGGGAAACACCTACCCGATGGTGGACATTACCCTGCCGTTACATGTCGTGGCTTCTTCAACGGAACCTGTCAGCGGCGTGGCAAACATCAGCAAGACCTATCAGTATGGCGGGCTGAAAGCCCACCTTCAAGGCAAGGGGCTGCTCGGATTCTCCACTTTTACCGCAAGCAACACGACGTGGAACCAAACCATTACCACCGAGACCAGTAACTGGAACACCACATTCTTCGTCCCCCTTCTCAAAACGGTAACGACCACTCAAGGCGGCTTTACGTCGACCACGGAGAGCCAGCATGTACTTAACTCCTACGTATACAACAACTACTGGCTGCATCAGGGAACCGTAATAGAAACAGACATCTACGGCAATACCACGACAACCACGTACAGCCACAACACAACCTATGGCTATCTGTTGTCCGAGAATATTCAATACGGCTCTTCGGCAATGTACAGGACCACCGAGTATTCCGGCCATCAGCTCAAAGGCGGAACATGGATGCCCACGACCGTCACGCAGACGCAGAAGCATGAAGACAGCAGTACTCCATTTACGGCAACCACAAAGATATCCTATACAGAAAATGGACTGAAAGCCTCGGAAACAGCCAATTACGGTACAAACCTTGCCTTGCTGAAGCAATATACCTACGATGTATACGGCAACGTGCTCTCCGAGGCCGTTTCAGGAAGCGGAGTTCCTCAGACAACCAAATACTACACCTACACGTCCTATAAATTCCCGTCCAGGATCTACACTTCCCCCGCCTCTTCCGACATGCGCTATACCTACGACAGATGGGGAAACCCGTTGACAGAAGCGGACTATACAAGCGGAACGGTGCTCACAACCACATACGAATACGACAACTGGGGGAACAAGACGAAGACAACGGCTCCCACTGGCGTTGAAACGGAGATTACCTTAGGATGGGAGAATGGTGGTAGTAATTGTTACCACATCCAGGAGACAACAGAAGGAAGTCCCGCTAAGACAGCATATTACGACAGGCTGGGGCGACACACCTTGAGTACGTGGCCGGGGCTCGGCGGCGTGACTGAGAGGAAAATCAATAACTACGGGAACTTCGGACGTCTGTCAAGCGAGGTATCCGTCACCGGCAGCCTATCCTATTACCATCCCTATACCTACGATGCCCTGGGGCGCAAGATATCAGAGATGCTGCCCTCTGGACAATACATCTACTACAGTTACGGCAACAGGAGCATGACCACGACCACCGGCGGCCGTTCCTATACCAAGACCTATGACGCATGGGGAAATGTGAAGACCTCTTCCGATCCCTCTTCCAGCGTGGCATACACCTACCATTCCAATGGCAAGCCCACAACGGCCACGACAGGCGGCAACACTGTCAGCATGGAATACGATGCAGTAGGAAACCAGACGCTGCTCAGCGATCCCGATGCGGGAAGCACGGAATACGAGTACGATGCCCTGGGAAGAATCACCCTTCAGACTGACGCGCGCGGAGTGGAAACCCAGAATGTTTACGACAACATAGGCCGCATCGTCTCCACAACCATCGACGGTGCCACCACAACCTATACCTATGGTACTTCGGGCAACCAGAAGATGCGGATCGTCAGTGAAGAATCTGACGATGCCACTATAGCCTACGGTTACGACCAGTACGGGCGCGTAACGTCGGAAACTCGGACGCTCACGGGCGAGAGTCCGCTCGCTTTCACCTATGCCTACAACAGCCTTGATCAACTGAGCTCTGTCACCTATCCCAATAGCCTTACCGTAAGTTACCAATACGACGGCAACGGCTACAGAAACAAGGTTATGTCCGGCAATACCACCCTGTGGCAAATCAGCAGTTATAATGGGACATCAACGGTATCCCTGCTTGGCGGTAGCCTCACATCCACTGTTACCAGAAACAACACAGGCATAACGGGCATCAACATGAAGAAAGGCAGCACCACGCTCAGCAACCTTCCATTCGTGAACAACGGGTCAACAGGAAACCTGACATCCCGCAGCGGAATGCTTTCATCAACAGAGTCGTTCACGTACGATGCCCTTGACCGACTGACCGGAGTCACCGTGGGGGGCACCACAGCCATGAGCATCAGTTATGCCGCCAATGGCAACATTTCCAGCAAGACGGGCATAGGCACATACACCTACTGCAGCAGCCATCCTCATGCCGTGGCACAAGTGGCCAACACCTCCGGTCTTGTCCCAACAGCTACCCAGACCATACTGTACAACGACTATGGAAAAATCGAGAGCATCAGCGACAACGGCTATGGCATGGACTTCACATACGGCCCTGACCAGCAGCGGTGGAAGACCGTGCTGACCACCAGTGGGACAACTACCCGTACCACGCTGTATGCCAACGACTACGAGAGAGTTACCGAAGGTGGCGTTACGCGCCATTTCTACTTCCTCGACGGCGGTGCCGTCTATGTAAAGCAGAGCGGACAGTCCGACAAGGTGTACTATATCTGCGCCGACAACCTCGGCAGCATTCTGAAGCTTGTCGATACTACTGGGGCGAGTGTCTTCGAGGCCACCTATGACGCATGGGGCAAGCAGACCGTCACTAAGAACACCATCGGCTTCCGCCGCGGCTATACCGGCCACGAGATGATGCCCGAATTCGGACTTATCAACATGAACGGCCGTCTCTACGACCCTGTGCTCGGCCGCTTCCTCTCGCCTGACAACTATGTACAGTTGCCTGACTTCTCGCAGAGTTTTAATCGCTATAGTTACTGTCTGAACAATCCACTGAAATACACAGATCCGAGTGGGGAATGGTTAGGATGGGACGATTTAATTGTTTCTGCATTTTCCTTTGTTGTCGGATATGTTTCGAATAGTATATCCACAGGAAATTGGGGGTGGTCTTCAGTACAAGCAGGATTCAGTTCTGCTTTAGGTTCTTGGATTGGTTATAACACCATGGGGGGAGCATCCATGTGGTCGTATGTTGCCCAATCGAGTATAAATACTACCATTAATACATTTATTCCCTCCGTCAATATTCCAATAGGAAATAATTTTGCATTATCAGTTTCACCTGCATTGGGAATGGGAACAGGTGGATTATCTGCTGGGATAAATATCGGAGGTGTATATCAGAATGGCGACTTCTCTATTGGGACTAATATTGGTTTTAGCAGTAATTATTGGGGATGGTATGGAGAGATAGGAATAAATGACTTTCATGCAGGGTATGGAAGAACTCAGTATGGCTCAACAAGTGCATATGGAGAAACTATCGGTTCTCAAACTGTCGGTACTATAAAATTAGGTTATGGTGACGTGTCATTTGCTCTTTCTAATGACTTTTTTGGGGAAAAGCATCAAGACAGATGGAGAACAAGTGCAGCAGAGTTATCAATAGGCAATTTTACAATTGGTACGTATGTTGTTACAAATGATGGTAAAAAAGAAAGTAAGTCTTTTGACGATAAGAATCCTACAGCACAGATAAAATCTCCAATTTTGGGATTGAATAAGAAAATGAACGCATGGAAAAAGGGAAAAGTTTACGCCTCTCCATTTTGGCTAGGTGTAAAAAACAAAAATCAAATATGTCGTATTGGTTATAGTGGGAAAATAGTACAGGCCTTAACACAAAATCTAGTTCACCATACGATAGTGCCAACGCCAGATTTTACAGATTATAGAATAAATAATCACCTATACATGTATAGCGGCTTTCGTAATCCCATCAGTTTATGGAATTATTAATAATCAAAAACCAGTATAATTTTCTTTCTACTTAACCGTTATTATATTGATTTATAAGTACAGATATGAATAAATTACTTGTTTTGTTATTCCTTTGTATACTTGTTTTAACTTCATGCAAAACTATCCGGAAATATAAGGAGGTTTCAAGCAACGAGTATCTTCAGAAAGTATCTAACGTTCGATATAAAGATGTTAGCATCCAAAAGAAACCCATTTTATTGAACGGTTTTTATAAATTTTCCAAGAAAAAAGAGGATATGGTACCTGGATACGAAAGAATCCTTGTATTCTATGAAGATGGCACATGTGCGCGTCTGCTTGTATACTTAGATGACAAAAAGAATGGTAGAGTAAATTTGACGAAAGCGTTAAAGCTCTCTAAATCACTAACAGACGGAAGTAGCTTTTGGGGGTGCTATAAAATAGAAAACGACTCTCTTCTTGTCAATCTATATAGGCGTGATTTGTTAGGTCTTGAGATGGGACGTCTGTTTTTCAAGATAAAAAATGAGCGGACTATTGTTTGCTTTCGTGAGGATGATCCCCAACAAGTTTACGATGGAGTAATGGCTACTTGGGAGTCAAATGAAGAATTCCAATTTGTTGAAGCCGATAGTATTCCTGTTCCACAAAATAAATTTTTGAAAAAAAGAAAATGGTATTGGGAAAGCGAATCCGATTGGGAAAGATATATGAAAGATAGTCGGTGAACCGGAATCGGAAATCAGAGGGACAGGTTTTGATTCCATGTACAATAAACATCAAGGAAATCCGTTTGAATGATACACTGACTATAGAATGACCGAGTATGCCTAGAACAGGAAGAGCACATAGCGGGACGGGGATTTACCACGTGATGCTACGTGGGATCAACCGCCAGGACATCTTTGAAGAGCCTGAAGACTATTGGGCATTCATTGGGTCATAGGGACAGGTACTGAAGTGAACCCAGAAAGTTGGACAAATTAAACACTGTTGCTCTTTTGGAATTGAGTCCGGTACTGTACTGGGCTCATTCCTTTTAGCCTGAGCTTTATTCTCTCATTATTATAATATTCAATGTAATCAACCAGATCTTTTATAAACACATCGGCAGATGTGTATTTCCCAGGATACAGCAGTTCGGACTTCATGATGCCGAAGAAGTTCTCCATCATGGCGTTGTCCAGGCAGTTTCCCTTCCGAGACATGCTTTGTGTGATGCCATGCCTCTTAAGGCTGTTCCGATAGGCTGCATGCTGGTAGTGCCAGCCCTGGTCTGAGTGCAATACGACTCCTTCGGGGAGGTCTATGCGCTCATACATCTGGTTGAGCATTCTCATCACCATCTCCAGGTTCGGTGCTTCAGTAATGGCGTAAGACAGAATCTCCCCGTCACACATGTCAAGTATCGGCGAGAGGTATATCTTATGCCCTCCGACTGTCATCTGGGTCACGTCTGTTGCCAGTTTCTGGTAAGGTCTCTCGGCAATGAAATCCCTGTTGATGATATTGGGAGCCGTCTTCCCCACTTCTCCTTTATAGGAGCGATATCTCACCTTCCTCACCTCACTCTTCAGCTCCATCTCATCCATAAGCTTCTTGACGGTCTTGTGATTTATAAGACGCCCGCTATTACGGAGTTCCAGCGTTACACGCCTGTATCCGTAACGGCCTTTATGCTTATGGAATATGGTATATATCATTGCTTTCTCTTCCTTGTACTTGTCTTCCTTCTTACAGCTTCTGAGATTATAGTAAAACGTACTGCGAGCCATCTGCTTGAGCTCCAGCAGCAGACTGAGGGCTGCATGCTCATTACGCCTTAGTCCTTCGATGGCTTGCGCCCAATCGCTCTGTTTCGGGCTTCTCTTTCCTCGACTAAGGCTTTCACTTTTTTTAGCAGGAGGTTCTCCAGCCTTAAGCGTTCATTCTCCTTGCGAAGACGCTCGTTTTCCTTCTCGTATTCTTCTTTTGGAAGTCGCTTGACCATACGCTTACAGGTTTGGGAATGCCTGGATCTATGGGGATCCAGTGCTTCATATCCGTTCCTCTCAACCAACTTGGCCCAAGTGCATATCGCAGAGCTTGAGATGCCGTATTTGACTGAAAGTTGGTACAAAGGTATATTACTTTCCTGATATTCACGAACAATTTTACATCTTTCTTCATAGGGCAGCTTACTTCTGCCTTTCTTTTTCGATCTGAGACCGTCGATCCCCTTGCTTTTATATGCCGCCAACCATTCATATAGAATATGATGGCCTAGGTGTAATCTGTCAGATACAGAACGCGCTGTTTCACCTTGCAATACAAAAGATATTGCCTCCAGCTTTTCTTCCAAACTAAAATCTTTCTTCATCTTGAACCTTTAAGTTGTGTCCAACTTTCTGGGTTCACTTCAAACCAGTCCCCTTGATTTTGGTCATCATCTTGTGATTTTGCAGTCAGTGATTGCAAAATATTTCCATATTTTCCC
>JAEEGJ010026800.1_pt1 | contig 11644 bp, 11 predicted proteins | sample 8958761 | NCBI WGS metagenome assembly JAEEGJ01 (sample SAMN16246546, study PRJNA631951) | gut metagenome | biome: gut microbiome; feature: rumen; material: RS-attached | host: Bos | place: Iran: Karaj | collected 2018-10
GTGCCACAACAGATGCTGATGAAGCTGCTCGTAGGTTCTGATTCCATCTACTATCGTGGCAATGTCATCAGCATGGAACGACAAACCTCTGACCGCCTTCTCATCACTACCGAAGCCGACAAGGGAGAACCTCTGCTCTATGCCCTGCGCGAGTGTTTCGAGAATTTAACTGTGGAAATGAAATCAGAAGAGTAATGATTTTCACAGACTATTGGAAAGAAAAGGCTGCCAAGCGCCGGAAGTCGTGGGTGAGCAAAGCCAAACGCTTTGCTGAACAACACACGCAATTGGAGGATATCCGCAAGGAAGTGTATCTTCCGCTGGATTTTGGTGTGAATTTCAGTTTTGAGGACTATAAGCCCGGGCATTTTATCAAGCTAAATCCTTTAATCTCTTGGCAGGATATGAATTTCCGTTTCTCAGAAGAAGGGCTGCGGGCTGCACTCGAAGCTGAAGGTGCTGATTTGAATAGCTTCAAGATGGAGGTGAATCGCCAGTCCCTTAAAGGTAAGGAGGCTCCGCAGCCAAAGAATAGATGGGAAACTTATTCCTATATGCCAAACAAGGTTTTTGACTATGAAAAGATATACCTTGACTGGCTGCAAAGGATGTATGAGATTTGCACCGATATGGAAACAGTACACTTGTCTTTTGGTCAAATCACAATGACTGTCAAACGCTATAGTACAGAGGGAATGCCTTTTGGCTATTACGAACTGAACCCCTGTGAGCAGTTGACTAAATCGGCTATGCTCATGCAGGAGACTGACTTCTATACGCTAAACGTAGCGACTCTGTTGATGGAGGCTGCTGCGGAATGGGAATTGCGACAAGAAGAACTTAACTACTATGCCAAGAAGTTGAAAATCCGTACGATGGAGGCTGCTATTTCTGACAGCATTGAATTCGAACTGTGGGATGACAAGAAGTTGCAGAAGAAGATCCAAGAATACATTGAGAAGGATTATCAATTAGACAAGATCTTGGAACAGGTGCTCCGTCCCTGGAAGATGGCTATCAAGAAATATATCGATGCTGCCACAGAGCGGACAGTGAAAGAGCAAGTGCAGACTTTTGAGCATTTTAACCATTGGAATAAAGATATATTTTGGGAAAAAGAACTTGTTCCCTATCTGAATAGTTTAGGACTGCAAGATATGGAGATTAATGCGTCTGAGGACAAAATGAATATAGCCATCAAGACCGAGGGCTTCCAGTGTTCCATCATCAGTGCTTATTATGGCATATATTTGTACCCAAATAGTCATTACGAGAGATGTCAGATTGAGATATTACCGAAGACACCACTTAGTGCCATTGGTGAGTATCTGAAAATGATGCCAAGGCTCAGTCAAAAGATGGAAGAGACACTCATTACAACCATGCATATCCATGATCAACAAATGATGCAGAAGCCTGAGTATCGGCATTTTGTTGAAATCATGGAGCCTCTTGCCGTTCAAAACGCAGGTAAACCCGTAGGTAAATTGCTGAAATATATGCGTTGGGAGGCTGGACGACTATATACAACAAAAATTTTATCTTCCGCAATTAAAATTACCAGCGATACAAGATTTTGCTATGTCGTAAGGGATGAAGTGCGAGAACAATATGTCGATGCAGAATGCCACAATGTATTCGTTTTCGACCCTGTAACAACAGACGTTGATGCTTGGATAGCCGCCAACCGACACGGGAAAGGCACTCCAAGATATAAGTTAACGGTTGGAGATTATGTGCGCTCATTCATGTCCGGGAACTACAATAATCTTTTCATATCTATCGATTTCGTTGATCAAAAACTATAAAACAATATGGCAATAGCAATTAACAGCAAAGAACTGCTGACACTTTTGGAGGTGACTCCTTCGTGGCAGAACATCATGTTGACGGGCCGACATGGTATCGGTAAGTCGCAGATCCTGACGAAATACTTTGAGTCGAAAGGCATGCGCGTTGTAGCCCTTTTCCTCGGACAGATGAGCGACCCTGGCGACTTGCTGGGACTACCCAACAAGGACGAGGCGACAGGTAAGACCACCTTTATGCCACCCTATTGGTTCCCTGTGGACGGCAAGCCCATCGTACTGTTCCTCGACGAGTTGAACCGAGCCCGTCCTGAAATCCTGCAGACAGTGATGGACCTTGTGCTGAACCGTAAACTGGCAGGTCGGCCTTTACCAGAAGGCAGTCGTATTATCTCGGCTTGTAACGATGGTGATGAGTATCAGTTGACGGATCTCGACCCTGCATTGGTTTCACGCTTCAATATATATACCTTCCGTCCTTCGGCAGAGGAGTGGATGCTATGGGCAGAGCGTGAGGGACTGGATGAGCGCGTTATCAGTTTCATCAGTGCCTATCCTGAGATGCTCGACCGTAGTGCCGACACCAAGGAAGAGCAGGGACTGGAGAAAGATCCAGACCGTCGTGCCTGGGAGAAGGTGGCACGACTGTTGGAAAATGTGCCAAATCCGTTACCTGTGCATCAGAAGGTAGTGGCAGGTATCATCGGCATACAGGCTGCTGCGCAGTTGTTCCTCTCATTCCGTAAGGAGGATCTTACTCCCATCGACCTGTTGACGGACTTCAAGAAGGCCAAGAAACAACTCGACAAGTACGAACTGCATCAGTTATCGTTGCTCAACGATGCACTAGCCCGTTTCTTCGAGACTGACAAGGCCGATACGCTGGAACGTAAGACGGTGTGCGAGAACCTGAAAGCCTATCATGACTATCTGCTCAAGAAGAATCGTGAGGCTTATGCCCATTTCGTATCGCTCATTGATGGTACAGGTTATAAGCAGATGCTGCTCCTGATTAATAAGGAGATGCCAGAGACCTATAAGCAAATCGTGGAATTCATCCAGACACTATGACGGCCCGAGAGCGCATACAACAGGAAGCGGAACAGTGGTTCTTGACAGAGCCAGTGCTTTTTGCCGTGTATTGCAGTCATCGACTCGTGATGAATGCCAATATGCTGTGTCCGCTGCGAACGGGAAAAGGACATGTTGAGTACAATCCGACAGCCATCGATGCCCTGCAAGACAATCAGTTGAAGGACTTGCTGAAGGTGGAGATGATTCGCATCCTGCTGCAGCATCCCTATGCCCGTCAGCCGTTGGGTTGCCTTCCCATGGTACTTCAAACTGCCAGCGATTTGGTCATCTCGCCTGCCTATAAGTTTTCGTGGATTGACCTTGCAAAGCCTGAAGATTATGACTTGCCAAAAGGGCAATATTACGAGTGGTATGCGAATCGGTTGAACGATATGGTTCAAGGCCAACAAAGTCAGAACCAAGGTGAAGAACAAAGCCAAGACCAGAATCAAGGCGGAGGGCAGGGTCAAAAACAAGAAACGGATTCAACAGAAAAGTCAGCGGAATCAGCAACATCAGGAACAGATGGCGAGGATTCTTGTGAAAACGATAAGATGGGGGGAAAGTCAAAAGGTACTGATTATACCTCGCTCTGGGAAGAAGACCAATTCCAGGCCCGTCTAATTACAGACCTCGTTCAGAGTTCGACACAGTGGGGTAGTTTGCCTGGCGATATGGCGGAGCTGATCAAGAAGGCTGCTGAGGGAAAGATTGACTACCGCGGAGCCTTGCGAACTTTCCGCTCCAGCATCATCTCACAGAAACGCCGCCTGACTCGTATGCGCCCCAGTCGTCGTTTTGGTTTCGAACAGATGGGAAGTCATTACGATTTTACCACCCGTCTGCTTATCGCTATTGATACCAGTGGCTCTGTTGGTTCAGATATTCTGGGACGATACTTCCGTATCATCACCACCTTCTTCAAATATGGCATTCAGGAGATAGACGTGCTGATGTTCGACCATGAGGTTCAAGGCATGCCCATCAAATTGGATGAAGCCAAGAAGAATAAGCAGGAGTTCAAGGTGAAAGGACGTGGCGGCACAGACTTCCAGGCACCCGTCGATTATGTCAAAGAAAACCCCAATTACGATGGTCTTATCATCATCACTGATGGCTATGCCCCAACGCCAGAAGTGCCACCATTCCTGCGCACCAAACTCCTTTGGGTTATCGACAACGAGCAATCCTATAAACTGAGATACGAATCCCTGCGAAAGACAGGCCGCGTCTGTCTGATGGAACTATAATGGAAAAATACTCTGAATCTTTGAATTTTTGACGAGAAGTGACTATATTAATAACAAATATCAAATCATTACAGTTATGGCAAACATTTGTACTACCAATTATGTTATCGAGGGTAAGAAGGAAGAACTCGATGCACTATATCAGAAAATGAAGGAACTCCAGGGGCAAGACCTCGGACAGCTGGTTGAAGCCTTGGGTAAAAACCCTGATGAAATTATGTGTCGTGGAGACTGGTCTGACTTGGAACGTCAAGGCGACACCCTACTCATGATCTTCGAGACAGCTTGGACGCCTTGCTACGAAGTCACTAACCTGTTGAAAGCTGTATATCCCTCACTCCGTATCTTCTACAAAGCAGAAGAACCTGATAATAAGGTCTATCTGAAAAATGATGCCGAGGGTAAATACTTCCCTGAGACAGAAGCCGATGGCCATCCTTTCAAGTTGATGACTGGGGAAGATGAGAATGAGCAAATCCGCCTCATCCGTGCTATTCAGGAAGGAAAGATTAAGCTTGAACCAAAGAAGTAACGGCTTCCTGAAAAAAAGTTGCCATGTTTTTTGAATTTTTTGGCGAATGTGTCTATATTATGCACATCGAACATTTAAAATTCAAAAGATATGGCAACAACTATTAAAAGTAGAAAGAAGAATCAACAGAAGCCTGTACCCACACTGCTGCAGGCTATTGAGAAGGTGGTGGAACTGGCAGAGGACTCGAAGATGAGCGAGGAGTTCATGCTGAAGGCAGCACCTGAGATTAATCTGCTGGCAGAAAGTTATGGCATCACGGAGCGACAGGCTGTGCTGTTCTGCGTCTGTATGGAGAAAGGACCGAATCGGGTGGATTATGACGATCTGGCCTCCTTCTTGGATCTGAATAAAATCGGCGTGCTGAGCTATGCCAGTGATATCGATGCCCTGGTACGTCGTCGTCTGCTGAAGTTCCGCGATGTGAAGGATGAGGATGACTTCGATATTCCCTCCGTCGTGATCCGCAGTCTGAAGCATAACGAGGTGTATCAGTTGCCTCAGCGCAAAGGGCTCGACTGTGCGGCAATGTTTGAACTGCTCGACCAGTGGTTTGAAGATTTGGATGATGATGCCATCTCGCCCCATGCCCTTTGTGAAGAGCTGCAACAGCTCTTTGAGGACAATCCGCAAGTGGGCTTTGTGAAGCATTTGAAGGAATATTATCTGGACGATGATGATGAGATGATGGTGGCCTTCTTTGCCCATCGGTTGGTGAATCGCGACGATGATGATATCCGCTTTAGCGACATCGAGGATCTGTATGACAGCAGAGCTGACTTTACCAATGCGAAGGGTAAACTGAGAAGTGGAGAGCACAAGCTACAGACCAAGAAACTGATTGAGCATAAGTGTGTGGACGGGTTGGCGGATGTGACCAAATACAAACTGACGGATGCTGCCAAGCGTGAGTTGTTGGCAGAGATGAAGATCAATGCCACTGAGGAGAAACTGGCCAACATGTTGGATGCCAGCAAACTGACTGAGAAGCAGCTGTTTTTCCCCAAGGATATTCAGCGACAGGTAGAAGAACTGGGCAGTTTTCTGCAGCCTGAGAATTATCAGAAGATTCAGGAGCGCATGAAGGAGAAGGGTTTCCGTTATGGTTTCGCCTGTCTGTTCTATGGATCCCCTGGTACTGGAAAGACGGAAACGGTCTATCAGTTGGCTAAGAAGACGGGCAGGAATATCATGGTGGTGGATGTACCGCAGTTGAAGAGCATGTGGGTAGGGCAGAGCGAGAAGAACGTGAAGGCACTCTTTGACCGCTATCGTGAACAGGTGAAAAAAGCAAAGCTGACACCTATCTTATTATTTAATGAGGCAGATGCCATTATCGGCAAGCGTAAGAATGGGGCAGAGAATGCGGTGGATAAAATGGAGAACTCGCTGCAGAACATCATCCTGCAAGAGATGGAACAGTTGGATGGTATCATGATTGCCACCACGAATCTGCAACAGAACATGGATAAGGCTTTCGAGCGCCGATTCCTTTATAAGATCAAGTTCGACAAGCCTACGGAAGAGGCTCGTGCCAACATCTGGCACACGATGATTCCTGACCTCAGCGATTTGGATGTGCACACCCTGGCCTCGAAATATGATTTCAGCGGTGGTCAGATTGAGAATATCGCCCGCCATTATGCTATCGATACCATCCTGCATGGTCAAAGTGAAGATGTGCTGCCCATGCTGATCCGCCACTGTGATAATGAGCGCCTCGATGAGAAGAAAACCCCTAAAATAGGATTCTGAAGAAAAGAAAAAACAGAGAAGTCTTATTCGGACTTCTCTGTTTGCTCTTCGAGATAGAATTTGGAGTAGGCGACGTAGTGCTCGGCGTTGTCGGTCTGGCCTGGACGGACGGGCTTGATGTACTTGGCTGGTACGCCTCCCCAGATTTCGCCAGCCGGAATCTTCGTGTTCTGGAGCACGAGGGCTCCTGCGGCTACAATGGCACCTTCGCCCACCTCGCAGCCGTCGAGCAGGGTAGAGCCCATGCCGATGAGGGCGTGATCGTGGATGGTGCAGGCATGGACGGTGACGTTATGGCCTATCGTCACGTAGTTGCCGATATGGGTAGGACCTGTGTCGAAGGTTACATGCACGCAGCTGCCGTCCTGGATGTTCGTGCATTTGCCGATGGTAATAGGGGCTACGTCGCCACGAACGACGGCATTGAACCATACGGAGCACTCATCGCCCATCGTTACATCACCCACAATCGTGGCATTCTCGCTAAAATAGCAATCTCGCCCCCATTTGGGAGCGAGACCGCGATATGATTTGATCAAAGCCATAATTAGAGGTTTGGATTGATCTTATTCCACTCTGATACGGGAGGAACGATGTTCAGCGTAACCAGCTCGTCGCGCATCTTGCACAGGTGCTCGTAGCTCTGATCCAGCTTGGCGTTCTCATCGGGAGTACCCTGAGGAACCTCGAACTTGGCGCCCTCTGCAGTCATGGTGGTCTTCATGGCCATCATGATGTGGTCGTACTTATCAGTCTTAACGTATGTTCCAACGGGGAAGCGGAAAGGCTCACCACCCATAGCGGCACGGATCATCTCAACTGAGAGGTATGCAGGGCTCTGGAATGAGCTGCGTCCGCGAAGCTCGATGATCTTGGCACCACCCTTGGTAACGTCGGTCTTCATCTGCTCCCACTCCTCGGCGGGGAACTCTGCTGTGCCGATGATGTCAGTCAGCTTGCGACCAGCGATTTCTACATGGCTGCCGAATACGGCCATCTGCTCACCGTGGCCACCATAGGTAGCGCAACCAGTGATCTGATTCTGCATTACACCGAACTTCTTGGCCAGTGCGCTCTGCAGACGGGTCGTGTCGAGACCTGCGAGGGTAGTTACCTGTCCTGGTTTCAGACCAGAGTAGAGCAGGGTTACCAGACCAGTAAGGTCGGCAGGGTTGAAGATGATAACCACGTGTTTTACATCGGGGCAGAACTTCTTGATGTTCTGGCCAAGCTCCTCTGCAATCTTGCAGTTGCCAGCAAGCAGATCCTCACGGGTCATACCAGCCTTACGGGGAGCACCACCTGAAGAGATGATGTACTTAGCGTTCTTGAAAGCCTCCTCGGCGTCAGTTGTAGCAACGATGTTCACATCGTCGAAACCACTCTGGCGCATCTCCTCAGCAACACCCTCTGGAGAGAAAACGTCGTAAAGACAAATCTCAGTTGTCAGACCCATCATCAAAGCGGTCTGAGCCATGTTTGAACCAATCATACCGGCAGCGCCGACAATGGTCAACTTCTCGTTTGTTAATGCCATAATTGTATAAATAATATTGTTTGAGTAATCAAAAGTGCTGCAAAGATAAGAAAAAAGATGCATATTTCCTCTCTTTTTATTATTAATCTTCGTTAATCCGTTGAAACTCTGTCAAAATCTTCGTACCTTTGTAAAGTCGAAATTACAAAAACGAATAAGAAATGAATATTAATGAGCGAATAGAAGCCCTTAGGGAGGTGATGCGCCGTGAGCATCTCTCGGCTTTCATTTTTCCCAGCACTGATCCTCATCAGGGCGAATATATACCCGATCATTGGAAAGGTCGTGAGTTTATCTCTGGCTTCAACGGTTCGGCAGGTACGGCTGTGGTGACCATGAAGTCTGCCGCTTTGTGGACGGATTCCCGCTACTTCATCGCAGCGGAAGAGCAGCTGAAGGGTACGGAGTACCAGTTGATGAAGCTGAAGATAGAAGGTACGCCTACGATAGCGGATTGGATTGGCAGCGAGTGCGGCCCTGGGGCTGAGATTGGTGTCGACGGTATGGTGAACTCTGCGAGCTTTGTCAAAGAACTGATTGCCGACCTGCGCAAACAAGGGGGGATAACCGTTCGCACGAATCTGGATCCGCTCTCACAGATATGGCGCAACAGACCAGCTGTTCCTGAGGATAAGGTGGAAATCTATCCTATGGAATATGCAGGAGAGGCGGCTCATGATAAAATTGCCCGTATCAGGAAGGGACTTCGCGAGCTGCATGCTGACGGCATGCTGATGTCTGCCCTCGACGACATCGCGTGGACTTTGAACCTTCGCGGATCTGACGTGCATTGCAATCCTGTGTTCGTGAGCTATCTGCTGATTTCGTCGAAGGATGTTACCCTATATATTAATAAGGTGAAACTTACGCCTGATGTCCTGGCCTATCTGAGTGCCGAAGGGGTAGGGGTGGCTCCTTACGAGGAGGTGAAGAAAGGTCTGAAGGATTATTTCGAGTATAATATCCTGCTTGATCCTGATGAAGTGAACTACACGCTTTATAAGACTGTGGGGCGCGAAATCGTGGAGGCGGAATCGCCCGTAAAGCGGCTGAAAACCATTAAGAATGAAACGGAGATAGCGGGTTTTAAGTCGGCGATGCTGAAAGATGGTATCGCGATGGTGAAATTCCTGAAATGGCTAAAACCTGCCGTTGAGGCTGGCGGGCAGACCGAGATGTCTGTTGATGAGAAACTGACCTCGTTACGAGCAGAGCAACCATTATTCAGAGGGCTCTCCTTCGATACGATTGCTGGCTATCAGGCACATGGAGCCATTGTGCACTATGAGGCAACGCCAGCTACAGATGCACCGCTGAAGGCAGAGGGACTGTTGTTGCTCGACAGTGGCGGACAGTATCTTGACGGTACGACAGATATTACGCGCACCATTGCGCTGGGGCCTCTGACTGAAGAACAACGACATATCTACACATTGGTGCTGAAAGGGCATATCCAGATAGAACTTTGTAAGTTCCCTTCTGGTTCAAGTGGTACTCAGATTGATATCCTTGCCAGGAAGGACATGTGGCGCGAAGGTCTGAACTATCTTCATGGCACAGGTCATGGGGTGGGGACTTACCTGAATGTTCACGAAGGTCCCCATCAGTTCCGTATGGAATGGAAACCAGCTCCGCTTGTGGCCGGCATGACGATTACCGACGAACCAGGTATCTATCTGGCAGATAAGTTTGGCGCTCGCATAGAGAACACGCTTCTGATAACGCCCTATATGGAAACGGAGTTCGGTAAGTTCCTCCAGTTCGAGTCGCTCACCCTATGTCCTATCGACAAGGCGCCCATTGTTGTTGACATGATGACTCAGGAAGAGATACAGTGGCTTGACAACTATCATCGGAAAGTATTTGAGACCCTTTCGCCTCATCTTGAAAATGATGTTGTGGAGTGGTTGCGTGAGGCCTGTTCACCATTACTTTAGCTGGAAAAATGGATTTCGTAAGAAAAAAATAGCTCTTTTTTAATAAAAATAGACTAAAAACTTGTGAGATTTCTAAAAAATCAGTAACTTTGCACCCGCTTTTCGTGGCACCTATGCCCGAGGCATTAAGTTTAACATAAAATTATAAAAGCAAAGACAATGATTATTGTACCAGTAAAAGAAGGCGAGAACATCGAGAAGGCCCTCAAAAAGTTCAAGAGAAAGTTCGAGAAGACAGGTGTTGTTAAGGAGCTGCGTCGTCGTCAGCAGTTTGACAAACCCTCTGTGCTTAAGCGCCTTAAGATGGAGCATGCCGTTTACGTACAGCAGCTTCGTGCTAACGAGGAATAAAAAAATATTCCCGAAAATTTGGTAGTTTCGAAAATTTTCCGTAAATTCGTAGCCGAATACCAATGGTGACGATTTTATGATGATAAACCAGTTTCTGAACTACCTGCGCTACGAGCGGAATTCATCTCCGCAGACAGTGCAGACATACGAGGAAAGCCTACGGGAATTTGAATCGTATATAAGTTTAAGGGATAGCAGACTTTCTCTGCAGGCGGTGGATGCCGACCTGATCCGTGACTGGATGGAGAGTCTGATGGATAAAGGAAACACTGCCTCAACCATCAATAAGAAATTGAGTGCATTGCGTTCCTTTTATCGCTTTTCCCTTAAGCGAAAGCTGGTTGAGAAGGATCCTGCACATGGAATAGTGGGTCCGAAGAAATCGAAGCCGCTGCCACAGTTCCTTCGCGAAAGCGAGATGGATCATCTGCTGGATAGGTTGGAGTGGGATAATTATTATAAAGATGTACGTGCGCGTACCATATTATTATTATTCTATGAGGCCGGGCTCCGGCGATCGGAACTGACGGGACTGAATGATGTCGATATTGATTTCGGTTCCAGGCAATTGAAGGTGACGGGAAAGAGGAACAAGCAACGTATCATTCCCTTTGGCCAGGAGCTGGCAGATGCGCTTAATCAGTATCTCGAGGCTCGGCGGGAGCAGTTCGGACTGCGTGAGAATAGTGCTTTGTTCCTGAGCGATAAAGGAGAGAGGATGACAGGAAGTCAGGTTTATCTTATCGTACATAGATATCTGACGCTGGTAACATCTCTGAAGAAACGTTCGCCTCACGTGCTGAGGCACACCTTCGCCACGGCGATGCTGAACAATGGTGCAGGACTTGAAAGCATCAAGAAACTGCTGGGGCATGAGAGTGTCGACACGACAGAGATCTATGCCCACACCACGTTCGAGCAGTTGAAACGGATTTATAAAGAAGCTCATCCTAGAGCTTAAACCTTTTTAATAACTATTTAAAAATAGGAGGTAACTATGGAGATTAAGATTCAGTCGATTCACTTCGACGCTACCGAGAAGTTACAGGCGTTCATCGAAAAGAAGGTCGCCAAGTTGGAAAAATCATTTGAGGATATACAGAAAGTAGAGGTGCAGCTAAAAGTTGTGAAGCCCGCTACTGCTCAGAACAAGGAGGCAAGCCTGTCTGTAGCAGTCCCTGGAAGCACTCTGTTCGTAGAGAAAACAAGTGATACTTTTGAGGAGAGTATTGACCTTTGTGTCGACTCAATGCGGTCACAATTGCAGAAATTTAAGGAAAAATTGAGAAATAGATAAAAAAAACTTGGAAAAGTTTTGGTAATTCAAAAATAAGTCGTAACTTTGCAGCCGTTTTCCGACAGGTCGTAAATCTGAAACAGAGAACGGCTGCTTAGAAAAG
>JAEEGJ010026801.1_pt1 | contig 11644 bp, 12 predicted proteins | sample 8958761 | NCBI WGS metagenome assembly JAEEGJ01 (sample SAMN16246546, study PRJNA631951) | gut metagenome | biome: gut microbiome; feature: rumen; material: RS-attached | host: Bos | place: Iran: Karaj | collected 2018-10
TGCGGAACTCATATTTGCCCTTGACCTGCTGGCCCGATAGCTGCGGACTCTTGGTGAGTTGACGTCCGCTGGCTGCCATGGTCAGGGCAAATGCTACAAGAAGAAGTAATGCTTTTTTCATCATGTAAACATTTCTTTAAATGGTTAATAGTGAGAATTATAACTAAAAAAGGTTGGTTAATGTTGTCTGTTAACAGGCATCAAGTGGTAATAATCAATCTGCAAATATAGCTGTTTTTTTATGTGGTATCAAATAATCGTGAATTTTTTTACGGGGAATTTTTATGGGCAGTAGTGTCATTCTGGATATTGCCTGATGCGAGTTCAACGCTTGGTTACAATTGACGGCATCAATGGATGACGATTGGCGTAATTCAAATAGAATCAACCCAATAACAGATGATTATTCTGGCGACGACATTGGCTTTATCACGTCAGTAACAAAAAAAGTAGTGTTAAATTTGCCCCCAAGTCTTGCAGAAGTGAGAGAAATGACATACCTTTGCACTGTCAATCATTTAAAGATTGGCGCGTTCATTGAAAATCTGTCCACATCAAAGTTGATCGGGATACTCTTCAATTTTTTTTATGAAATGCCGAGTAAAGCGCTGCTCGTAATGGCGGGCCTCAACCGCAAGGTGCTTAACAGCCGGAGGATTACAAAGCTTGTGGCGCCCTCAAATCCTGTATTTAGTCGGAGTTTCATCACATCCTTTGGTGTGGCTTTTATAAAAAAGGAGCGGAATGTTGGTTTGTCCAGCCTTCCGCCCCTTTTCTTTTGCTGGCGTCGCTCGATGGCGCCATGCTCACTTGCATAGTTTCTTACAATTTATGAACTGACGGTTGTAGGGCCTCGCCTTGGCGTGGCCGCTCCCCACAACACTTGATTTCAGGAGTTAGTGTATGAGCTATGAATGGTGGCAATTTGTAAACATGTTACCATTTGCCGTCCGATGGCCACGCCAAGGCGAGGCCCTACGGCCCGTAGCTTCTAAAGCATTGCGACATTTTTTAGGACACTGAAGAAAAAAATCGGCACTTCTTGCTCGATTAAGGAAAAAGCAGTACATTTGCACCGCAAAAACCAATCAAACAATACAAGACAATGAAGGCCTATTTATATAAGGAAGAGGAGCAACCCATCGAGCCTATCGATGAGCACAAGCTCGCTATCGCCGACCAGAAACCCGAGAAACCCGATGTTCCCAAATTGACACTCTACGTGGTGAAGTACAAGCCCCTGATGGCCGCTACATTCATCGCACTCGTGATTTTCGTCATTTGGGCGCTCGCAACCTGGCTGCTGAACTAAAAAAATCTTCCTTGCCTAACTCGTTGGCGTTGTGGTAGATAACGCCAAATGAGTGTGTGCGCTCAAATTTTTTTTTGAAAAAAAGTTTCAAAAACGCTTGCCAGTTCAAAAAAAGGCAGTACCTTTGCAACGCAAAAACGGAAAAATGGTCCCTTAGCTCAACTGAATAGAGCGTTTGACTACGGATCAAAAGGTTACAGGTTTGAATCCTGTAGGGATCACTTAGATAGATTGCAAGTGCTTGAAAATGAAGCATTTGCGATTTTTTATTGTAATTTTGCCCCACATTTGCCCCACCAAATTATAAAGGAAACGCATAAAAGAGAATCCGCAATAAGGCATTTTTAGAGTTCAATGCTACAGGTCGAGGTATTTATCTTTACAATTTGATTTTACACCATTTTCTTGTCCGAGCTTGCTCCCCAAAATCATATTTTGGCAAGGACAACCATGTGTTAACGAAAGTTAACTCTTATTAGGCTAAGAGTTTTTATAAAACACTATTCCTTTTTGTCGATTCTCTTTAAAAAAACGGGGGCCGAGAAGCAAGCTTTCGGCAACCCCTATTTTACATCTTGTATTTCATTGTCCCATCTCTTTTTTCCGCCGTTGGTACTCTTCATAGGTGATGGCGTTCTTCTTCCACTCCTCACGCTCACGATCTCTTTCCCTTTGCTCACGTTTCTCATATGCCCGGCTCCTGTCACTCAGGAAATCACGAAGGCTAAGAATGATGATAGACGGGTCAAAGGTACTGTAGAAATGACGATATTTCGCAGAGCAGAAGTTGAAGAAGAACAGTTGCAGTTCGTCAACCTTCAGATAGCCATATTGCTGTGCGATTATCCTGACCAACTTCTCCGTCTGATTGATGTCCGGCATTTCCTTTATTCCCATGAACAGACATGTCTCTTGCACCTCGGCTGCAAGCCATACTTCTGCCGCTCCTTGTCCATAGAGTTTGTTCAGAGAAGTTAATGTAGGTGAGTTGCCAAAATAGCAATTTTCGGGATCATTGCATATCTGCAATTGTCTTTCTGGATTTATAGCCAACAAGAATTCTTTTAGCGTGGGGTACTTGTTCTTAATCTTCATCAAAGTCGGCGACAGGTTCATTTCTTGCACCGATGAGTTTGTTTGCAAGCTGTAAGGTGGTCCGCTGGGCCGCAGTCCTTCTTGCTTCAATTGATTGATAACAGCGTTGATTGTTTTCATTTTGCAGGTCGGCTGAATTGATAGGTGTCGTTTCCCATGTGCGGCAGGTAAGGAAGTTTGCAAAGTCCTTGCGGTATTTTCTTTCAGGTCGCGCCCGCACATATAAGGGAACATAGGCAAAAATGGCTTTCTTATCATAGTGTGACAGTGCGTTCCAACGTTGTCTTAGATGTTCTTGATTACCTATTGGTTTGTCATATACAACCCAAATTTTGTCAAATGGGTATTCTTCACCCTCTATCATTTCCACATCATTGATGATGGAAGTGTTAGTTCCATCATCAATGTTAGGATTTGGATTTTTTTTTGGATTTGGATTAGGATTAGGAATGCATGCGACGGGATGCGGAGGGAAACCGTCGCATGCGTTCGAATCCGATGGCATGCGTTCGTTGGTTTCCTGCTGTTTGGATGCATAGCGTTTTCTGGCGTTTGCGCTGTTCTTCAGACATTTTTCTTTATAGGCATCTCTACTGCGGTCTATCTGCGATCTGATCATCGCAAATACCGACATCATTGGACCGGCAAATTTGGGCACAACTCCATCTTCGGCATAGTCATAAATGGCCTTGAACATCTGCCCCGCTTCTTCATCAGTAAGATAAGCGATTGCATCCCGCTGTTCCGTGAAGAGCAGAATTGTCTTTGAGTCTTTTGCCATAAAGACCTCCTTCCTTATCAAACTTAGCCATTGAGCAAAGCCATTACATCACTGTATTTGTACATGACATGCCTTCCACCAACTTTTCTGGAACGGAGATATCCTTGCTTGTTCCATCGCCATAGCGTGGTGTAGTTCACATGCAGCAGACTCGCCGTTTCCTTACGGGTGATGAATCGCATTCCTTCAGGAGCATCCATTCCTGCCTCACTATCATTTTGCATATTCCTGGTCTGAGCGGCGACAATGTTTTGTGCCATCTCATTCACCATATTGTCAAGGTCTGACCTTGACATCACAACCAATTGGTTGCCTAAGATTTTGTTTTCTGTGTTCATAATAATATATATATGTGTTAAACTTTTTGATCTTCATTTACATGGTACTTTATGCATGGATCCTTTTGCATATCAGATTTCAAGAAGTATCGAGTCTGACAATTTTGAAATCCGAGGCACCATCACGAAATCGAATGCAAAATTAGAGTGATGCAAGCTCCAAGAAGAAAATCGCATCAACAACCAGCCATTTCTGCCCTCACATTTCAAAATTGGTTCTAACGAAGAGGACAATTAGAACCAACAATTCACAAAACACCTTTTACGTCTTTCTCCGAAGAGTGTCAGATGATACCACGTCTTTCGGCCTCTGTAGCGTTTTCCGTCACTTGTCCTACTTTTTAACAAACCACACCGAGTTTGCCTCTATGTTTTAAATTACTGTGTTTCATTCTCTCAGAAAATATACCCAAATGGGTCAAAGTTCCTGTCAATCAGTCAGAAATACCCATTTGGGTATTGCATCAGAATTTGGTCAGATATACTTTTGTGTAAAAATTAATATTTGAGAAGATGGAAAGATATTCAAGAAACAGAGTTTACGTTCGAGAAGAACAGCAATCAAGAATTAAGTTTTTCAAAATCATTATTGCTGGCGCTGGCATAGGTGGCGTCATCGCCGAATGTCTGCTGCGTTTTGGCTTTGAAACACTCACGATAGTAGATGACGAAGTCGTAGAGGAATCAGACTTGAATCACCAGAACTATACCTATAATGATATCGGGTCACCTAAAGTCAATGCCCTTAAAAGGCGTCTGATGGAGATTAATCCTGACGCAAATATTAGTATCATTGATGAAGTCATTGATGAAGATAATGTTGAAGGCCTGGTTAAAGGACGCAGCATTGCAATAAATGCATTGAAATATGACTCAGATATTCCATTTGTTTTTGATGAATGGTGCCAGAAATACAACATCCCTGTATTGCATCCGTACAACATCGGATGGGCTGGACTTGTTTTCGTTGTTACGCCGACAGGAATACAGTTAAAAGACATCTGTGATGACGATCACCGTGGGTTTGAAGTGAAAATGATAAAGCATATTTTCAACTATTATAAATTTTGGGGTGAGCCAAAGCCGTGGATTGAGCAGGTTGTGGCATCCTATGAGAATGAAAAATGCATCTTGCCACCTCCCGAACTAGCGGTAGCCTCTTGGCTTATCGCAGGTACCGCTACCCACTTATGTTACAAAATAGCTGTTGGAGAAAAGTATCTAAGGTATCCAAAGTTCTATCTGGATACAATAGAAGAAGATCAGCTTATATAAGATATATCTTGATCCATACAGCACCACTGATGCCATCTTGCGACATTGGTGGTGCTGTATTTTTCCCAAAGCTGAAAAGTAAACAAAAAAGACTTTCATAACAACTTGATTCAACAAAAGGATGTAAATTTGCCACTATGTTTAAATAAGATTCAGATTATGGTTGAGTATTCTTTTAGTAGGTTATGTTTCAAGGCAGACGTTATTGAACCATTAAATGATGACGATATCTTTGCTGTTCATACTCCAGATGGGACTTTTCAAATGACGAAAGCGGATTTCTATCGAGTGTTTCCGAATGTTGTAGCATCTAAAAGCTATAGGGATAGTGGTATTTACCACATGAGCCATCCACCCAGAAAAGCTTTACAGTTCCTGACAGGAACGACTGGCTTTTTGAAAGAAACGCCAGTGAAGAGTTTACCCAAAAAGGATTTAATTGGTGATGAAATCCGTGAAAAAATCAAAGAGATAGCCTTACTTTGGAAGGGATCAGAACATAACCCGTACATAGGTAATGATGTTCTAGAATCCTGGGAACAAGTGATCAATGAGTGGATTGATGACGAAGAAATGCCATTAATCATCAGAAAGGATGCAAATAAGCTCAAAGGTCAATCTTTCATCCACCCAAGTAAACGAGAAATTATAGTTAGCGATAATACTTTCTCTATTTGGGTATGTGGTCGTGTTATGAACAACGAGACTTATACGCTCGAACAACTAAAGGAAATGCTTTTCAATAACGAAATACCAATGGTTTTCATGCAAACTGAAGATGTCAAAAATAAAGGCAAGTACACAAAACCGTTAGGTGGTTTCTCTTTGCCAGACTGGAAGGTTTGCCATATTGATCCAGTTGGATTCAATAGCAATAAGTCTATTGAGGAACTAGATATTTTAGCTATTAAGGAGCATTTTAAGAAACTAGCAAGTCCGTACAATATGTTCGTTCTTCCGAAAGAGATTGGAGATTTAGGTGAAATTCAGATTTTCATTGATGAACAACGAAGAAAATAGTGTCAGAAGGAGCGAGTCATTTCTGACCCGCTCCAATCCATGAATATCTCAGTTAAAATTGGGGTTACATGTTGCAATAGTTTATTTCTTGATCATTTTGAAGACCGTTGAAAGGTTGCTCTCATCGAGCGTTCCTTTCATCTTAACGGTCAAGGTATTCCCCTTTTTACTCTGGAGCTCATAGATGTACATTGGTTCTTGCGTTTCGGCATAATAGGTCTTGACCTGGCCGCCTTCAATTTTGTAGGAATCCTCTGCGATGAAACCTGTTGTGCAAGTGCCATCGGAATTGAACGAAAGCCTGGTGCCAGTGACGATCCACCGCCATTCTGGGGTACCTTGTACTTCGGTGATTTCCCATGAGCCAACAATGGTGTCCTTGTCAAACTGCAGGTTTGGTTCATCGTCGCTGCCGCATGACACGAATGCCAGGGCGACAAGCATTAGTGAAAAGATAATGCATAACTTCTTCATAGTAAAACGTATTAATTGATTAAACTTTAATGATATTACTTTCGTCAACGATTTGAAGTTTATTCTGATTGTCGAGTGGAATCCACAAAAGTTCTTCGATGTATTCGACAAAGTGTGGACGGTTGATAACCCTCAGTGCTATCTTCAGCCTGTCCTTGTGGCTGGAACGAAGGAATTCACGCCATACGTCCCAACTCATTTCAACGATATCACATGATGGACTCACAGGTTTTCTGTATCTCAGCCTCAGCGCGACTGTAACTTTAATGTCCTCATTCTTGCGGTATGAAACTTCGTCTTCCATTTTATTATATGTTTTAGTTTGACTCCATAATGTGTGAGCAAGCGGGGTTATCGAGTCACCCTCATATCAATGCGTAAAACGCATCGCCGCTCCGTCCCAACTATCATGCGCTCTACTTGCTCACACGTTGTTTGTCCTCAATGAGTCGCCCCGCAAGCCAACATTTTCCACTAATCATGTCATCGGCTGTTGGGTCATGATTAAACATTTCGGCTTTTGCGAGGAGAGGAATGATGATTTCCTTTCCTGCATTATCCTTTAAAGTGATACTGATGGGAATACGAAGTATCTTAGTTTCCTTTAGTTTCAAGTGATAAATGGTTCCTTTGACCGATGATGAGAATGTGTACTCATCATCACATTTATCACGTCTCAACGGTTCGGATTGCTCGACCATGGGAGATACGGTGGCATGATAGGCAAAAGCAGCCATATAGAAGTCATATTTATGGCCAATTTGATACTTATCTTTGTTGACAATGTAGTCCAAGTCAAAGAAACATATTTCTTGGCCTGGGATTTCAACAGTGAGTAATGCTTCCAGACCATTGTGATGCTCAGTGATATTCTTGAGAATTGCTCCCTTGATTTTGCCGCCATATTTGAAGCTCGGGTAAGCTGTTTCTATGGTCTCACCGTCAGCCTTTTCCACAATAATCCTTTCTCCAGTGACCCAATACTCGCTTCCTCTTTCTGCCGTAACCTTCAGTTCTTTGCCCCTTAAATTGACTTTGCCTGAGCCCACATAGAAGAATGAGTAGATCAGAATCCCGAGTATTGCATCCTCACTGCCATCGCACACTGTTTTCCAATGAGTGGCATGTCCCCGTGGACTTTCATCAAAGATGCGGTTGGATCTGTTCGATTTCATCATGTTAAACCAATCACGTTCTACACGTTCTGCTTTTCTATCGAACTGCCTTTGGTCGTGATGCGTGATGTGATCTTTGTCTAAAAGAAAACTATCAAGAACAAAACCACCATTCTCTTCGCATTTGATTTCCTCAATGAGTTGCATCATTTCATCGTTTGTCAGATCTGCTTCAGCAAAACCGGCATCTTGAAGTTTCTTGTCAATTTGCTTACGATACTTAGTTTTGAGTTCTTTCAGTTCAAATTGACATTTATTGTTGAAGAAATCCTCAATCAGTGGTGATTTAACCAGGTCGATGAAGAATTGTGAATGCTGCTCATCGGTTGCCAGTTCGCTAACTATGCTGTTGTAAGCATCATCAATCCAACCCTCAATAAATCCCTTTTTATAAGCATTGGTGATGGCATAGCGAAGCAATGTATAGTAAAACATGGACACGAATTCCAGGTTCTCGCAATATGCAGTCAGAACCATCTTGTCGTTCCAGTTGTCATAGATGCTGAAGATTCCACAATCGCGAGGATAAGGTTTGTTATCGCTGAAATCGCCTGGATGAAGTATCGGCTCGTAGCTCAGTGTGACACGGTTTGACTCCAGATCGAGAGTGATTGAAGCGTTTGTTTCAAACCAATCCGTAATCAGGAACTCCAGCCAACGGCGAAGCGGCAGGAAGGGCTCATATACACATGATGTATCGAGCACAGTCATCTCCTTGCCGTTTACGCTGAAGTGAAAGTCAATCCATCCAGCATCGGGGGCTGCGATGTTGATTGTCACCTGGTCAACGGCTTTGGGAAGCTCGTTGGCATATTTCATGAGCATCTCGGCTCGTGTTGTTAACCATTTGTTTGCCATGTCTATTATTTAAAAGTGTGCAGGATGGCAGGGATTCGAACCCGCAATATCAAATCCAGGATTTAGTCTGGAGTTGCCCGCTCCTATGCGACCATCATCCTACACACACAAACTTGTTTTACGGTGCAAAGTAAAAGCGAGGTTGTCTCAAATCATGGGACAACCTCGTAAAATCTTTGAAAAAGTATTATAAATCTTTTACGACCTCTCTACCTATAAGTTGAATTAACTTGGCACCAACTTTATCATCTTTGTAAATGGATGCCCAATGTTCTTCGAAGATTGGAGCATCTCGATCCGCTGAACCAGTACTATCAACTCGATAAATAACAAGGCGCTCCTTGTCGCATATGCCCATTAATGAAGAACGCAGCATCTTGGCATAGGATAAGCCTTGTGAGAAGGCGTTGATTTGTTCTCGCATAAGGGACATATCAAGTTTTGCTTCAATTACAAAAGGAGCTGTCTCAAAGTGTTTGTCCCCTTTTGCAAAGAATACAAAATCAGGGATTGCCTTTAATCCACGACCTGCTTTAAGAGATAATTGGCGAGTCCAGTCTTCCTCGTTATATCCTAACTTACGCAACATTGGAATAAGAATGTTTTCCTCCACATCTTTTTCAAGTTTTATCTCTCCAAAATCGACATTTTCAGACTCATAGAGTTTTGGTAAAGCAGATATGTCACCTCCTTTTTGTTCGATGAGGCGAAGGAGTTCAGAATAGTCATGTGCGGATAGTTCCACTCCATTGATTCCTTGCAGGTTTTTGCGAACAATAGGAACATTAGAGAAATAATCATCCGCTTTTAAGTCCTTGCTTGATATTTCGGGAACTCTGATTCCATCACAAACGGTAGTACGACATTTATAATAATCAAACGGATTAAATAGACCTGCTGTATTAGCACGCCAAATAGAGTGAATATAACTTCTTGGCGAAAGGCAATATACTACTACAATATCACCTCGTTTTGTTCTCTCGTTGCATGCCCAAATACCATTAAAATCTCCTTCAAATTTGCCACAAGTAGCTTCATCGAGAGAAATAAAATCTCCTCCAGATGCTCCAGTTAGCCAAACATTGACTGGCTTTGGCAATTCTGAATGTTTTGATTCATCACAAAGCATTTTAGCAAATCCGTAGAAACAAGCACAAAACTCTTCATCAGACATTTCATACTCTTCCTGGAACTTGTTCATGGCAGTGCAAATATCATAATAGTACATCAAAAATGCTTTGTAATCTTTCGTGTGGGGTATAGGTGGCAATTCAATACCTAGAGCATCACAATTCCTCAAAAACAAGTCGTACCTATAAGGGAAAAGAATGGGTTTGAAATAAGGATGTATTAAATAAAGATATAACGACAATTCATGTACATAAGAAGATTTTCTTCTGAAATCGTTTGCTCTTAGCCATAAGTCTTTTACATCCGTACTGTTGCTAATATTTCCTTTCTCGTCTTCAATAATTTCAGCCAAAAAGAAATCCGTTATGAGTTTCTCATAACTATCTCTTAGACAGTCGTTATCGAGTGTGAGATTTTGACAGGAAAGATTTTTATCAAGAATTGATATAAATTCGATAAGATGATCAGTCTTAATCTCATCAAGATTAGCCATTCTTTGTTGGCATTCTTTTGAATACTCAATAATGCTTTCAAGTAACCTTATTTGATCATCTGTCTCTGGATTGAAAAGTTCGATACAAGCTTTCCCTTCGGGGCTGGCCTTGTACATGTCCCATAATTGTCTGTTCATAATACAATTAATTATTGATTAGTTAATAATTCGTTTGCAAAAATAGGTTTATGTTGTCCCATTTTATGGGACACATCATCATAAATTTACTTGTTTTCTGCCTCGTACATCAATACTGCCTGCATATGCATGTGATGGATCTCGTCGACAAGCCATTGCGGTTCAAGTACTTTTATCAAAAAACTGCGACTCACGAAGTGAGTGCTCAAGTCTATTGTCGGGCGCATGAACAGTTCAAAATCGGTGTATCCCTCACCTTGCCCTATCTCACGTTGGCTCTTGTGGATGGGCAGATCGCGGACGTAGAACCTTTCATCGCCAAAGACCCGGATGACGATTCGCTGGGCTACGGTGTCATCGTTGACCAATACGCCAAAGCATTCCTCGAAGTAGGCTTGTGCGTTGAAGCTGGGATCCATCTGGAACTTGTCGTCAGTAAGCGACATGTTCAAGATACGGTCAAATGAGAATACTCCGAAGTAGTCCACTTCTGGTCTATCGGCTATTGCGTTACGGTGGAAGTGGCCAAGAATGTACCAGCGCTGCCTGAACAATTTAATGCAGTACGGCTCAAAGGTCAAGTGCCGAGGTTCATCATCACCATATTTCCTATAGTCCACAGCCAATTTGACATTTTTCTTCATCGCCTCGATGACCATCTTTAGATAGTCCCCCTCGACGGGTGCAGGTTGCAGTAGGATTCTATCTTGCAATGTCAAAGCCTCACCGATGATGTTGTTCACAGTAAGCGTGTTTAGCATCCAATTTTGGATGCTGTCTTCACCCAGTACTTCCTCATTGCTGATGAAGTATCTATAACCATTCATGCGGTTGCAATCTATGATGAGACCGAAAATGTCCTCAATAGCATCTTTGTGGCGGTTAAAAGTGGAACGAGCCAGTTCCACACCTTCACTGAGTTCCGTCTCAAGCCACTTCTCATTGATTTCGGCAAACGTGATGCCGTCATCCCCTGCCTTGCGAATGGTATTCACAAGCCATATATACTCCTTGAATAAAGCAGGTACCCTCATTTATTTAGTATTATGATTGGTTTTAACAGTTAAATTAAGACGGAGCAAACTATTACACTCCTATGCCACAAATATAGGTATTATTTTGGAATTTGACAGCTTTTAATAAGCGGTTTTGTTCGCTCCATATCATTTTTTCTGTCAACTTTAGGAGAGTTTTCTATCACCTTTTCTATCACCTTATTCTGTGTTGTTTTCTGTGACGCCTCTATTTTTCTGCTACCTTTTCAATACCCTTGAACACATAACAACTATTTTCAGCATCTTTTTAAGTTCGGTTTCTGCTCGAATAGAGACCCCCAGCCTTAATTCCTATATTACATTATTTTTGCGGCAAAATATGGATATTCTGGAGAAATTATGTAATTTTGCATAATACACTCACTTGATTGATTTCTAGTTATGGAAATATATAAAAAGACATTGGTTTATTCAGTTATATTATATGTAGTAGCATTAGTGATTCTTATACTTTTGCGTTATGTCTTTGTTGTTCTTAAAGATAGTTTATATGGTAATC
>JAEEGJ010026803.1_pt1 | contig 11644 bp, 9 predicted proteins | sample 8958761 | NCBI WGS metagenome assembly JAEEGJ01 (sample SAMN16246546, study PRJNA631951) | gut metagenome | biome: gut microbiome; feature: rumen; material: RS-attached | host: Bos | place: Iran: Karaj | collected 2018-10
ATAATCATATTCTGCATCAGGAGCTTTTTGTGAAACCTGAATCAGTGAAAAATCAATTGCGTTATTTGCAAGATATGCAGTAAGTTCAGACAGCGTATACTTTTCAAAAGAAGCAGAGCTTACTGTGCCATCCGAAATCATAATGATTGCACGTTTTTTTGCTGCATTAATCAAATCATTAGCGGCTAAACGAATTGCAAGATCAACAGGAACTTCAGAAGCATAAGCTGTCTTAAGAGAGCCGATTGTAAAGTTTGAAACACCATCCGATGAACCAGTATATTCTGTAACCGGCATTCCACCTGCACAGATTATTCTTAAGGTTCCGCGCCCATTCATAGAAGCTGCAATTTCTTTAACGGCAGTTTCAACTTCTGCGGAATAACCTTTCATAATAGTTGAACGGTCAATTATTAAAGTAATATCTGCATAAGTATTATTTGCGGCACTTCCCATAAATTGAAGATTTGAAACAGCACGTTTGTTTTCTGTAAAATAAAAGTTTTCAAGTTCAAGACCCGCAACCGGCTGACGATGGCGGTTCTCAACTTTAAGTTCTACATAAACTTCCGGGAATTTAGAAGCGTCAACCTGTTCTATCTGAACAAAAAGACCTCCAACCAGTTCCTGGACTTTAGACATAACATAAACTTCATTAGCAGTAAAATCAGTTACAATTACGTTGCCGTTTACATCAGGACTCGCATCAGTTACACGAGCCGGTGCATTACCAACTTTTACATACTCAAACAAAGCACCAGAATCAGCATCAACAGAAACAACTCTGTTAGAATCGCAGACAATGAGGCTTCCATTCCAGTATTCAATTGATTCAGGCTTTTTGAAAGTATCAGGTTCAACAAGTTCCCGCAAGAAGTTTCCGGCTCTGTCAAACTCATAAATATTTCCAATCTGGTCATCAGCTACAAAAACCCGTTCGTCTGTAATTGCAATTCCGGTTGGTCCCTTGAGCCCCGAAAAATCTCCGTTTGCTCCGCCAAAGAAAAATACAGGCTCTCCATCTTTATCAAAAACATCAACACGGCGGTTACCGTAATCAGTAGCATAAATACGTTCAAGATAATCCTGAGCAAGATAAAGCGGACCTACGAGATTTCCAAGTCCTCTACCTTTACTGCCAATATATTTTTCAAAATGACCTTTAGAATCCAAAAGAGCGAGACGGTCACCGGCATGCTCACTTACAAGAAGTCTGCCATCATGCAGGCGAAGAATATCACTCGGACGGTCAAAGCCGTTTACAGGACCTTCAATTCTGTCTATTACTTTACCGTTCTGATTTAAGAGAATGAGTTCGTTTGTATTATAGGCTGCGACCCACATTGTTCCGTCATAATTTGACTGAACTGAAACAGGTCCGCTGAAAATCATATTTCCCTGGAAATCACCAGGAAAGGTTCCCGCCTCAGAAAAACGCATCAGCTTATCGGTAGAATCGCCGGTAACACGTCTTTCGCGTACAATTTCGATTTTATTCTGAAGAAGAAGTCCACCGTAACCGTTATCTGCGGCATTATTCCAGTAACTGAGGGCAGAACCTTCAAGACCTGCCTTATAGTAAGCTTTTCCAAGCCAGTCAAGAATAAGATTATCATCAGGCAGATATGCAAGAGCTTTTTCAAACTGAACGATTGCTTCGTTGAAAGCTCCCTTATAGTATGCCTGTACACCGCGCCGGAATTCCTCCGAAGCAAAGCCCTCATTTCCAGTTCTGATTCTGTCTTCCGGAACACGAAGGCCCGCATCATCTGTTGTAATCTGAGCAGAGAGTGCTATAACTGAGAATACAGCTGTAAAAAGTAACGCGGTAATCTTTTTCATCAATTAGTGTCCCGACTTAAGTCTTACTGATTTTATATGCTCTGTAATTTCTACATTCATTGTATCAATCTGTTCTGCCTGCTGAAGGTACTGCAGAGCATCCTTATATAATCCAAGCTTATAATATACCCAGCCAAGCGAATCAAGGCAGGCTGCAGATTTAGGTGCAGATTTTACTGCCTGCTTACAAAGAGAAAGGGCACGGGTTAAATCTTTTTCCTGGCAGGCAAGTACATAGCCAAGACCATTCAAAGAAGAAACATTATCAGGGTCTTCTTTAAGAGACTGTTCATAATAACTGAGGCAGCGTTCTGTATCATTCTGCTCCCAGGCTACATAAGCAATTGCCGCATATACAGAAGCAGTCATATAACCTGTTTCCAGAAGCTTATTCAATTCAAAATCTGCAAGTCTTTTTCTTCCAGACAAAGCATAAATTACTGCAAGAAGGAAACGGCACTGCAATGTGCGTTCAAGGTTTCCACCAGAAGTTACTACCTGTTCAAGAAATAAAAGGGCATCATCATAACGTTCAAGCTTTGTATAACAAAGCCCCAGATAGTATGAAACTTCAATCTTGTCTGCGTCTGAATCTGTAGGAAGTCCTAAAAAGAAAGCAAGAGCCTTATCGTATTTTTTTTGAGTATAAAGGAGTTTACCTTCATTTAAAATCGTATTGTTCTGCAATTTCCCCACCCTTTTGTTTATTATATCATTTTACAACTTAAATTGCATACAGTCCACTATTTCTAGTCTCTTACCATTGATGCGCCGTCTGCAGGCTCAACTTCATATACGTCCGGATGGAAGCCAAAAATCTTTTCGAACTCTGTAATTTTAGCCTTAAAGTTTTCTACATCCCCTTCGCGCATAATTGCATAAAGGCAGCGTCCAAAGCCCTTTCCTGTAATACGTCCACAGGTTACAGGGTTTCGTACAAAGTCAAGATTTGGTTCAAGCTCATTTACGCGCTTCAAAATCCAGTCAATTTCAGGACAGGAAATATTAAACATATCTCTCATTGTCTCATGACTGTGGTTTACTGAACGGGCAAACTTAAAGAAGTCTCCCTTTTCAATACCTTCGCGGGCATTAAGTAAATCATTATGTTCATAAAGAACTGAAAGAAGCTTACGTCTGATATCTTCACTTACAACAGAAAGCTGCTCATTAATATCAGTTACATCATCAATATAATGCCAGCCACCGTATACATTTGCCTTACGCTCCCTCATATCACCCATAATAAGTGCATACTGAGGTTCGTGAAGTGTATCTTCATTCCATACAGAAACACGAGGTACCTTTGTATCAACAAGAAGAACCTTTTTATCTTCAAAATTAAAAGGAACATAATCCCATGTGTTTTTGAAGTGATCTGTAATTATGATATTGTTTTTCTTGGAAAAAAGTGCAGCAAAGTTATCTGCGATGTAGTTGTTATTCTGAAGGAAGCGGCGGTTACCGCGTTCAATGACCTGAAGGAGCTCCATATCAGAGCAATTAAGATTAAAAAGATTTTTGATTGCGACTGCCGTAGCAGCCTTAGCAGCCGTAGTTATTCCAAAGCCAGCAGAAGGAATTATTTCACTGTAGATAGTGATATTCATACCACCCAGCGTAAAGCCTCCTGAAGTAAAGCCGTAGACAATTGCCTTAGCTGCGTTTGCCCAGCGATCTTCCTTTTTAAGCTTCAGCGACGTTATACTGGCTTTTTTTCGCTCATTAAGCTGATGGAAATAGAATTTTATTGAAGTGTCGTCTCTTTTTGAAATTGCAACATAGACTGGCAGATTAACCGCCATAGACATTGTTTTATCTTTAAAGAACCAGGAATGCTCACCTATCAGATGGAATCTTCCCGGTGCCTTGGCAACTGCCTCTGGTTTTTCTCCATATTCCAATTCGTGTGCATCATTTACTGCTTTCATTTATTGGACCCTCCCTTTTATTAATTCCCCTATTTTACCTTGAAATTTTTCAATGTATATTGTTAAAATAATAATATAATGGAATTGATTTTACAAGTTATTTTTTCTTCTGTTTTCTCAGGATTAATGTTATCAGCAGCCATTCCAAATGAATTATACCTTTTCGGATGCCCTGTATACACTCTCCTGGCTTTTATTCCATTATATCTGATTTTCAATAAGATAAAGGATTTCAAAACTGCCTTTCTTGCCTTTTTCCTTCAGACACTTACAACACATCTGATTTCAAGCTTCTGGCTTGCCTATTTTAAGGATTTTGCAGTCTTTACTCTGGGAGCTTCGGCTTTCGGAACGGCCTGTATTGGCGGTGCATTCGGACTTTTCTTCTTTATTCCTTACTACACATCAGACTGTCAGAACAAATTAAACGAATATTCCATTGTTTTCAGCTTAAGACGCTCTACAATTTTCAGAATTCTGTATTTTGCCTCAACCTATACGCTTTACGAATGGGTAAAATCGGCAGGATTTCTGGGATATCCGTGGGGAACCGTTTCTTCTGCAATGTACAAATGGCCTGTAATTATGCAGACTGCATCCATAACAGGCGTTTACGGCGTTACCTTTATGGTAATTCTGTTTAACGCAATTGCGGCACAGTGCATACTTTTATATTACGGTAACCAGCAGCTTGAAAAATCAAAATATAAAGATACTGTTCAGATAGCAAAATGCTTTGGCGGTCTTCTCCTGCTGCTTTTGATTCACGGAATTTACCAGTATGACAAGCCTCGTAAACCTGTAAAAGAGCTTACTGCCATTACGGTTCAGCAGAACAGTGATCCCTGGAAATCTGAATCAGATAAAAATTCAATACTCACTTCGCAAAAGTTAACACAGGAAAAGATAAATGAGCTTGCTATGACTGGCCGTAAGGCAGACCTTGTTGTGTGGAGCGAAGGCTGTCTTAGCCATGCGTTCCCTACTTCGGAAGGCTATTACAGCTGGTATCCTACGGAAAAGCCTCTTTCTCAATTCGTAAAGGAGATAAATGTTCCGTGTATTTTTGGCGGCTCGGTAATCAGACGCACGAAGATTGCGGGGGCTGAGGCGGAAGGCGAACAGACTGTGGAGTCCGAGCGCGAACGCAAGGAGTATTTTAATTCGGCGCTGCTTTATGACGCGGACGGAAAATACCGCGGCTACTACGCAAAAAATCATCTTGTACCATTTGCAGAAGCACTTCCTTTTATTGAAGTTCCTGTAATTCACGCCTTTATGGAAAAGGTGGTAGGTATTTCTGCAGGCTGGACTCCTGGCGACCAGTATGTATTCTTTAATGTTCCTTGCCGCGTTACACAAAACTACAAGCTTCCTGCTGTAAAAAACATAGACCTTAATAAAACTCTATCCGAGCAGAAAAAAGAAGAAAACATGCCGGCTACAGTGCAGATTTCTACCCCTATCTGCTTTGATGATGCGTTTACCGATATAATGCGGCCTCTGTTCTTAAATGGAACCGAACTTTTCATAAACATTACAGATGATTCGTGGTCTCTCAAAAAGTCGAGTGAGATACAGCACTTTGTAATTGCTTCTTACAGTGCAATAGAATACCGTACAACTCTGGTTCGTTCTGCCAACGCAGGCTATTCAGTTGTAGTAGATCCATCAGGAAAAGTAATTGCAGACCTTCCTCTTTTTGAAGAAGACGCCCTTGCCACAGATATTCCGGTTTTCCAGAGACAGATGACAACCTATGCCCGCTTTGGAAACTGGCTTGCATACCTTTGTTTAATCATCTTCTTCCTCTGTGCCATCTGGTCTTACTTTGATTTCAGCCCTTATGATTACATTCCAAGCGAACGTAAATCAAAAAAAGACAAGAAAAAAAAGAAAAAGAATTCTAAAAATAAAAAATAGTCAATACCATCTGCCTGAATTTCGGCAACAAGCATAAAATATTTTTTTGTCAAGAAAAAAAGTTTAAAATAAATTCACGAATTTCTTCAAAATTCACTTGTTTATCCATATTTAGTGTACTATTATGTAATTATCAAAATAAAGACGCTAGAACTAAAAAGTGAGAGGAAACAATGCGCTGCCCCTACTGTGGTAACATTGAGGACAAAGTCCTTGAGTCAAGAACGATGGTAAATGGAGAAAGTATCCGAAGAAGACGTGAATGTCTTTCATGCGGCTACCGTTTTACCAGCTATGAACGTATTGACGAAAAACCCTTTATGGTTATCAAACGCGACGGACGACGTCAGCCTTTTGACAGAGACAAACTGAATAAAGGTATAGACCGGGCCCTTGAAAAACGTCCTGTTGCAACCTCTATGGTAGAACAGCTATCCAATGACATTGAAGATCTCGCAATTAAAAAAGGTCGTGAAAACCGCGAAATTTCTACGTCCGAGCTGGGAGAGCTTGTACTCGAAAAACTTTATGACATTGATAAAGTCGCCTATATTCGATTTGCATCTGTTTACCGGCATTTTGAAAATCTTGATGAATTCATAACTGAAGTAAAGAACATAGAAAAGAGGGGAAAATCAAAATGAGTGATCAATCAATCTTTCCAGAATGGAGAAGCTTCCTTGGATCAAGCAACGACTCAGAAACAAAAGGTTTCTTAAAATCTGTAGTAAAACGCTCAGGCGAAATTGCAGAGTATGACAGAAACAAAATCGAAAGCGCAATTGGTAAAGCAATTGAAGCTGTAGAAAAGCGCAAGGATCCGGACAGAGCAGCATCTCTTACTGACATGGTTGAAGAAAAGCTTAGAATTCAGCTTGCAGGCAACAGAGCACACTCAATTCCTGCTATCGAAGAGATTCAGGATATTGTAGAAAGCGTTCTGATTGAAAACAAAGAAGTAGAAGTAGCAAAGGCTTACATTCTCTATCGTGCACGCCACGAAGCTATGCGCGATGCTAAGAGTCTTATGATTGATATCAACAAGACTATGGATGGATACCTTGCTCAGAGTGACTGGCGTGTTAATGAAAACGCTAACGTTAACTTCTCGCTTGGTGGACTTATTCTCCACAACTCAGGAACTATTACTGCTAACTACTGGCTCAACAATATTTATTCAAAGGAAATCGCAGAGGCTCATAAAACAGCAGCATTCCACATCCACGACCTTTCAATGTTCTCAGGTTATTGTGCGGGATGGTCTTTGCGCCAGCTGATTGCAGAAGGTCTTGGTGGAGTACCAGATAAAATTACTTCAACACCAGCAACACACCTCTCTACCCTTGTTAATCAGATTGTAAACTTCCTTGGCATCATGCAGAACGAATGGGCCGGAGCACAGGCATTCTCTTCTTTCGATACATACCTTGCTCCATTCATCAGAGCAGACCATCTTACAGAAAAACAGGTTCGTCAGTGTATTCAGAGCTACATCTACGGCGTAAACACACCTAGCCGCTGGGGTTCACAGGCTCCGTTTACAAACATCACCCTCGACTGGGTATGTCCAGATGACCTTAAGAACAAGAAAGCAATCGTAGGCGGTAAGGAACAGGATTTCACTTACGGTGACTGTCAGAAAGAAATGGATATCATCAACAAGGTATTCATTGAACTTATGATTGAAGGTGATGCTAACGGACGCGGATTCGCTTACCCAATCCCAACTTACAACATCACACGTGATTTTGACTGGAATTCAGAAAATGCAAAACTTTTGTTTACAATGACTGCACAGTACGGAACACCGAACTTCCAGAACTTTGTAAACTCAGATTTGAACCCTAGCGACGTACGCTCAATGTGTTGTCGTCTCCAGCTTGATAAGCGCGAACTTCGCCGCCGTGGTGGTGGTCTGTTCGGTGCAGACGAGTTCACAGGATCTATTGGTGTAGTAACAATCAATATGCCACAGATCGGTTACCTCGCTAAGAATGAAGAAGAATTCTATAAGAGACTGGATTACCTTATGGAACTTGCAAAGGAAAGTCTTTGCACAAAGCGTAAGGTTATTCAGAAGCTTTATGATGGCGGCTTGTTCCCTTATACTCGCCGTTACCTCAAGACCCTTGTAAACCACTTCAATACAATCGGTCTGTGTGGTATGAACGAATGCTGTATGAACTTCCTTGGAGTTCCTATTACAGATCCTAAGGGTAAAGCATTTGCTGAAAAAGTATTGCAGCACATGAGAGAGAGAATGCAGGACTTCCAGGAAGAAACAGGAGATCTGTTCAACCTTGAAGCAACACCGGCAGAATCTACTTCTTATCGTCTTGCAAGACACGACAAGGAGCAGTTCCCGGATATCATTACCAGCGGAACAAATGAACCGTTCTATACAAACTCTTCACAGCTCCCTGTTGATTACACAGCTGATGTATTCGAAGCTCTCGATCATCAGGAAGCACTTCAGACCAAGTATACTGGAGGAACAATGTTCCACGTATTCATGGGTGAAGCTCTTAAAGACTGGAAGAGCTGTGCAGACCTTGTTCGCACAATCGCAAGCAAGTATCGCATTCCGTTCTTCACAATCTCACCTACCTACTCTATCTGTAAGGTTCACGGCTATCTCATAGGACAGCAGTTCGAATGTCCTAAGTGTAAGGCTGAGAAAGAAAAGGCCCTTAAAGAAAAGCTTAAGGCTCTTGAAGCAGAAAAAGAGAAGGTTCTTGCAGAAAAGAACTAAAAAAGTAAGTCTGACATTAAAGATTTTAAGGCTCCTTGCCGAGAATTCTAGTGTCGGATGTATTGACAAAACATACATTCCACACTACATTTAGTGTGGGTGTGAAAAATTTAAATAATTTTGGGAGGAGAAAAAGATTATGGAAAAAAGAACACTTGCACAAATTGAAGCTGAAATTGCAGCAACAAAGGCTGAACTCAATGATGTTCATGGAACAGAAACAGAAGTTTACGCACGCATCGTAGGTTACTACCGTGCCGTAAAGCATTGGAACAGAGGTAAGCGCGACGAGTTCGACCAGCGCAAAATGTTTACTCTCGAAGCAAGTAAAGAATATGACATTACTGCTGCAGACTGCGCATGTGAAGCAAAAGCTCCTGCTAAGATGTCTGCTATGACAACAGTAACTGATACAAACAGCGTTACATATGAGATGTATACTAGAAAAACCTGCCCTAACTGCCCACCAGTAAAAGACTTTATGGCTGATCTTGATATGCCAGGACGTTCAATTGACGTCGATACAAAAGAAGGTCTTGCTGAGGCTGCAAAGAAAGGTGTATTTGCATCTCCTACAGTAATCTTCTACAACGAGGCTGGTGTTGAAACAGCACGCTGCCACAACGTTGAAGAACTCGAAGCTGTATTCAGCAAGGTAGCAGTTTCTGCATAATATGTCAGAACTTGACCTTAATAAACCTGCAGGCGTACTTGTAAAAACTACTTGTGTAGATTTTCCGGGACGTGTTGCAGGTTCTTTTTTTCTAAAAGGCTGTAATATCCGCTGCCCGTACTGCTACAACATTGGGCTTGTACTTGAAGATTCTGCTTACGACACAGAACCTTTAAGCACCGTAGCAGAGCTTTTTGCTCACCTCGAAAAGCGTCAGGGTATTTTAAGCGGCCTTACCATCAGCGGCGGAGAACCGCTTCTTAATCCATATACTCCAGTAATTATCCGTAAAGCCCGCGAGCTTGGCTATAAAATCAAAATAGACACAAACGGAACCTTACCAGAAAAGCTCCGTGCCCTTGTAGAAGATCCAGAGCTCCGCCCGGACTTTATTGCAATGGACATCAAAACAACGCCATCGCGCTACTCTACTTTGATTTGCGGAGACAAGTCTCCTTTCTTTGGAAAAGCTGATTATTTTGAAAACGTATTACGCGAAAGCGCAGAGATTGTAGCAAGTTATTCTGCAGACTGCAGAGAATGGCGCACAGTGCTTGTTCCAGGTCTTGTTACAAAAGATGATATTACAGAGATCGCCAAACTGCTCCCGCAAGATGCCAGCTGGCAGTTCGCGCAGTTCATGAATAAAAACTGCCTGGACCCTGCGTATAATGATATTTATCCATATTCCGATTCTGAAGCAGCGGAATTGATTGATTACGCAAAATCATTAATTCCAGGCAGTGCACTCAGATAGTATCTTTTACATCACACGTGCAAATTCTTTGACAATCTGCGGAATCAATGTTTCCACGCGCCCATTGCAGCTCATACCGCTTGCATTCTTATGACCGCCGCCGCCAAACTTTGCCGCAACCGCAGATACATCAATCTTATCCTGCGAACGGAAGCCGCCTGTACAGGTTGTCGGAGTGTCCTGGCGTAAGAAGACAACTGCTTCTACCCCCTTTGCAGAAAGCATCAGCTGATAAAGAGAATCGGAATCTCTTCCTTCAAGCCCCCACTTCTTTGTATCTTCAAGTGTCTCGTATGTAACTACAAGGCGGCCATCAAGATACTTTTCGGCACGGCCCAAAAGGATTCCCAAAAGCTTACGGGTTGAATATGGTTTTCCGGAATTAATTTCTCTGTAGGTAGTTCTTGGATCTGCTCCGTCTGCAACAAGTCTGCTTACTGCTGCAAATACCGGAGCTGAGTTTTCTGTAAGAAAGCGGAAAAAACCTGTGTCAGTACAGATTCCAAAAAATAAAATCTTTGCAAGGTCTGTAGGAACACTTCCAATAAGAGCTTCATAAAAAAGCTGAACAAGAAAGGCACAGGCTGGAGCATCAGGATTAATTACACCCTTTATGTCTCCACCAATTTCACTTGTTTTGTGATGATCGATAATAAAAGTATCAAAGCCCTTCAAATCGCCATCAATATCACCAAGACGAATTATTTCTGAACAGTCTGCAATAATGAGGCCTGTAGCCTTACGTTCTGCTTCATCCTGGAATGTCATCTCTGCAGAAAACTTTTCCTGCCAGCGGATAACTTCATTTCTCTTAAAAGGACCAGCAGAAAGCAACTGATATGGTTTTCCAAAATGATCGAGAATAGCAGCAATTCCAAGACACGAAGTAATACAGTCTCCGTCAGGTTCTTTGTGTCCAACTATAAAAAAGAAATTGTGACTGGTAATAAATTGCTTAAAATCATCAATATTGTTTTGTGAAAGTTCTAACATGTATATTTCCGTAAAAAAATTATATCTGAAATTCTTGCAATGCAAAAAAAAAGAGGGTCTCAAAACCCTCTTTATATAATAGCGTATTTCAGCTTATAAATCCAAGTCCTCTAAGGTATCTTTATCAGCTCCTTCAAGATTCTTTCTTGAATCAACCATACCCCAGATTGAATTACTTTTGTTCATTGGAATTGAAAGAATTACTCTCTTAAACTCACCGCCATCTTTTACAACGGTCATATAAGAACCAATTGATGTTTTTACGGCACGGAACTTAAGTTTACGTGGAGCATCTGGAGTACCATGTGCCCAGTTCTTTGGAACAATCACTGTCCCTACTCCAGTTTTATTCTTCTGATAGATAACTACATATCCGTCTTTACCTTCAAGTATCTTAAGAACCGGAACATTTACATAAGATATATCTGTCCACTTGCCTTCTGTACGAGCTGGAGCAGATGCGCTGTTATTGTTATCAGCAAAAATTGCTGTTGTGAACAATGCAAAGAGTGCAAGTATCATCAATATTTTCTTCATAATAACTCCTGATTTTCAACATAACCACTTTTCCAGTAGTAATCTTAATTATAAACCGATTATTTTATTTTAACAACAATTTTATTTTAAAACAAAAAAAAATCCGAATACCTTAGTATTCGGATTTACGATAGCGACTAATGGGATTGAACCATTGACATCACGGATATGAGCCGTGTGCTCTACCAACTGAGCTAAGTCGCCAAAAGATGTTGCTATATTATCATTTTGATTAA
>JAEEGJ010026804.1_pt1 | contig 11643 bp, 6 predicted proteins | sample 8958761 | NCBI WGS metagenome assembly JAEEGJ01 (sample SAMN16246546, study PRJNA631951) | gut metagenome | biome: gut microbiome; feature: rumen; material: RS-attached | host: Bos | place: Iran: Karaj | collected 2018-10
GTCTTACGACGACGGTGTTCCAGTTCGAATCTCCGGGTATGCAGAAGTACCTGCGCGAACTGAAGCCGACCCGAATCTTTGACCTTATCGCTATGAACGCCCTGTACCGACCGGGGCCGATTGACCAAATTCCGCACTTCATTGCCCGTAAAAACGGCAAGGAAGAGATTGACTGCTACCATCCGGACTTGGAACAGGTGCTTGGCGAAACGTACGGCGTTATCGTGTACCAGGAACAGGTGATGAAGCTCGCCCAGATTCTGGGTGGCTACTCGCTGGGTGGCGCTGACAACATCCGCCGTATCATGGCTAAGAAGATGCCGGAAAAGATGGCGAAGCTCGAACCGGAATTCTTCCAGAAGTGCTTGGACAAGGGCTACGACAAGGCCATGATCCAGAAGGTCTGGGATGCCGTGCTCCCGTTCTGCGGATACGCATTTAACAAGAGCCATGCTGCTGCTTACGCTTACGTGGCTTACCAGACGGCGTACCTCAAGACGCATTACGGTCCGGAATACATGGCTGCATCCATGACTTCTAAGATGGGTAAGACCGAAGATACGGTGACCATCATTTTGGAATGCAAGCGCCTCGGTATCGAAGTCCTTTCGCCGAACATCAATACGTCTTTGGGCGTGTTCTCTGCAAATAAAAAGGGTCAGATTCTTTATGGTCTTGCTGGTATCCGCAACGTGGGTATCGCAGTTGTCGAAGACGTGGTCGCGGAACGCGAACGTCGTGGCATCTACAAGGACATCTTTGATTTCTGCAAGCGCGTGACGGAATACCAGGCGGCACAGCCTGAAAAACGCCCGCCGCTCAATAAGAAAGTCTTGGAATGCTTGATCATGGCGGGCGCCTTGGACGATTTGCCGGGTAGCCGTGCTGTGCAGTGTGCAACGGTGGACCGTGCTTTGGAAGTTGCTATGCGCAGCCAGGAAGACAAGGCGAAGGGGCAGGTTTCGTTGTTTGACCTGGGTGGCCCAGCCGCCATGCCGAATACAGCCGAAGTTCTGGAAGAAGCCGAAGAATGGACGGCGATGGAAATGCTCAACAAGGAACGCAGCGTCCTTGGGTTGTTTCTTTCCGGGCATCCACTTGATGAATTCCGTCCGGAACTCACGGGCTTTACGAGCTGCTCGCTTTCGGACGATGAAATCGTTCGCCATGTGGGCGAACAAATTATCGTAGGTGGTGTCGTCATCCGCATGCGTTCCATTGAAACGAAGCGTGGCGATACGATTGGCTCTGGCGCAATCCAGGATTTCCAGGGCGAAGTTGAAATGTTCTTCAAGAAGGACGTCTGGGAACGCTTGCGCGATACGGTTTCTATTGATGACCGCGTGCTTGTGAAGGGCGTCCTAGAACAGCAGCGCGACCGCGATGGCTATCAGATTATCGTTGAAGAAGTCATCCAGCTTGACCGTGTGCGTTGCGACATGGTGGATTACATCCATGCGAACTTCACTGTCGGCATGCTTACAGACGAGTTCTTGGACAAGCTTGAAGTTGAAATGAAGGCGAATTTGGCAGATGAATACTGCCATGGGTGCCAAATGGTGTTCCATTTGGAGGCAGATTCTGGATTTGAACATGCCGTTGTCCTAAAAAAATATAAAGTTGTATATACTCAGGAATTGTTGCAGTGGCTTAAAACTGATTTAGGCGCTCTGAAGGTTTGGGTATCGAATCGTGCAAAACGTTAACGAAGAAAATTCTCCTTATATCCTCTTCTGTGCAGGGGAGGATTCCGGCGACATGATTGGCGCCGAGATGGTATCGACTGCCGTGCAGCAGGGCTTCAAGGTCATTGGCTTGGGCGGTCCGTTGATGCAGGAGAAAGGGCTCCAGCCCTTGTGGGACTACAATGAACTCCCGGTTTCGGGGGTGGGCGATGTAGTGCCGAAGTATTTCTCGTTAAAGAACGTTTTTGAAGTCTTGAGCGATGCCGCAGAATCCAAGAAATGCCTTGGCATTGTGGCGATTGACTATCCCGGATTTAACATGAAGCTGGCACGCCTTGCCAAAAAGTGGGGAAAGCCCATGCTTTATGTGGCGCCTCCGCAAGTCTGGGCATGGAAATCCAAGCGGGCGAGCCTCTTTAAGCAGGCGAGCAATATCCGTTTGGCGGTGTTCTTTGATATCGAAGCAAAGGCTTATCAGCAGATGGGCGTTGAAACGGTTCGTATCAAACATCCGATTGCAGGATGGGTTTACGATCAGGTTGAACCTCGGTCTGACATGTTGCTTTTGCCGGGAAGCCGCCGTGATAGCGCTCTGCGCAACTTGCCATCTTTTGTAACGGTTGCTGAAAGGTATCGCAATGTGTGGGCGGAACGTAATTCGGGACCGCTCCCGGACGTGATTGTCGTTGCATCGCGTGAGCATTTGGAAGTGCCTCTTTTGGTCGCGCTCGAAAAACTTTATGACGGGCGATTGCCGAGCTGGCTAAAAGTTGTTGTGGCGCCTAAGCTTATTAGCGAACGTTTGAATTTCTACTCGGCGTATTCGGCGGCGCTGACCTCGTTTGGAACGAGCACACTTGAAATGGCTTGCGTCGGGATTCCGTTTGCCGCTTGTACGATGCCGGATTTCCTCACATACGCAATGGGCAAGATCATGGTGAGGTCCGAATTCCTTTCGCTCCCGAATGCGATTTTTGGTTGCGGTGTGACTCCGGAATTTATCATTCGCCATAAGCTGAACGACCGCATGACCGATGCGATTGTCGAAGCGCTTTTCCAACAGGATATTGGATCTGCAGACGAAATAGCCTTGCGTCTCCGCAAGGCTCTGGATGTCGGTAAGACTTCTAGCGAACTAGTGTCTGAATTTCTTGCTCAGTTCCTCAAGCGTTAAGCGCATGAGCGTTGGGCTCCCGAACGGGGACTTGAGCGGATCCTGCGTAATCATCAACTGGCCGACGAGTGCCGTGATTTCTTCGGGCTTGAGCTTGTCGCCCGCTTGGTAAGCATTCGTCTTTGCCCAGGATTTCGCAATGGCTTCCTGGAACTTGACCATGTCATTCTTGGTGTCGTTTTCGTCGACATCGTTCAAAAAGTCGTGAACCGCTTTGGCGGCACGCGAAAGCGGGAGAGCACTAGGAATCGAGCGAATTTGGTAGGTATCTCCGCCAAACGGCTCGACAAAGAATCCGAGCTTGCGCAGTTGCTCATCGACGTTTCGGAAGATTTCTTTTTCTTGCTTGGAAAGGTCGATGAGTTCCGGGAACAGGAGTTCCTGGCTATCCTGCATGATGTTGTTCTGGAGCGATTCCATTGCCTGTTCAAAGAGCACTCGCGTGTGGGCGGCGTGTTGGTCGATAATCAATAGACCGTTGGAATCTTCGCCGGCGATGTACGTGTTTGCAATCTGGAAGAACGAGGGCGGTGCCCACGGCGTCTCGGGAGGCGGTGCGGGCTTGCTGTGATCGGGTTCCAGCGAAATAATTTTGCCATACTCGGGGAGCGAAAAGAGGTCCTGAACGTCGTCGCTTACGTCGTATTTAGACTTTTTGTCTGAAAGCGAGTTTGCTGGTTTTGCCGGTTGAGCGTAAGGCTTGCTGGCGAAACTCGGCTGAGCTTGCTGTTGTATTGGCTGTTGGGATGCTGCGGCGTATGGCTTTGCCTGCTGGAACGGGTTTTCCCACGGCAAGTCGTTTTGCGGCTGTGCGGGCGTTTCTGGCATCGCGGGTTGCGCAGGCGTCGTCTGAGAAACCTGTGTCGGACCTCCCATAAACTCATCGCTCAAGTCGATGATGGGGGAGTGCGCTTCCAAATCCTTAGTAAACGTATCGCGAATAGCGTGCGTCACGACGAGGAACACCAAGTTTCCGTTAGCGAAACGGACTTCGCGCTTTGCCGGATGTACGTTGATGTCGAATTCCATGTCCGGCATGTCCAAGAACAGTACCGTTACGGGCTTGCACTGCGCTCCGTATGGCTCGTACGCTTGCGAAACAGCCTTGCTTACCATCTTGTTTTCGATGGGGCGGTTCCTCATGAAAAGGAACTGGTGGTTGCGCTTGCCGTTTGTCTCGGTCGTGGGCGAGATGTAGCCTGTCACATGGACGCCTGCTTCGGTGTAATCGACGGGGAGCAAACCCTTCGCGACCTTGGAGCCGATGGCTTCGGCGATGCGGCTGCGGAGTTCTCCGGGAACGCCTGTAAAGACTGTTCTATCGCCAACTTTATAGTCAAAGCGGATTTCCGGGTGCGAAATGGCTGTCTTCAATACAATGTCTAAAATGCGAGAACATTCGGACGTTTCGCTGCCGAGGAATGTGCGGCGCACGGGCGTGTTGTAGAACAGGTCTTCGACGAGGAATGTGGTGCCACGGCTTGCTTGGATGTCCTCTTTTTCGATAACTTCGCCACCCTTCACGACGATCCGGCCACTTTCGCCTTCTTGCGTGGCGCTCGTGATGGTCAGCTTGGAAACGGCTGCAATGGAGGCGACTGCTTCACCACGGAAACCGTTTGTATGGAGGTGGAATAAGTCGTCTGCATTTGTTAGTTTAGATGTAGTATGACGGAGGTAGCACAGGTCCAAATCGGCGGCACCCATGCCTTTACCGTTGTCTGTGACCTGGATTTTTTTCTTTCCACCTTGTTCAATCTGGACTTGAATTCGGGTTGCTCCGGCGTCGATTGCGTTCTCTATAAGTTCCTTGACAGCCGATGCAGGGCGCTCAATGACCTCGCCAGCAGCAATTTTATTGATGATTTCATCGGATAAAAGGTGAATTTCAGCCATTTTCGCTTTTATATGTAGCTCTTTGTATATACTTTTTAATATTTGATTGCTATATTATAAATATAGCTAATGAATTTTTATGAACAAGTGAGGTGAGTGAAATGGTTTCAAATCTATTCCTTCAGCTAGCACACATTGAATTACTGATGTCTTACCCGGTCAAGGACATTTTGACCTTGGTCAAACGAGATTCGCGATTCAACGTGAAACTCCTAAATGATTTGTACTTCGAAGATTCATACGTAGATGAAAGCGCTTACCGTTTCATAATGGACAACATCGTCGCGTGGTTGTACGAACGCGGTGAAAATCCCGATGAATTCATCGAACGCATCGTGAAGCGTTGCGCTGCATTTGAAGCAGTTCCCGCTCGTAGCGTTCTCCGCTCCTACTTGCCGTTCGTCTCTTCGTTCTACTCTGCTGAAGATGCTCGCGAACTCTGCTTGGAAATCATCCCGAAACGTTACCCGTTCCTTACGAAGGCAAACATCCTCCGTAACGACGTTATCAACGGTAATCGCAGGGTGGACTTCACATTCCAGTTCGAGACTCCGGGTGTCCTCGCTGCGAACCCGATGCGCTGGATCCGTAGCATGATCAACATCGGACCTCTCCTCTTGAACACGCCTGCATACGAACACATTAGCTACCTCGCCACGCAGACCTCGTTTATAGAAGCTCTTGAAAATCGTGTCCCCGCCGAAATGAAGGAAGACGGTGGTGTCTATATCAAGGGTGAACTTGTTGGCCGCCATGCAACATTTGAAGATTGCATCAAGGAACACAACCTCGAATGGAAGAACGATGTTGAAAAGAGCATTGGTTGCGTCCGCTCTTTGACCGACATCCGCGACCCGAAGACCGGCGCTCTCCTCATCGAAAAGGATTGCTACTACGGCGCTCCGGCTTACGTTCTCGAGTTCAACTTCAAGGCAAACGTGAATGCTTCCGAACCGTTCCTCAAGCTCATGAGCTCTGTTGTGAAACAGGAATTTGCTGCCTGGGCTCCGATCCAGAAGGCTCACGAACAGCTCCTCGATGCCATGAACGATTCCGTCACAATCGTGTACTACAAGAGCGATGACTCCATCTCCGTGAACAGCAAGCACCTCATGCGTAACGTTCCGGCTCGAATCCTCCGCAACTTGCTCCGCGAATACACTGTGACTGGTCGTGAAGAATATGAAAACCGTGAATTCAAACGCGATCCGGCTATCTGCATGGACCCGCTCCGTCCGAACTTCGAGAGCAGGTTGAACCGCGTCATTGCTCATATCAATGGCTCTGACGATCCGGAACATCCGAGTGAAGGTGTGAAGAAGTACTTCGAAATCGAACGTCATCGTCGCGGTGGTTTCCGTTTCGTTCCGAAGTGCAAAATCATCTTCAGAGAAGAGTAGAATTACTTTGTTCTTATCGTTTTGCTGGTGATTGTAAAGTGAAATTTATGATTGGTAGTAAAAGGTAAGAACGGTAAATTTTATTAAGTGAAGAAATAAGAAAAACGAAAGAATCGGACCCCTATCAATTTGGTATATTTAGAGTGTTGAGAATGGTTGGAAAGGTAAATCCTGAAACGACTTTATCATTGCTCCCCTCCTGATAGGTTCAAGGTTCTGGAAACCGCTCAATATTTTCTCCTTCTTAGGAAAGGGCTCTTCTAGAGCCCTTTCTCTTTTTTTATGCTTTTGGTGAAAAACTTGGCGAAAAAAATACCCTCGACGGAGTGTCGAGGGTGAAACTTAACTGGATCCTTCGCTTTCGCTCAGGATGACGCTTTTCGCATTAGCGGCGGCTTAGGGCCATTGACTAATGCTTGCGCATTAGCGGCGGCGGGCAGCCATTTCCTTCGTGAGGATGTCCATGACGGCACCGATTTCGGCAGGAGCCTTAAACACCGGGTTTGCGTACTTGCTTGCGATGTTTTCGAGCTTCTGTTCGTGGTAGCCGACCTTGAATTCCGTGAACTTGAGGCCGTGTGCCGTGCTGATGACGACGACGTTTTCATCCTTAGCAATCTTGCCTGCGGCAACGAGCTTTTCGAGAGCGCCGAGAGCGACACCCGTGTGCGGGCAGCAGTAGAGACCGATGCGGTCGCCGCGATGTGCTGCGTTGGCGAGTTCTTCTTCAGAGACGCTTACGACCATGCCGTTTGTCTTCTGGATAGCGCGGACTGCCTTCGGGTAGCTGACCGGGTTACCGATCTGGATAGCAGATGCGAGAGTCTTCTTGGCCTGAACCGGAACGAGCTTGTCGAAGCCGCGTTCGTATGCCTGGTAGAACGGATTGGCGTTTTCTGCCTGAGCGACGATGATGCGCGGGATGCGGTCAATGAGGCCCATCGCCTTGCAGTCTTCGAAACCCTTGGCGAGTGCGCTCACGTTACCGAGGTTACCGCCCGGGATAATCACGGTGTCAGGCACCGTCCAACCGAGTTCCTGGCAGATTTCCGGAGAAATCGTCTTCTGACCTTCGACGCGGAGGCTGTTCATGGAGTTGGCGAGGTAAATGCGGTTGTCCTTCGTGACTTCCTGAACGATCTTCATGCAACCGTCAAAGTCGGTGTCGAGAGCGAGCACGATGCTGCCGTTAGAAATCGGCTGGATGAGCTGTGCGGTGCTGGTCTTGCCAGCCGGGAGGAACACGATGGAAGGAATGCCAGCCTTGGCGCAGTAGGCGCTGAGGGCTGCAGAAGTATCACCGGTAGAAGCGCAAGCGACGGCGTCAATCGGGTGGATGCCCTTCTTGATGATGTGATTCACTTGGCTCACGAGAACCGTCATGCCGAGGTCCTTGAAAGAGCCCGTGTGGGAGTTGCCGCAAAGCTTCACCTTGAGGCTTCCGATGCCGAGTTCCTTGGCGAGCGGAGCTGCGTCAAAGAGCGGGCTCCAGCCTTCGCGCATGGTGACGATGTCTTCGACCGGAATATCCGGGAGCACCATTTCGCGCTTGCTCCAAATACCACTCATGTCTTCGGGCTTAAAGCTCATGCGGCGTTCGGCAAAGAGCTTCTTCCATTCTTCCGGGCTGCGGCTGGCGAGCGCTGCGCGGTCGTGTTCGACTTCGAGCAGGCTACCGTCCACCTTGCTGCGGTAAATGACGTCGGTCAGCGGGTAGGTATCGTCGCCGTTGATGTTTCTAAAATGAGCGTTAAACTGAGACATAATTTCCTCTTTGTTTTTCGACCGCAAATATAGAAAACCACTGCCTACTGTCTACATCCTACATCCTACTTCCTACAGTCTATCTCTCGTCTTTCGTCTGTAGGACTGAAGGTCCGTTCTTTCGCCTAATTTCTCAATTGCGTTTTTGCTATATTATGGGCGAAATTTATTTACAAGTAAATACTCGGAGTTCTGAGTGAAAAAGAAAAAATTTATTCTATTGCCGCTTTTGTCGCTATTCCTGTCATCTTGCCTGTTCGATTCAGATGACGATGGTCTTTCAAATTGGCTTTCTGACCAAGGAATGCCGAGTAGCTATAAAGTCCAGACGGTGACGATCAATGACTTGAAGCCGATATCTGCCGAAGTTTTCCGTGATACGCTTCCCGAAAACGCAAGGTATCGCGGCGTCTTTGGCGCAACGCCGGGCATGACTCACGATGTCTATTTTGATTTCCGTATCGATAGCACGTTTATGGCGACGTTGAATAATGCCGATACCATTAAGTCGGTTTTGTACATGCGTCTTTTGGATGCCTTCTATAACACGGATCACTTCTTGTCCAACCTGCTCCCGATTGAAGAAAACATCAAGATTGATGTCAGCTGGATTCTTTCGGATAAGCTGAGCAAGAAGGAATACGAAGACCTGGAGAACATCAAGGACTCCGTCTGGTTCCATGAACTTGAATCCTGGAATCCGCAAAAGTCTGCCGATACAACCCTTACGTTCTCTCTCAAGGCGGCTAGCAAGGGTGATTCGCTGGAAAATCCGCTGTTGACGATTGATATGCCGGGCGCCTTTGTGAAGGAATTCCGCAACAAGCCTGGTTACCGCCGTCTGCAAATGCGCCTTTCTGCCCCTGAAGCCGAAAATGCTTACCGCTTCTACGGTTCGGACCACATTAATTACTACCCGCAGTTCCACTTGGTCGCCGTGAAGAAGGATTCAATGGAAAATCCGTCCCATAGACCGGTCCGTTCAGCTTTACTTGCCTCGTATCGCGAAAATTGCAAGGATTGCCTCGTGTTGCACGGTGGCTATTACGATTCCCTTGTAGTCGAGTTCCCGTCAAAGCCGATTTTGAAGGCCTTGTCTGAGTTCTATGGCGACGAGTTCCCGTATATGGTTGGCGATAAGAACGATGTGCGCCAGGCTGTCGTGATGGCCGAGATGACGTTCTCCAGGGACGATTCGAAGGGCGAAAATGAACTGGACTTGCCGATTGTCGTTCTTGCAAGTTCCTATGCGGATAGTGCGGATACTGTCGTGCATCGCATGGAAAAGTACAAGGTCAATAGGCCGAGAGTTCAGGAAAGCGGCCACCCGAACATGATTTTCTATTCTGGAGATTCTCTTTCGTTGCAGGTGACGAAGGGTATGCGTGACTTTATCAATAGGGCTAGCGATGGACGTTCGTTCAAGATGGCCTTGCGTATGGACCAGTCGGTTCTTTTGCCCAAGGATTCCATATTCGTCGATCGCTATGATTCGATTAACGTGTTCTACCCGACGGACTACGATTACGCCCGTTACGATATGGCTCGCTACGATTTTACTTCTATCAAGGACAAGCCTGCAACGCTTAAGTTGTGGCTTGCATCCAAGCGCGGGGAAAAATAATGAAAAAGTTTATTAGTGCTTTACTTTGTGTTTCGAGTTTTTCCTTTGCGTCGATGATTGGCCTTGAAGCTTTGGGCCAGGAACAGATTGCAGGCGGTTCTGCCGCTATGGCTGGTCGCGGTTTTGCGGGTAATGCAAAGACCGGTGAGACGGAAGGTGTTTCTGTTGTGAACCCGGCACGCCAGGCTTTTGATTCCAAGGTCGTGTTGAACTTGAACTTCTTGCTCGATGTCTCTACGGCGGATCGTTCGAATTCCCATTATACAAAGACTGGTGTTTCGATGCCGTCCATGAACCTGTCGTTCCCGATGGGTGACTTTGGTACAATTGGCTTGTCGCTGTGGCAGCATTATGCCGCTTCTGTTCGTGAAGATGTTGATAACGAGGAAGAACAGTGGAATGCTGAAATCGAGTACCAGAGCAGTGTCTATGAACTGGTGCCGACTTATGCGATTAGGCTTCCGTTCTACCGTGCAGTTTCTCTCGGTGCTTCGGCCCACTTTGTGTTGGGGAGCTTTACCCGCAACTTGACGCTTGGTCCGGATAACAGCTCTGTTAGTTCGAAAGATGCCTGGGCTACAACCAGTTCCGATATTTCCGATTACGTGAGTGGCGACTGGGAAATCAAGCACCACCCGGCTTACTACACCTTTGCGGCTCAGTACCGCGGTCGCATGGCTTCGTATTTCTTCTCGTTCACGACTCCTTACACGCTCAAGAACGATCTGGAGTACAACTTCAGGTTTAGCGAAACCGATACGCTTGCACCGACTAAGCGCACTCGTGAAATCAAGGTGCCTGCCATGCTTGCAACGGGTGTCAATTATCGCATTAATAAACGACATAATGTGATGGCGGATGTTGCATGGCGTGCATGGGACAAGGATATAGACAATGTAGCGGGTAGTTGGGATATGTCCAAGGTGACCAAAACCCAAAATGATTTTAATATTTCTGTTGGTTACCAACGTGACGGAAGCGATATCTTTTATGATGCCTATTGGGATCGTATAACGTATAGAGCCGGCGCCTGGTACAAGAACTGGTATGTTGAAGACGTTTCTGAAATAGGTGGATCCATTGGTGCAGGTTTCCCGCTCGGGAGAAAGGGCATGATGTTGGATTTGGCTATTCAGGGAGGTGTTCGCCTGACGGACGATGACCGCAACTGGAGTGAATCCTTTATTGGTATTCGACTTGGCTTGCTTGGCGTTGGAAGTTGGGGTAAGACCCGTGGTCAGTAAGATTCAATCAGAAGGAGATCGATATGGCTACTAAGAAGAATGAAGAGGAAGTAAAGAAGACCGCCGCTAAGAAGACGGCTTCTACAAAGGTTTCTGAAAAGAAGACTGTAGCCAAGAAGACTGCAGTGAAGAAGGCGACTGACGAACAGCCGGCTGCTAAGAAGGCTGTCGCAGAAAAGAAGGTCGTCGCCAAGAAGCCGAGCGCAACGGTTGAAAAGGTTGCTGCCAAGACGGCTCCTGCAAAGAAGACTGCTAAGGCCAATGTCGAAAAGCCGGCTGCTAAGACTGCAACGAAGGCCGCTAAGGTTTCTGCGAAGACGGAAAAGTCTGTTGCTGCCGCCAAGAAGGTCGTGAAGGCTGCAACGAAGGCCAAGAAGGTCGAAGTTGAAGTTGTTGAAACTCCAAAGGCTAAGGCTGCTAAGTCCGCTGCACCGGAAGCTTTGCCGCAATCCTTTGATGCCGAATACCTCGTGCTCATGCAAAAGGATCCGAACTGGATGCAAGCCTTCTGGGAAGTTTCTGAAGAACGCATCAAGGCTGCCAAGAAGGGCAAGGGCAAGCTCGTGCTTCGCTTGTTTGACATTTCGAACGACTTGACCGTGAAACGCAACAAGAAGCTCAAGTTCCACGATATCGAAGTTCCGGCAGACGCCCGTAGCTGGTATGTGGAAAACAAGGCCACGCAGAACTGTGCTGCAGCTCTTGGCGTTGTTGCCGCTGGCAAGTTCAAACCGCTTGTTGAAGCTGGCCCGATGCAGACGTTCACGCTCGAAGGTTCCGAAGTGAATACGGACAACGTATTTGTTCGCGCATCCCTCGGCGGTGCTACTCTCGGTGGCTTTGGCAGCTCGGGACT
>JAEEGJ010026805.1_pt1 | contig 11643 bp, 9 predicted proteins | sample 8958761 | NCBI WGS metagenome assembly JAEEGJ01 (sample SAMN16246546, study PRJNA631951) | gut metagenome | biome: gut microbiome; feature: rumen; material: RS-attached | host: Bos | place: Iran: Karaj | collected 2018-10
CTCTTGCAGCCGGCGGTGACAGCGTAATGTTCGGCTCACTTGTAGCCGGTACCGAGGAGTCACCCGGTGAGACCATCATCTTTAACGGACGTAAGTTCAAATCATATCGTGGCATGGGTTCTCTTGAGGCTATGGAGAACGGTTCAAAGGACCGCTACTTCCAGGCCGATACCAAGGATGCCCGCAAACTGGTTCCCGAGGGAATCGCAGCCCGCGTTCCTTACAAGGGAACTCTTTACGAGGTTGTATACCAGTTGGCAGGCGGTCTGCGTTCAGGTATGGGCTATTGCGGCGCTCCCAACATTGACAAGCTGCACGAGGCCAAGTTCGTACGCATCACCAACGCCGGCATGAACGAGAGTCACCCGCATGATGTAGCCATCACAAGCGAGGCTCCCAACTACAGCCGCCACGAATAACCAAAACCAATGCTTATGAGACGAATCCTTTCATGTACTGTTGCCGTTCTGCTTGGCATGCCGTTGCTGGCGCAGGTGGATCCTGTCGTGATGACAGTGAACGGATATGATGTCACACAGTCAGAGTTCGAGTATTTCTTTGAGAAGAACAACATAGAGACTAAAGTCACCAAGAAGACCGTCAGACAATATGCTGACCTGTATCTGAACTTCAAGCTCAAGGTGCAGGCGGCTCTTGACGAGGGTCTTGACAAGTCCGAGTCATTCCTCAGTGAGTACAAGATGTGCCGCGACATGCAGGCCGAGGATTATGTCATTGACTATGACTTCCTTGAGGAAGTTGCCCGCAACTCTTATGAGCAGTCTTTGATTGAGATAGGAGAACCCGGACTCATGCATGTCTTTGTTATGTCTGCCACCCCCGATGCAAACGTGGGCAGGACACTTGATGACTGCTTTGAGCAGATGAAGTCAGTCTATGAGAAACTCCAGGCCGGCGGATCATTCCAGGATCTGGCAAAGGAGTACTCAACCGATAACCTGGCAGCAAGCGGAGGCGAGGCCGGATGGCTGGCTGCAAACCAGATGCCTGATGACATTGCCGATATCATTCTGTCTTTGGAACCGGGCCAGTACAGTGAGCCGTTCGTTTCAAACAGAACAGCTTTCATTGTAATGCTTGACGCACGCCGTGACCTGGGTACTTATGAGGATAACCGTGACGACATCTATGACTGGATGAGGGATAACGGTACATTTGACAAGGCAAAACAGCGCAGGGCAAACGAGTACGCCGCACGTCTGGGCTGGACTGAAAGGGATGATGCCGCAGTGGCACGTCTTGACAGCACACTAGAAGAGGTTGAGCCCGACTTTGGCAATATTTCAAGGGAGTACCATGACGGCCTGCTGGTGTTTGACATCAGCAACCGTGAGATATGGGAGAGGGTGTCAAACCATCCCGAGGAGTTGAACACCTATTTTGAAGCCCACCGCAAGCAGTTCAATTTTGATAAGCCCTGTTTCAAGGGTATGGTTCTGTTCTGCCAGAAGGAGGAGGACTTTAATGAACTGAAAGCGATCCTTGAAAAGCAGGACATGAGTGAGTGGGTCAATTCAATCCTAGCATTCAACAGCAACGGCATCAAGGTCCGTGTTCTCAGAAGCTCATCGGAAACAGATCTGTTCAGACAGGGACAGAACGAATATGTTGACAAGGTCGTATTCGGTCAGGGAGAGTATAAACCCATGAACGGATTCCCCTATGTGAACGTTGTGGGAAGAGTGCTCAAACAGCCTGATTCCATCAGCGATGTGGCTGCCGAGGTTTCTGAGGAGTATCAGAAGTATCTGGAGAACGAGTGGATAAAACGTCTCAAGAGCAAATACAAGTACAAGATCAATAAGAAGGCCCTCAAGAAGGTCAAATAAATGATGAGAACACAAAAGTCACGTAATAGGTTTCATGCAGGGTTGATTGCACTTGTGTCAATCACATTGCTTGTTTCCTGTAAGTGGAACAAGAGCGTGACGGAATATGTATACGGAAAGACTCCTATAGTCGAGATAGGAACCGATGTCCTCTACGTGGAGGATATCAAACAGGTGGTGCCGCTGGGCTTGTCCGAAGCGGACAGCACGCTTTTTGCGCAGCAGTTCATCAAAAACTGGGCACAGGATGTGCTTTTTTACCAGAACGCCATCCGTAACATTCCTGATACCAAGGATATTGACCGCCTGGTTGAGAATTACCGCCGTTCACTTATTGAACATGAATATCAGCGTCGTCTCATAGAGCAGAAATTCTCTTCAGAGACAGCCGAGGAGGATATAGAGCGGTTCTACAATGACAACGAACGCCTGTTCGTGCTTGACGAGTCATTGCTCAGGGGCCTGTTCCTCAAGATATCCAACAAGTCACATGACCTGTCCGACATAAGGAAACTGTATACACGCCAGGATGACGAGTCATTTGAGGAGATAGAGAAATACAGCATCCGCAATGCCGCACGTTGCGAGTTTTTCTATGACAACTGGCGCACGGTGGCTGAGATTGAGGTTCTGCTCCCCCCGTTGGAGAAACCGCTTGAAACAATGCTCAAGGACAACGGCAGTTTTGAATTCAAGGATGAAGAGTACATATACCTGCTTAACGTGAGCGAGTTCGCCCCCAAGGGAGGCATAGAGCCTTTGGATCATGCCCGTTCCAGAATACGCGGCCTGCTCATAAACAGCAATGAGGTGTCATACATGAGAAAGATCAAGGAAGACCTGTATGACGCGGCCATAGAGAAAAACAGAATCATTTTTCATCAATAGACCATACAAATGAAAAAAATCATATTCACTACCGCATGTCTTCTGACGGCACTGTACGGCCAGACAGTCGCCCAGAACAACGTTATTGACGAGATTGTCTGGGTGGTTGGTGACGAGGCTATATACAAGTCAGAAGTGGAGGAGGCACGCAGGGAGGCATTGGAAAACGGTGTCCAGTGGGATGGTGATCCCTATTGCCTGATACCTGAGCAGCTGGCACTGAACAAACTGTTCCTGAACCAGGCTGAACTGGACAGTATCTTTGTTACCGATGACGATGTAGCCTCATCCGTTGAGCAGGAGATGAAAGCAATGATTGAGCATTACACTTCAGTTGAGGTGATGGAGGAGTATAATCATGGTATGACTGTTGATCAGATCCGCAGCCGTCTTTACGAGAGATACCGTCAGGCCTATATAATCAGTGAGGTCCGCAAAAACATCGTATCACGCGTCAAGGTGACTCCGGCTGAGGTAAGACGTTATGTCAAGGATATCCCGGCCAGTGAGATTCCTGACATCCCAACTCAGGTCGAGGTGCAGATTATTACTCTGGAGCCCGTGGTTCCCCAGGAGGAGATAGATGTAGTAAAGGCCGAGTTGCGCAGTTACATAGACAGGGTACAGTCAGGTGAGGTTACCTTCTCAACTCTGGCCCGTCTCTACTCCGAGGATCCCGAATCGGCCCGTAAAGGCGGTGACCTGGGTTTCTTTGGACGCGGTGAGATGGTATCGGAATTCTCGACCGTGGCATTCAATATGACAGACCCCGACAAGATATCCAAGATCGTGGAGACTGAATACGGTTACCATATCCTTCAGTTTGTTGAGAGACTGGGTGACCGTGTGCGTGTACGTCATATTCTCCGTAAGCCGCGTATACCCGTACAGAGCGTTAATGAATGCATTGCCAGACTGGATACCATAGCCAATGATATCCGCACCGGCAACAAGACCTTTGAGAACTGTGTTGCAACCTATTCTCAGGACAAGGATACCCGTAATAACAACGGACTCATGAGCAACTCGCCCGGTGGCAACGTACCCGGTACATCCAGGTTCATGATGGAACAACTTCCGCCCGAGGTGGCAAGAGCAGTTGACAGAATGCATGTGGGCGAGATTTCAGACCCCTTCACCATGCAGCTGCGTAACGGTAAGACCATCTGTGCCGTTGTAAAGCTCAAGAACCGTATAAACGGTCACAAGGCCAATATATCCGAGGACTACGAGACCCTCTATGACATGGTTACTTCAATCCGTCAGGAGGAGGCTCTTGAGAAATGGATCCGTGAGAAGCAGCGTACCACTTACGTCCGCATAAGCGAAGGTTGGAACGACTGTGACTTTGTCTATCCCGGATGGGGTAAGTATTAAACCGTGACTTATACCGTCATGCTCAGTTTCCTCTCTTTTTTTCTGGCGCTTGTGCCGGGTTTCCTGACAGTTGCTGCTCAGGATACTGTCAGCGTGCCTGAAACTGAGGCTGAGCTCCAGGCGGTTGATACAAACTGGGTATATCTGCTCAATGCCGATATAATTCGCTATGAGGAGTATATCAATCCCGATGCACAGCGTCTGATGGGTAATGTGGTGTTCCGTCATGACAGTATGTATATGTACTGTGACAGCGCCCTTTTCTACCAGGACCGCAACTCATTCGATGCATACCATAACGTCAGGGTGGAGCAGGGTGATACCCTTTTCCTTTACGGTGATTCCCTTTTCTATGACGGCAACACAAAACTGCTTCGCGTAAGGGATAACGTGCGTCTGGAGAACAGGACCATGATACTGCTCACAGACAGTCTGAACTATGACCGCAACACCGGACTGGGCTGGTTCTTTGACGGCGGCACCCTGCTTGACGAGGAGAGCACGCTGATATCTGAATACGGTCAGTTTGATACAAACACCAACATGGCTGTCTTCATGGACGGAGTGTCAATGGAGAGTCCCGATTATACCCTTACCACCGATACGCTCCACTACCACACCGACAGTCACACCGCATTCTTCTACAGCCCCGCCACCATCATCAATGAGGATAATGTGATAAATACCAGTCACGGACGTTTCAATACCGACAACAAGAGCGCCGTGCTGCTGGACCGTTCAGTCATTGAGCAGAATGGAGGTGAGAGCCGCATGACAGGAGACAGCATCAATTATGACAGCGAGTCAGGTCAGATGGAAGGATTCGGCAATGTCATAATAAACAACTATAAGGATAAGATTGACGCCCTTGGCGAATATGCCTATTATAACAGCCAAAATGATTCGGCCGTACTTACAGGCAAGGCCCTGCTTATAGAGTATTCGGCAGGTGACAGCCTTTTTGTCCACGCCGATACATTCCGTCTGGCTACATTCTACAATGAGGCCCATGACTCTATCGTAGAGCGTCAGATGAGGGGTTTCTACAAGGTGCGTGCATATAGGCCGGACATGCAGATGGTGGCTGATTCAATGGTGTTCACCACCAAGGATTCAAGTCTGACGCTGTTCAGCGATCCCATACTGTGGAATGAGGAGAGCCAGATACTCGGTGAGAAGATAATCTTCTATATGAACGACAGTACGATAGACTGGGCGCACGTGATAGGCCAGGCTCTTTTCGTACAGATGAATGATGACATCCATTTCAACCAGATAGCAGGCCGTGAAATCAAGGCATACTTCAAGAATAGTGAGATAGATTATGCCGATGTGAACGGAAACGTGCAGGCGGTGTTCTATCCGCTTGATTCCGATTCGGCCATGATAGGAATGAACACTACTGAAGGATCCAGTCTCAGGACGTATTTCAAGGAACGTGCCGTTAATAAGATCGTAATGATAGGTCATTCCAACGGCGTGATGTATCCTATGGAAAAACTGGATGAAAAGAAGATGTATCTGCCCAATTTCAATTGGTTTGAGAGAATCAGACCCCTTGACCGTGATGACGTGTTCTACTGGCGCGGCAAGAGGGCCGAAGAACAGCTTAAGAAGAGCAGTTCAAACAAAGAAGTACCACTACCCACCTTGCAGGGTGACAGAAAACGAAGGAGGAGATAAATATGGGAATGTTCAATGTTAGGGAACCGCGCCGTTTTGAGCATAAGTATATTTATGTCGACGAGCGTAAGGAACGTCTGGCCAAGATAGAAGAGAAGGCCAAACGCGAACTCGGTATGCTTCCTGAGGAGGATTTCAACCCTGAGAGCATCCGCGGTAAGTTTTTGGAGAGCACCACACATCTCAAGCGCCGTAAGCAGAATGGCGGGCCGGCACTGAGCCTGCCCGTTGCCATCGTGCTTGCCGTACTTCTTACGGTACTTCTTATTAATATCCTGAACGGCAATATCTGATATATGGAGTGTAAGGTTAGAGTTCTTTCGCAGCAGGTGGCCAGCCAGATTGCAGCGGGTGAGGTTGTAAACCGCCCTGCATCGGTAGTTAAGGAGTTGGTCGAGAATGCTGTCGATGCAGGTGCAGACAGTATCAAGGTTATCCTGACCGATGCCGGCCGTACCTCTATCCAGGTTATTGATAACGGCTGCGGCATGAATCCCGAGGATGCATGTACTGCATTTGAGCGTCATGCCACATCCAAGATCAAGGACTCTGATGACCTCTACTCCCTTACCACATTCGGATTCCGCGGAGAGGCGTTGCCCTCAATCGCAGCTGTGGCCGAGGTGCAGTTGCGCACCCGTACCGCCGACAGCGACACTGGCACTGAGATAACCATCAAGGCTTCGGAGATAGAGAGCCAGGAGGCATGCGTATGCCCCGTAGGCAGTTCCTTTACCGTCCGTAACCTTTTCTACAATGTTCCGGCCCGCCGCAAGTTCCTTAAGAGCAACCAGACGGAGTTCGGACACATACTGACTGAGATTGAGCGTGTGGCAATAGCACATCCCGAGGTGGCCATTGAACTGACCCATCAGGGTGAACAGATACTGTCACTCCCCGTATCGGCCGTAAAACAGAGAATCGTCAATCTGTTTGGCCGTAAGATGAATGAGGCTCTGCTGCCGGTCGATGTAGAGACATCGGTTGTAAAGGTCAGCGGATTTTGCTCCAACCTGGACAACGTAAAGGGCAAGGGCGCCAAGCAGTTCTTTTTTGTGAACGGCCGATTCATGCGCCATCCCTATTTCCATAAGGCTGTGCTGAGCGCCTACGAGGGTCTTGTGCCCGAGAGTGACCAGCCTTCATATTTTCTTTTCCTGGATGTGCCGCCCCAGACCATTGACGTAAACATCCATCCCACCAAGACTGAGATCAAGTTCCAGGACGAGCAGGTTATATGGAAGATACTCATGGCGGCGGTCAAGGAGTCTGTGGGCCGTTTCGAGGAGATGCCCACCATAGATTTCAATACCACCGACATGCCGGATATCCCCATCTATGACGCATCGCGTCCCGTTACGCCACCCAAGGTGAACTATAACCCGGATTTCAATCCGTTCTCATCTACCCGCGTGGAGACAGGACAGACACGTGCCAACCGTGAGAACTGGAGCAAACTGTACGGCGATGCCATAGAGCGCAAGGTCAATGACGGCGAGATACCCTTCACACCTATGAGTGAAATGCAGGTCAAGCCCGAGGAGGAGACTCTCAAACCGTATCAGTTCGCAGACCGCTTCATACTTGTGCCCTCTGAGCAGGGACTCATGATCATAGACCAGCATCGTGCGCATATAAGAGTCCTATATGACAGGTTCATGGCCAATGCCAAGAGCCATGCGGCAGCATCGCAGGGACTGCTGTTCCCCGAGATGTTCCAGTTGTCGGCCAGTGACGCCGTGGTGTTTGAGGAACTCAAACCCCGTTTTGCCGCCCTTGGTTTTGATTTGTCCGATATGGGACGCGGCGCGATAGCCGTTCAGGGTGTACCTTCAGGTATGGAGGGACAGGATTATGAGCGTCTCATTACCGATATGATTGCCGATATCCGCATCAACCCCACTCATGAGGAAGACCGTCAGTTGGAGAGTCTGGCCCTTGCCATGGCATACAAGGCCGCCATCCCTACCGGACGTCATCTCTCAGAGAATGAGATGCAGGAACTTGTGCGCTCCCTGAAGTCATGCAGCATACCTTCACGCACACCTGATGCCAAGACCGTTTACATAGTAAGGTCCGTTCAGGAAATATCAAAGCTTTTGGATTGATTCCGTTTAAATAACGTGGTGGGAGTGTTTCTTCCACAGGCCGTATACCTCACTTACGTTGCCTGCGGTGATGAAGCCGTGAATGTTGTTCTTCTTCATGAAGTTCATCAGACTTGAGAACTCGTCCTGGGTAAGAAGAGTCTGGATCTCTGTCTGTTCCTTTCCGCTGTAACCTCCAATGAGCTTGTACAGACTGCAGCCGCGGTCCAGGTCGTTGATGATGTATTGGCGTATCACTTCGTAGTCATCGGATATGATGCATACCCTTTTGCGCTTGTTGATGCTGGCGGTAAAGTAATCCACCACTATACCGTTGATCCAGGTTCCTATCAGACCTACCACAACCATGCGGAAGGGGTTGATGGCAAAAGCCGAGCAGCAGATTATGGCTCCGGCAACCGATATGGAGGCGCCAATGTCAAAATGTAGGTACTTGTTCACTATCTTGGCCAGGATGTCCAATCCGCCTGTAGATGCGTTTATATGGAACAGAATAGCCTGTGATGCGCTCAGCAGAAGTACAAAACAGCACAAATCCAGCCAGACGTCACCCATGACCGATGTGCTGCCGTCGGCCAGTATTTCGGAGACAGGAAGCACCTTCTCCCAAAGGTCCATCAGAGGTCCTAGAATAAGTGCCGTATAGACGGTCTTGATGCCGAATTCCTTGTCAATCAGAAGATATGCCATGACAAGCAGGATGGCATTTATTATCAGGATGACGGTCGATACCTTGACAGTCATTCCCATCAGGTCAAAAATTCCGCTGATAACGATAGAAAGACCTGAGATGCTGCCTACAATAAGTTTGCCCGGAACCAGGAAATAGTTCACTGCCAGAGCGGCAATGGCCATACCGAAAGTCATTACAAACAGTTCCTGCCAGAACTTGAGAGTCTTTACGGCATTCAATGCAGTGCCGGCTGCATCTTTGATCTTACCCATATAGTCCTTTATTTTAAGGGGTGATCAATACACCCTGAATCCTATGATCTGACGTACTTCGCGCAGAGTCTTTGAAGCGCTCTCACGAGCCTTTTCGGCACCGGCCAGGGCAATCTTGTCCAGAAGTGCGGTATTGCTTGAGAACTCTTTGATACGCTCGCGGATGGGATCTGTGGCGGCTACAATGTCCTCGGCCAGCTGTTTCTTGAGATCGCCGTAACGCAGGGTGCAGTCATTCCACTTGTCGTTGAAGTAGTTGTAGGTATCCTTTGAAGATACAACTTCAAGCAGGGTGAACAGGTTCTGGATAACATCAGGTTTCTCGCTGTTCATGGCCTGCGGACCTGCATCGGTCACTGCCTTCATCACCTTCTTGCGGATTACCGAGGGCTCGTCGCACAGATATATGCAGTTACCCTCGCTCTTACCCATCTTACCTGATCCGTCCAGGCCGGGAATCTTGATGCCACCCTCCTTGGCCAGCGAGAATGATGCGGGCTCGGGGAAGAACTCCACGCCGTACATCTGGTTGAAACGGCGGGCAAACTTGCGGGCCATCTCCATGTTCTGCTCCTGGTCCTTGCCTACGGGCACCTTGTTGGCCTTGTGGATAATGATGTCCGATGCCATCAGGGTGGGATAGGTAAGCAGACCTGCGTTCACGTTATCGGGCTGCTTGCGGGCCTTCTCCTTGAATGAAGTTACACGCTCCAACTCACCCAGATAAGCGTTCATATTAAGGTAGAGGTAGAGTTCCACTACCTCAGGTACATCGCTCTGTACATAAATGGTGGCTTTCTCGGGGTCCAGACCGCAGGCCAGGTATTCGGCCAGGATGGTGCGGACGCTGTTCTGGATGTTCTCAGGGGTAGGGTGTGTGGTCAGGGAATGCCAGTCTGCTATAAAGAAGAAGCATCTGTACAAATCCTGAAGCTTTATGAAGTTTGTCACTGCACCGTAGTAGTTGCCAAGGTGAAGGTTACCTGTGGGGCGTATGCCGCTGAGAACTGTTTCCATTTTTTTCTTATAAATATGTGTTTTTGCACCGCGAAGATACCATAAAAGAGCCATATCGGAAAAATTTTATGAAAAAAAGGTCCGAAAGTTTTTGACTGTTCACAAAAGTCCTTATCTTTGCACCGCTTTTACGAAAGCACGGGCGTTTAGCTCAGCTGGTTCAGAGCATCTGCCTTACAAGCAGAGGGTCGGCGGTTCGAATCCGTCAACGCCCACAAAAAAAGAGGTTCGCAAATGCGGACCTCTTTTTTTGTGGGCGCTGACGGACGGACCTTTTTTTAGTTCGCTAACGCGAACGGTGGCCCTCCGGGCCATCTCGCTCGCATACTCGCTTCGCCCCAATACGTTTTAACCTGCGTGTTTACCAGTCTATTACTTGGGAGAGGTCGAAGGAGATCAGAGGTTCGTCATCGGAGCGGCGGTCTATTCCGTAGAGGGTTTTTGTTTTGGGATCATAGACGTTGGAGCTGGTAGTCATGTTCAGCCTTACGGATTTGATGAAATTACCGTCCCAATCAAAGAACAGGAGTTGCGGTTTTATGTCAGTCTGGCCAAAAGCGGAATCGTAATAAAATGCTATAAAGAATGAATCGGTCAGGACTGCGTTGTTAAATTTAAATGATGCAGGTACGTTGAACGTTTCTCCGTCTTGGTTAAGGACTGTAGTCTCTAACTCCTGATCAAATGTTCTGGCTCCTTCCTGATGAATAAAAAAGCGTCTGTTGTTATCCAGGTCAAGAAATGCAATATAATCATTGTACATGAAAAGCTCTATGATGAGATTGCGTTTGGGATGACAGTAGTCAAAATGAATAAACTTTGACTGGTATTTGGGACCCTCCAGCTTTTCCATGTCTGTAAGTATGCTTGGCTTTTCCATGAAAGTGGTGTCATGCCTGATCCTGTATTGTATGGGATTCTTGAGTAAATCATAAAAATCGCCCTTGGTGATCTCAAAAGTATGGTAGATGTTGTCATCAAGATACAAATAATTGAAACTTGACATGTACCAGACGTAAGACTTGCTTTCTTCTTCGTAGACTCTGGTACCCTCTTCAAACTCAAAATCTCTGACATCCGTAATAACGGTTTTGTGGCTGGCCAGTGATTCCGTTATATCCATCAGCTTGATCTTATTGGCCTTGCGGTCAGACAAAGGCAGCAGTATATGACCGTCGGCACCTTTGAATATCTGGCCACTGTTCATTGTAGTCCTTTCCAGAAACTCGTTTCTTGCCCTTCCTTTGTGGGCGAATATGTCAAGCAGCTGCCAGCTGTCGGAATAGACAAAGATATAACCTTTGGGATCTTCGGTCAATACGATGTTCAGTGAGTCGCAGTGGATCATGCCGCGTACGGACAGGGGCATCTCAATATCCACGGGAACACCCTCTATCGTAATCTCGGATTTGTTACGGTAATCGGTTTCATGTACTTCCATTTCAGGCTTGGGCTTACATGAAACAATAAGTGACAGTACAATTGCAAATGTAAAGGAGATAGTCTGTTTCTTCATTTTTTATTGGAATAGGCATTTTTGCAAATATACTGTTTTTGGTTTTACATGTTTGTGCATTTCTGAAGGAAGTGCTATCTTAGCGGTCCGTTGGATAATTATAACTAATCTATAAATAACATTATGTTTAAAGGACAACCAAAAGGCCTGTTTGCTCTGGCACTGGCCAACACAGGCGAAAGATTCGGTTACTACACCATGCTTGCCATCTTTACTCTCTATTTGAGAGCCAAGTTCGGCTGGGATGTTGATACTGCCG
>JAEEGJ010026808.1_pt1 | contig 11643 bp, 6 predicted proteins | sample 8958761 | NCBI WGS metagenome assembly JAEEGJ01 (sample SAMN16246546, study PRJNA631951) | gut metagenome | biome: gut microbiome; feature: rumen; material: RS-attached | host: Bos | place: Iran: Karaj | collected 2018-10
CGCGGCGCAACGGATTGGATGGCACGGTAACTTTCCGCGCCGCCAATGTGCTGGATGAACTGCCGAGGCTGTACGAGGCAGGGGAAACCTACGATGTCGTCATCCTCGATCCGCCCGCCTTCACCAAATCACGTGAGGCGACGAAAAATGCGATCAAGGGCTACCGCGAGATCAACATGAAGGGACTGAAGCTGGTGCGGGACGGCGGCTTCCTCGCCACCTGCTCCTGCTCGCATTTTATGACACAGGAGCTCTTCACGGAGGTGATCGGACAGGCCGCGAAGGCAGTCCACAAGCGCCTCCGCCAGGTCGAGCTGCGCACGCAGTCCTGCGACCACCCGATCCTCTGGGGCGCCGGAGAGAGCTATTACCTCAAGTTCTTCATCTTCCAGGTTTGTGAGGAAAAGTAGGCGGTATTTTTGCGCCAAAGGAAATCCCCGCTTCCGGAGCAGGAAGCGGGGATTTTTGAATACATCAAAGTTTTTCGCTGAGCGCGCAGATCTCATCGATATAGCTGCCGATGGTCTCGATGGTATCCAGAAGCGGCGCATCCGTCGAGATATCCACGCCGGCATTCTGCGCGAACTGCAGGGGCTTCAGCTTGCTGCCCATGGCGAGACCGCGCTTCCAGTCCTCCACGGCCGGCTGACCTTCCCGCTCGATCCGCTTGGCAGCCTGGGTCGCGATGGTGAGCCCCGCGCTGTAGGTGTAGGAATACAGGCCCATATAGTAGTGGGGCTGCCGCATCCAGGTAAGCTCCGCGCCCTTAGTCAGGACCACGGCATCTCCCCAGAATTTCTTCAGCGTCTTTTTGAAGATCCTGCTGAGCGTATCCGCGGTCACGCTGCCGCCCTTGTCGATGATCTTATAGACCTCGCGCTGGTAGGCCGCCTCCAGCAGGTGCGTCACAAAATTGTGATAGTAGGTATTGCCCACCATATTGGAGAGCACCCAGCGCCGGAATCTGGGATCCTCGCTCGTCTTCAGCAGGTAGTGGGCGAGCAGCAGCTCGTTCATGGTCGACGGCGACTCCACAAAATACCCGGAAACATTGTTGTCAAAATAGCTCTGTGCTTCGCTGCAGGCGCGGAAATGTCCCGCGTGCCCGAGCTCATGCGCCATCGTGAAGACATCGGACATCCTTCCGTTGAAGGACAGCAGGATGAAGGAGTTCTTCCGGTAGGGGCTGGCACAGAAGCCGCCGGTGCACTTGCCTTCGTTGTTGGCATAATCAAACCAGCGGTTGTCGAAGGCTTCCTCCACCATCTTCACATAGTCCGGTCCGAGCACCGCAAGTCCCTTGACACAGAATTCTCTCGCCTGCTCGATGGTCACCTTGGGGCTGTAATCCGGATCGACGGGGAGCTTTAAATCCGCATAGGTCATCCGGTCCAGACCGTGGAGCCTTTGAAGGAGCCTGGCGTATTTTTGCATGTGCGGCGCAAGGCGCGTCATGATGAGATCGATCTGGCGGTCATAGAGCTCCCGCGGGACATCGTCGGAAAAAAGCAGACTGTCGAAGACGCTCCCGAAGCCCCGAAGCTCCGCCATGGTCTTCTCTTCCCGCACGCACTGGTTGTAGGCCGTCGCGGTCACATTTTCATACTCCCGGAGCTTCTTCGAGAAAGCGCGGAAGGCAGCCCGGCGGACCGGTGTCCGAGCGTCATATTCGTAATCGTCCTCAAAAAGCGAGTACCCGAGCGGATATTTCACGCCCTCCGCGGTAAAGCTGCCAAACTTCATATCCGCATGCTTCGCGGCGAGATAGGTCTCATACCCTTCATGAAGCGTCTGACCTAAGGAAGCCAGCGCTTTCTCCGTCTCCGGGGAGAGCATGTGCGGCTTAAAGCGCAGCACCTCGTCCAGATAGCCGGCCTGTCGCTCCTCGGCCTCGCGGGCTGCCCGGAGCACCGCCTCGTCCGCGCGAGAGATCTCATCGTCCACAAATTGAATCGATGCGTTCATGGCCGTAAATTCATTCTCCAGCAGATTATACTGCTCGGTCAGGCGCGGATCGGTATGATCCACCTCCATGGCGAGACTGTAGTAGTTGCCCAGATGGTCCTGGAGGATGTAAAGCTGCTCGAGCAGCGTAAGGCACGCATTGATCTTTTCCGCCGTTACGAGCTTTCCCTTAAATCTGCGGATCTGCTTTGCCAGCTCTCTCGCCTTCTTGCGGTCGGCCTGCAGCTCCTCCTCGCTCTTGTAAAGGAGCGTCAGATCCCAGGTCTGCTCAGTGGGGACTTCTTTTCTTTTTAACAGTCTCTCTTCCATATTTCCTCCACCCAAAGGATTATTTTTCATTTCGGGCACAGCCCGCCTTAGGCGAACTGTGCCATATACAGATCATAATACGCGCCGCGCTTCTGAAGCAACTGGTTATGGTTGCCGCTCTCGACGATTCCGCCGTCATTTATGACAAAGATCCGGTCGGCGCTCTTGATGGTCGAGAGTCTGTGCGCGATGACAAAGCTGGTTCTGCCCGCAAGCATTGTCTGAATGCCCTTCTGGACGAGCAGCTCGGTGTGCGTATCGATGTTGCTGGTCGCCTCATCGAGGATCAGGATCTTCGGCTCGGAGATCATGGTCCGCGCGAATGCGATCAGCTGGCGCTGTCCGATGGACAGACCCGCGCCGCGCTCCTTGAGGACGGTATCATAGCCCTTTTCGAGCTTCATGATAAAATCATGCGCATTCACGGCTTTGGCCGCCGCGATCATCTCCTCCTCCGTGGCATCCGGCTTGCCGTACAGGATATTTTCCCGGACAGTGCCGCTGAAGATGAAATTGTCCTGCGTCATGACCCCCATCTGCTTCCGGAGGCTGTGAATCGTGACATCGGTCAGGTTGTGACCGTCGATGAAAATTTTGCCCTTCTGAATGTCGTAAAAACGGCTGATCAGATTCACGATCGTCGTCTTGCCGGCACCGGTGGGGCCCACCAGCGCGATGGTTTCCCCGGGCTGAACCTTGAAGTTCACATCCTCCAGGACACACTTCTCGGATTCGGTTCCGACATCGTAGGTAAATCCGACATGTTCAAAGTCCACCTCTCCCGCGATCTCCGGGATCTCCTGCGCATCCTCCCGGTCCGCGATCTCCGGCTCGGTATCGAGAATATCAAATACCCGCTCCGCGGCAGACAGGTTGGTCACCAGCTGGTTGTAGTAGCCGGACAGTCCCATGATCGGACTCCAGAACATCGTCGCATAGCTGGCAAATGCCGCGATCAGTCCGATCGAAGCCGCCGTATAGCCCAGGAGCCGGACCGCCACCAGATAGAGCACCATGCTGCTGATCGCCCAGCTCATGTCAATCGCCGGCCCAAAGAGATCGGCCGCCCTGCAGGCTAAGATATAGGCATCCCGCTGCTCATTGGCCAGCGCTGCGAAGGTGGACTTGGTCTCATCCTCCGCGCGGAAGCTCTGAACGACGGCGATCCCGGCGATATCCTCGTGTACATAGGCGTTCATGTTGGACGATTTCTTGCGCACATCCGCCCAGCGCGAATGTGTCATGCCGCGGATCCGGAAGAGACAGAATACCAGAAGCGGCATGGAGCAGAGCGTTCCCAGCGCCAGTCGCCAGTCCTTGACCATCATGATGACAACCACACAAATGACCGTGATAAAGTTGGGGATCAGGTTTGTGATGGTATTGGACATCACATCCTTTAAGGAATTCACATCCCCGATGATCCTTGCAAGGATCTTGCCCGTCGGGCGGCTGTCAAAAAAGGAGAAGGACAGCTCCTGGATATGTGCGTACATCTCATCCCGGATGTCCAGCAGGATCCGGTTCGCAACCTTGTTCATCAGGTACATCCGAAGCTTTACAAACAAAATATAGACAATGCCGAGCACCAGGATCACCGACGCGATGGTCAGAAGTCCGATAATGTTTTTCTCTGCCACATGCACATCGATCGCATATTCGATCAGAAGCGGGCTGATCAGACTGATCCCGACCGTAATGGCCAGGGAGATCAGCACCGGAATGATCTCGGGGATATGCGGCCTTAGGTAGTGCAGAATTCGTATATAGATTTTTCGTTTATCGCTGCTTGCGATCTGTTCGTCTTCCCGAAAGGAATTAGCGCCCATTACGCGCTCACCTCCATTCCCTGTTCGGGACCGTATTGGGCCAGATAGGTCTCATAATACAGCCCCTTCAATTTCATCAGTTCCTCATGCGTACCGCGCTCTGCGATGCGCCCGTTCTCCAGGTACAGGATCTCGTCGGCGCCGCGCACGGCGGAAATCCGGTGCGCCACGATGACTCTCGTGACCGCCGAAATCCCGGACAGCGTCTTCTGGATCTCCGCCTCGGTCTCCATATCCAGCGCGGAGGTGGAGTCGTCCAGCACCAGGATCGGTGCCTTTTTGGACAGCGCCCTGGCGATACTGATCCTCTGCTTCTGCCCGCCGGAGAGTCCGACGCCGCGCTCTCCGATGACGGTTTCGTACCGGTCCTCCAGCTTCTCGATAAAGCTGTCGGCATTCGCCATCCGGGCCGCTTCCTCCACCTCTTCCGAGGTCATCTCCTCCCGGCGTCCCATGCGGATATTTTCCTCGATGGTATCCGAGAACAGGAATACATCCTGCATGACGACCGCGGAGGCCTTGCGGACCTGATCGAGATCCATCTCACGGATGTCCTGTCCGTCGAGCCGGATCGTCCCCTGCGAAGGATCGTAGAACCGCTGCATCAGGTTCACGAGCGTGGATTTGCCGGAACCGGTCTGGCCCATGATGCCGAGCGTCTTGCCCTCCGGCAGCACGAAGCTGATATCCGAGAGCACCTCCTTGTCGCCAAAGCTTAAGGAGACATGGTCAAATTCCAGACTTCCGCGGATGCTGCCCAGGTGCTTCGGATCCTCGGGTATGGCCAGTGTGGAATGCTCTTTGTAGATCGCGCGGACCTTCTTAAGCGAAGCGAGCGCGCCGGAAAATTCATTCGTGATCCATCCCAGCTCCTCGAGCGGCCAGGTGCAGTTGCGGCTGTAGATGATGTACGCCGTAAGGCTTCCCAGGTTCATGCCACCGCGGATGACGGAGATCCCGCCGAGCACCGCGCACGCGACCGGCAGAAGCGTTCCTGCCAGCTGGAAAACGGGATAAAACCGGATCAGCGCGGACGCTTCCTTCATGTTCAGTTCGTAGTACCGCTCGTTGTGCTTCCGGAACTTGTCAATCTCGTACTGCTCCCGCGCGAAGGCCTTGACCGTGCGCACGCCCGCGAGGTTCTCCTCCGCGATCGTCGTGATCTCGGCATTTTCCTCGCTGATGTCCTCGTAGATGCTGTCCAGCTTTTTCTCCATGAAGATCGCGGTGGTCCCGCAGAGCAGCATGAAAGCCAGCGGCAGAAGCGTCAGCACCCGGTTGATCGAGAACATGAAGTACAGGACCAGGACCGCGTTGAGGGTGACCTCCATCCCGCGCATCGCAACCATTCCCACCAGATTGTAGATCCGGTCGATGTCATCCTTGACTCTGGCCATGAGCTCGCCGGTATTGGTGTCGTCAAAATAGTCCAGCGACAGTCCCTGGATGTGATCAAAGAGATCCTTGCGCATCTCGGTTCCGATCGTGATGCAGTTTCTGTCAAACGTAAATTCCCTGAAGTAACCGAAAAAGCTCCGTCCGGCGCCGATCGCAAGGATCATGACCAGCAAAAAAGTAAGGTGCGTAAAATCGCGCCCGACGATTACTTCGTTGACAATCCGTTCCGTCACCTTCGGGAACATCATGTCCAGTGCAATCGCGATCAGCATAAAGATGACTGCCATTGCGTATGTCGCGCCATGCTTTTTCACATAGCTTCCAAGTGTCTTCATGGTGGTATTCCTCCCCTTACGTCAGTATTTACCCGCGCGGCCACGAAAATAGGTGCTGAAAAAAGTACAAAAAAACACCGGGTAAATATATTCCATTTACCCGGTGTATGTCTCGAATTATAAAAAGTATGCGGCAAAAAAGCCTTTACTCCATTCGCACAAAAACACGAGGTAAAGTCAGATTACGGACATGGATATCATTTTTCGCCACACGTACAAACATCTTCCTTACCTCACTTTCTTTGATATTTATCGGCCGGTAGCTGCAACCGATAGTGCCATTATTGTCTAACTTGATCTATTTGTCAATCAGAAAATTAAAAAATGATTAAAATCCGTCAGAGCGCGCGTCCGATGGGCGGGATCAGCTTGACGAGCCGAACCAGCAAAATACCGAGGACGGAAGCAGCCAGGATCCACAGGATCGAAGCCGGATACGTTCCAAGGTGCGGAAGCAGGAATCCATAAACCGGATGCGTCAGATTCCGGAGCTGCTCCTCAAACAGGTAGGTGCCGAAGGTGCCCGCGCCGAGGAAGCTCCAGAAGGCGATCGCGCGGCCTGGCATCGGACGCACATGCTCCAGATAGCGCGCAAAGACAAAGATCCCGAAGCAGATGATCGGATTGAAGCGGTCCAGGCTCGGGTACGGATTTTGTCCGTTCCACACCGCGCTGACGATCAGAAAGCCCATCGAGATCAGAAAGCTCCCCCAGGCGAACCGGCGGTCATAGAAAAGCTCCCCGGAGCGGCAGCGGATATAGTACCCGAGGACAGCGACAAAGGCGAACCCTGGAAAGGCGAGAAGGGAAAAACGGGAGTGCCCCAGCGTCCCCTCCAGCGCCGGAAGGATGGACTCCAGGATCATCCCCAGCACGATCAGATAGGGGAACATGCTGTCCGGGAGACTTTGCAGGGAAACCTGCAGGATCGGGAGCACCAGCAGGAAGGAGATAAAAACATACATGTACCAGAGCGTGGTGGTGACCATCCCCTGATAGATCCCCAGCAGCAGATCTTTTGCGGAAAAGGTCATCGCCGCGCTTCCCATACAGCGGAGGCTGTAATGGATCAGGGAGACGACGACCAGCACGATCAGCATCCGCGCGACTCTTTTTTTCCACACCTGCGCGATGGTCTCCCGGCGCTCTAACAGAAGGCTGCCGGAGATCATGAAAAAGAGGTACACGCCGCTGTGGGAGAGGATGGCCAGGATGCCGCCCGGCAGCCAGGACAGGCCCGGCGCATTCAGATAGGCATAGACCCCCTCCTGCCCGGTATGGGCGAAGATGATCAGAAAAATGCTGATGGTGCGGAGTACTTCGAGATATCCGATTCTTTTCTTTTGGGGCGTCTGACTCATTTTGTCCTCGTATCTGCGGCACTTTGGACCGTCTCCGGGCGAAGGCCCGTCGCGGCCGCGTATTTTTCATCGATGGGTGCAACCTCGTTTTCAGCGGAGGTATTCCGGAAAAAGTAGATCGTAAAGGGCACGGTGATGGCCATGGTAAGCACGTCCGCGATGGCCTGCGCACACTGGATCCCGGTAAAGCCGATAAAGCGCGGCAGGATCAGCAGCACGGGGACATAACACAGACCGCCGCGCAGCATGGACAGGAAGGAGGCCACACGCGTCCTTCCGATGCTCTGGAAGAGCATGTTGGAGCAGACGCTGAAGGGCTGCAGGATCAGGGCGATGCACTGGAAGCGCAGGGCGGGCACGCCGTAGAGGACCACCTCCGGATCGTCCCGGAAGAGCCGCACGATGGGCTCCGGGAAGAGAAATCCCAGGATCGCCAGGCTGCTTAAGAGGATCTCACCCGCTTTCCAGGTGAAGAAAAAGGCTTCCCGCAGACGCTTGTACTTGCGGGCCCCGTAATTGTAGCCGGACACCGGCTGGAAGCCCTGTCCGATCCCGATCATGGTGGAGCCGATAAACATCGCCACACGGCCGACGATGGCCATCGCCGCGATCGCCGCATCCCCGAAGGGCTTGGCGCAGATATTCAGTGCCGCGGTCGCCAGGGAATGGAGCAGCTGACGGATCAGGCTCGGAAGTCCCCGCCGGATGATCCGGAAGAGAACGGAAGGGTCCGTGCTGACATAACGCAGGCCCATGCGCGTGATCGTTTTACCCGAGAGGAACATATAGAGCAGGATCCCGAAGCTGATATACTGGGAGAGGGCGGTGGACAGGCCTGCCCCCGCGATCCCCATCCCCATTCCGAACATGAAGATCGGATCGCCGATCATGTTGAGGACACCGCCGGTCACCAGGCCGAACATGGCCCAGAAGGCCTTGCCCTCATAGCGCATGATGTTGTTCAGCACGCAGCTGCCGGCCATCGCCGGTCCCGCGACCAGGATGAAGAGCGCATAGGTACGTGCATAGGGAAGGATCGTCTCCGTGCTGCCCAGAAAGCGCAGCATCGGGGAAAGCACGCCGAAGCCGGCGCACGCCAGGATCGTCGCAAAGATCAGGCTCCACAGAAAGCCGGTGGATCCGATCTTGCTCGCCTCCTCCTGCTCTCCTTCTCCGAGGCTGACCGAAATGCCGCTGCCGCTGCCCTGTCCGAACATGAACCCGACCGCCTGGAAAACCGCCTGCACCGAGGCCAGAATCCCGATGGCCGCCGCCGCGCTGGTTCCCAGACGCCCGACAAAATAAGCATCCACCAGGTTGTAGATCATGGTGGTCAGCATGGAGATCACCGTGGGGATCGCCAGCGTCGCGATCAGCCGGTCGACCGGACGCAGGACCAATTTTTCATATTGTGCGATTTCTTTTTCGTTCATAACACGAACAGTATACCATACTCCCGCGGGAATTACGCCTCCTTCGTCCGGGGCAGGCTTCTTTTCCGCGCGGCTTTCCTTTGGTCAGATTCCGGCAGAGGATCGGATATATTCGATAAATGTGGCGCCCGCCCGGGAGAGCGGCCGGTTTTTGCTGCAGATGAGCAGATAGGATGCGATGGCCTGCGGGTGACGGATCTTCCGGACGACGATGCCGGTATCATGACCGAGCACATCCGCCGAGTACGGGAAAATGGAGATCCCGAGTCCCGACCGGGCCAGCTCGATGGCGTTGGCGAGGTTGGCCACCCGGCATTTGACCTCCAGATGCTCCTGCGCTTCCGGACCGATCCATCCCCGGATCTCATTCAGACGGGAGGCACGGGAAGGGATGATCAGCGGCACATGGAGAAGCTTTTCCGGCGCGATGCTGTCCCCTCTGCCCGCGGCGAGCGGATGACCTTCGGGGATCAGCGCTGCCCAGGGTTCCCGGTACACGGGATAGCATTCCGCTTCGGCGTCCGCGTAGGGCTCCATGACCACCGCCAGCTCACACAATCCCTTGTGCAGGCGGTTTCGGATCTCATCCGTGGTGCCGGTCCAGAGATCGTATTCCACATGCGGGTATTCCCTGGCAAAATCCGCGATCCAGCCGGCCCACAGGTGCGGCCCGTGCCCCTCGACCGTCCCGATATAGAGCTTGCCGTGCAGACCGTCCCTCAGATTCCGTACATCCTCCGTAGATTTCCCGGCCAGATCCACGATGCGCACCGCATATTGGTAGAAAAGCTGTCCCTCCTCCGTAAGCTGCAGCACATGCGAGCTCCGGTCAAAAAGCGGCGCCCCCAGCTCCTCCTCGAGATCCCGGATCTGGCGACTCAGCGGCGGCTGCGCGATGGCCAGCTTTTCGGCCGCGCGTGTAAAATTCTTCTCCTCTGCCACTGCGAGAAAATACCGGAGATGACGCAGCTCCATGCAAAATCCTCCTCTTTCGTTTCATACCTTTTAGGTATAGTTATACTATCATTATATGTATTTTACACATATAAGACAACCGGCTACAATGAAAGCGTAAAAAGTAATCCAAAGCTTTTAGCGGCCGGGCCGCAGAAGGGAGCGTCTATATGAAGAAGATCGAACAGTTTTTGCATGACCTGTATGAGAGCTTTGCTCACACAGTGAAGTTCTGACAGACTGTTTCAAAAGATGGACAAAGCAAGGGCCGAAGATCTCATGGATCTTCGGCCCCTGTCGTTAAAGATTCTTGCGGATAACCTCCGAAAGTTCCTGTATTTTCATGGGTTTACTCAGATAATCGGCAAAGCCGTTCTCCAGATACATCTCCTTCGCTCCGGCGATCGCGTTCGCGGTCATGGCAATATAGGGCGTATCCGTATTCTGATTGCCCTCGGTCTCGCCCGCCTTCCGCAGAGCCTCGATCCCGTCCATCTCCGGCATCATATGGTCGAGCAGGATGAGGTCGAACTTCTGCTGCACGATAAGCTCCAGCATCTCCTCGCCGCTGCTGCAGGTGGTGACCTCCGCGTGCAGCACATTCAGAAGCCCCGATGCCACCTTCAGATTCATCAAGGTATCGTCGACGACGAGAACCCGGACGCCGGTCAGATCCGCAAGGTCGTCCTCCCTGGACGAAACCTCCGCAGCCGCATCGTACCGGCTCGCGTCTCCGATGGGTGTCCGGTCGGAGATCTCCTGCGGGATTTTTACGATAAATTCGCTTCCCTCGCCGTATTTGCTCTTGCAGTCAATGGTTCCGCCCATCAGCGCGACCAGATTCGCCGTGATGGCCAGGCCGAGGCCGGCCCCTTCGATCGACCGGTTTTTCTCCAGATCCAGCCGTTCGAACTGCTTGAACAGGCTCCCCCTGTCACTGTCCTTGATCCCGATCCCGGTATCCTTCACCGAGATGCACAGCAGAATGTGACTCTCATCGATGGGCTCGCTGTGCATGGACAGAGTGACCGTTCCCTTCTGGGTGTATTTTACGGAATTGCCCAGGAGATTGATCGCGATCTCACGCAGGCCTTTCTCATCGCCGATGAGGCGGTACGGGATCTCCTCCGAGAGATTGCCCTCCAGGGCGAGCCCCTTCTCATCCGTTTTCGCACGGATCATCGTAAGGACACTGTTAAAAAGGTGTCCGATCTCATACGGCCCGTTCAGGATCTCCATTTTCCCCTGTTCAATCTTGGAAAAATCAAGTACATCGCTGATGATCTCCAGCAGCGCCGTCCCCGCTTCTTTGATATTCTGCGCATACTCCCGGACCTTGTCATCCGTATCCTCGCGCAGAATCAGTTCGTCCATTCCCAGGATCGCATTGATCGGCGTGCGGATCTCGTGGGACATATTGGCCAGGAAGGCAGTCTTGGCATTGTTGGCATTTTGCGCTTCCAGCGTTCTGGCCCGCATCGCACTGAGCCTGGTGCCTTCATCCGTGAGGGCGTTGATAAGGAGCACCATCAGGCCGATGGCCACGAATATGCCGTCATTGGTATGGAAGGTGAGATTCAGGTGCACGATCTCCGCTATGCACAGCACGGTGAACACGCAGCATCCCCAGGCGATGATCCTGTTCTCCGGGTGCTTTTTGACAAAGGTATCATAGAGGATCACAACAAAACAGTAGATCGCCACGATCCCGCTGGTAATATTCCCGAGAAGCAGGGTTTCGCTGAACGGAGCAATATCCAGAAAATGAAGCGCACAGAGCACCACGTAAGTAACGAGGATCAGCGCACAGAGAAAGTCATACGTCCTGCGATACCTTCCTTCCGTCAGACAGTGGATATAGGACACAAACGGGAACGGAACCAGCAGGATCACGAGGTAGGACGAGACTCCGTCGACAAAAAAATTCCGGAAAAAGAGGGGGTAGGTCAGGTTGTCCAGGATCAGCCAGACGGCCATGCCAAGCACCGCGAGGCTCAGATACCAGAGCGGGAAGGGCTTCCTGCCTTTGATCCGGTACACCAGGCATATGACGACGATC
>JAEEGJ010026809.1_pt1 | contig 11642 bp, 11 predicted proteins | sample 8958761 | NCBI WGS metagenome assembly JAEEGJ01 (sample SAMN16246546, study PRJNA631951) | gut metagenome | biome: gut microbiome; feature: rumen; material: RS-attached | host: Bos | place: Iran: Karaj | collected 2018-10
CCCGGAAAAGCTTGGCGAAGCTTTGAACATTGCTGACCTTGCCGAAGGAATTCTTGACCGTAAATTGCTGAGCCTTTCGAATGGCGAGCTGCGTCGAGTTTTGCTTGCTCGCATGTGGATGGAAAAGCCGGAATGGGTTTATTTCAATGACTTGTTCGGCGGGCTTGATCCGGAGTATCGTGCGCATTTGGCAGGCTGTGTCGCTGACCTTGCAAAACGCCCGGGCTTGAAAGTTGTGGTGCGCCTCGCTCGTGAAGATGAACTGCTCCCGGAAATACCGGCGTTTGTTTATGCGGACAAGACGTTCACGCAGTACGCAGGTGAACTCCCGAAAGCCGCTGCAACCCCGAAGTTCAAAAAAGCAGAACTCAAGGATTATGAGATTGTTGATTTGAGACGAGAGAACGGCTCTGGCGAGCCTACAGACGAAAGACGAAAGATAAAAGATTGTCATTGCGAGGACGAAATCCTTTTCAATCTAAAAAACGTCAACGTCCAATTCGGTGACACGATGGTGCTCAAGAACCTCAATTGGACGGTTCGAAAGGGTGAACATTGGGCGGTGATGGGCGAGAATGGTGCAGGCAAGAGTACGCTTCTTGGCATGCTCACTGCTGACCACCCGCAGATTTACAACAACGACATTACGCTTCTCGGTGAACGCCCGGGGCATGGCCTCAACATCTGGGACCACAAGGCAAAACTTGGATTTTTCTCGCCGGAACTGGCGCTCCAGTACCGCGAAGACTTGAGCCTTTTGGATGTGCTTTGCACGGGATTCACGCCGAACCTTTGCCGCGCTGAAAACATTACGTGGGAAGAGAAGGCCAAGGCTCGCGAATGGCTGAACTACCTGGGTTTTGAAGACACGTCGATTTCTATCCGCAAGATTTCGCCCATTGACAAGCGCTTGGTGCTCATGGCCCGTGCCGCCATCCGCCCGCCGAAAGTGCTTTTGCTCGATGAACCGACGCAAGGCCTCAAGGGCGAGTATCGCGAAAAGTTGTTCCACCTGTTGCAACTGCTTTCGACGCAGACGACCATCATCCTAGTGAGCCACTACGAAGAAGAATGGCCACCTTGCATGACGCATTTGCTTCGAATGCCGAAATTCTCGCTGTAGTATAGACGAAAGAACGCCCGCTGCGGCGGGCTATAGACGAGAGACGAAAGAAATGAAAAATTGATTATTCATTTTTAATTTTTCTAACCCCTAGTGGTACTTTCGCTTCTCCCCACAGAGGATAACTCAACTAAGGCAATAAATTGCCAAGTTTCGTATAGCTCAAGTACCAACTGCTAGGCTCGGAAATGCCAACGCAAGCGTTGTCGCTTCACTCGCCTTACGCAGTTGTCCAACTTCCAACTTCCTAACCACTTCTTATGTCTTATCTCTACGTTGCATTTGGCGGTGCTCTCGGTAGCGTGCTTCGCTACTTTCTTTCGCTTGTGATTCCTAAAGCGGCTGGTTTCCCGTGGCCAACCTTTGTCGCAAACATTCTCGGTTGCCTTTGCATCGGGATTTTCTCGGGAATGTTCCTCAAATGCGGAACGCTTTCGCCAAACCTCAAGCTCTTTTTGGTGACGGGTTTTTGCGGTGGCTTTACCACGTTCAGCACTTTCGCTAACGAAAATTTGGCGCTTCTCCAAAGCGGGAAAATCGGAATGTTTGCTGCCTATGCACTTGCGAGCTTTGTGCTTGGCGTTGCCGCCTGCTTTGCCGGACTTTATCTCGTGGGCTTCAATCGCTGAATTTGTTTGTTAAAATTTGTGTACAAACGTACTCTCTTGTAACGTTAGATGTATTTTGTAGCATTGATCCTATGACGATTGTAGGAAACAAAATAACATTCATGAAATAACGTTTCATAAGGAGTGCGTAATGGCAAAAAAAGTTCTGCTTCTCTGTGGCGATTTTACCGAAGACTACGAAACCATGGTCCCGTTCCAGTCTATGTCCATGTTGGGCTATCAGGTGGATGCAGTGTGCCCCGACAAGAAGGCTGGCGAAACTGTTGCTACTGCGATTCATGATTTCTTGGGCGAACAGACTTATTCCGAATCCCGCGGTCATAACTTTGCCCTTACTGCCGATTTCGATGCCGTGAAGGTTAAGGATTATGAAGGTCTGTTCATTACGGGCGGCCGTGCTCCGGAATACATCCGTTTGAACGAACGCGTGCTCAAGATTGTGAAGGAATTTTTCAAGGCTAAAAAGCCTGTGGCGGCTATTTGCCATGGTCCGCAGGTGCTTGCTGCGGCTGGCGTGCTGAAAGGTTACAAGGCGACGGCTTATCCTGCTGTTGGCCCGGATATCACTCTTGCCGGTGGTAAGTATGTGGCTGTGAACGCTGACGAAGCCGTTGTGGACCGCAACTTGGTTACAGCTCCGGCATGGCCTGGCGATACGGCTATTGTCCGCGAATTTGTGAAACTCATGGGTGCAAAAATCAAGATTTAATTTTTGCGCTTCAACAGCGTTTTAAAAATGGCTCTCTTCAAAAAGACATATACTACGGTATCTGTCTTTTTTTGTTTTGTGAAAAAGGCTAAATTTCCGTCAAGAAAAAAGTTACTAGTTCGGAGTTACTAGTTACTGAGGTTGCATCGCAACAGTTCCAAGTTTGGAGTTTCTAGTTACTAGATTTTTCAAGTAAGAATTTTCTAGTAACTATTAACTAGTACCTCGTAACTAAACTAGTAACTAGCCCGAAGGGCGAAGTAACTATTAACTAGTAACTGCGGCGAAGCCGCGCTAAATCATGCAACTGAACGAACAAAATATTTTAAGTGCCTTGCGTGCGGTCCAGGATCCGGACTTGCACAAGAATATCGTTGAATTAAACTTTGTTCAAAACCTGAAAATTGAAGGCACGAAGGTTTCTTTTGATTTGAGACTGACGACTCCGGCATGCCCGATTCGCGATCGCTTCAAGGACCAGTGCATTGCCATTGTGAAGTCGCTTGGCGCAACCGAAGTCGAGGTGGCACTTACTTCTTCGCAGGGCCGCGTGGGCGATGACAATTCCGCCGCCAAGGCTCCGCAGAATTCCCACATCGGCGAAGTGGCGCACGTGGTTGCGGTGGCAAGTGGCAAGGGCGGTGTAGGTAAATCGACCGTGACGGCGAACCTCGCCATGGCGCTCAGCCTTTCTGGAGCCCGCGTGGGTATTCTCGATGCAGACATTTACGGCCCTTCCATGGGCCTCATGTTCGGGATTGATAAAGCGCCGCAAGTTTTCGAAGACAACACGATTGCTCCTGTCGAAGCGAAGGGCGGCATCAGCATCGTCTCCATGTGCATGTTCGCGGATTCTGACAAGGCGACCATTTGGCGTGGACCGATGGTATCGCAGATGATCCAGCATTTTATCCATCATGTGCGCTGGGGCAAACTCGATTACCTTCTCGTGGATTTTCCTCCTGGAACAGGCGACATTCAACTCACGCTCACGCAGAATTGCCCGATGGCTGGCGCGGTTGTTGTGACCACACCGCAAGAGGTGGCTCTCGCGGACTGCCGCAAGGGGCTTGCCATGTTCGATAACGTGGGCGTTCCTGTAATCGGCGTTGTCGAAAACATGAGCTATTTCATTTGCGATGAGTGCGGAAAGCACCACAATATTTTCCCTGCCGGTGGCGGTCAGAAAATTGCTGAAAAGTGGGGCGTGCCGCTCATTGGCAAGGTCCCGCTGGAACCCGCCGTTGCCGGTTGCGGCGACGAAGGAACTCCTGCCGTGCTCCGTTACCCGAACTCCGAATCGGCGAAGGTCTTTATGGATACCGCAGAAACGGTGGTCCGTACGCTTGCCGTGTTTGAATCCGAGGGCGATGGAATCCTCAAAAACTTCAATTACGATTTCGAACAGCTACCTGTGGAGGAAGTATGATCCAGCCAAAGAAAGTTTTCAGAACAAAAGACGGTAAACTTGGCTTTGAATGGAATGATGGAACTCGCACCGCATGCGATGTCCGCAAACTCCGCTTAGCTTGTCCGTGCGCGCTCTGCGTTGATGAACATACTGGCGAAAAACTCTTGGACGATTCGACCGTTCCCTTGGATGTAAAGCTTGAACATATCCAGTCGATTGGCCGCTATGCAGTGGGTCTTTCTTTTAGCGATGGGCATCGTTCGGGAATTTACCCATACGATAAACTCAAGGAATTGACGGAAACTGCATAAAAAACCATATTTTAAACTGTCAATGGCGGTCTGTCCAAGACAAAAGGTGTTGTTTTTATGAGTGATTTTAACGAAGCTCTTTATTTTCGTGACTTGAATAGGTATCCTACGCTGACTCCGCAGGAGGAGTCGGCGCTGTTGAAAATCATCAAGAACGGTGACACTGAAGAAATTCGAAAGTCTGCCTTGCAGCGCCTTATCCGTGGTAACTTGCGATTTGTGGTGAGCGTCGCCCGCAAGTACCAGGGCCGCGGTCTCTCGCTTTTGGACCTGATCAACGAAGGTAACCTCGGTCTTTTCAAGGCTGCTAAGCGCTTTGACATGGACAAGGACGTGAAGTTCATCAGCTACGCCGTGTGGTGGATTCGCCAGTCCATCCAGAAGGCTTTGTTCGAACAGGTGGGCGCAGTCCGCATTCCGCCTAACAAGCTCGCTCTTGTGAACCGCTTCAAGCGCGCCTTGATGCAGAACGGCGGTGACTACGACAAGACCATCTCGATGGAAGAATTTGCACCGTACGAACGCGATATCGTCGAAGTCATGGAAAAGATTGTGGATATCTCGCTCGACGCTCCGATTGGCGATGACGCCGGTGTTTCCAGTGCCGACTCTGTGAGTACGCTTATGGACGTGCTTGGTAGCGATGGCAACCAGGACGAAGACATGGAACGTGAAGAACGCAAGAAACTCATCCAGGAAACGCTTTCGTCACTTCCGCAGCGCGAAGAAGAAATCCTCCGCATGTTCTATGGCCTCGATACCGTCGAAGACACAACGTTAAAAGATATTGGTGAAGATTTGAAACTCAGCCGTGAACGCGTTCGTCAGATTAAGAACAAGACTTTGCGTCGCTTGCAGAAGAGCAAGGAACACAAAGAAAAACTGGCTGACTTTTTGGAAATTTAATTGGAACTCTAGATAGGGATTCTGATGGCGAACACCACCTCTGCTTCTCGCACTGCTGCGTACCTGTTTCTGTTTTTTTTCTTTGGTGCGTTGATTGCATATGGTGGGTACAAGCTTTACAATAAATACGGTCCCTCGAAAGTTGTAGTGGGGGAAATCCCGTTTGGGCTTAAGGCGGGCTCGTCTATTTTGAATGGCGATGCTCCGAACTTCAAGGCGGATGTCGAACGACTTCCTGTGCAGGCTCAGGCTGAATTCCGCCGTGCGGGGGAACTCTCGCGGAGCGGGGCGACCAAGGCTGCATACGAAATTTACGATGCGCTTGTGCTTTTGTACCCGAATGTCGATGCGGCTGTCTGGGGTGAAGTCAATACGTTGTTTCACATGGATTCCGTAACGGAAGTGATGCGCGACCGCGCTGATCTTTTGATTGGGCGTTTGATGTCGCGTTACCCGAGTACGGGAATCAGTTTTTATCTCGACAGCCGTAAGTCGTTGTTGGCAGGGAACTTGACTGTAGCGCTTGAACTTGCTAAGATGGCAAGCAACCGCTCTCCGTCCATTTACGAAATCAGGCTGTGGTATGCGGAACTTTTGCTCAAGAATGGAAACATGAAGGAGGCTGCAAGCGAATGCCGTGCGGCCATCAGTCTTTCTGCGGGCGACTCGCAGCGTGCGTTTGAACTTTTGGCAAAGATCTATCACGACGAAGGTGTGCTGGACAGTGCGGCGCTTGTCGTCGATTACGCTTTGACGCAGTTCCCGCTTTCTTCGGATTTGCTCCTTTTGCGCGGGTTCCTCGCCGAATACAACGGCAAGTTTGACGATGCCGAAAAAACGTACCAGCGCATAATTGCGTTCCGCCCCGATTTCGAAAAGGCCCGCCGCGCCATGGCGACGATTGGCGAAAAGACCGCTCCCGGAAAGAACGGTTCTTATGCCGGTTCCTCAAGGGACCGCGCTCAGGTTGCATGCGACATTCTTGCACCGCTGGTAGAACGTTATCCTGAAAATCTGCCGCTTCGCGAAGCTCTTGGAATTGCTTATACCAAAGGCCACATGTTCGACATGGCCCGCCGCGAGTTCAACTACATCCTCAAGAACGACCCGGAATACCCAGATATCAAGTCCCGTATAAGTGAACTTGAACAAGTCCGCAAAGTGGCTATTGAGGAATACAATAACGGGCTTACGGCCAACTTGAACCGCGCTATAGATAGTCTCCGTGAATCTATGGCTCCTGAAAAGAAACATGATTTCTCGACAAAGTTGGGACATTATCTTGTTCGTTACGGGGCTTCTTCGCAGGAATTCTTTAGAAAGTATTCCCCTGCGAATTTTAAACAAGTGAAGCGCTTTGTTTGGCAGGAATCCTTCTTTGAGAATCCTTACCATCATACTTACACGGTCGTTTTTGATTCGCAGAACCGTTTTAAAGAAGTTCATGTGGTTGTGTTTGATTCTGCTTCGAGTTCGAATCATTTGGGCGTTGCTCCAGAAATTTTCTCCCGCTTGCTCAAGCAAAATTCAAGAATTTCGGGTATCAGCAACAATACAGGTGAAACCGATTGCGGCAACGGGGTTGTCTTGGATGCCGCCGTTTGGGAAACTCGCGATAACTTCGAAATCCTTGCCCGTATCGTCGGAAAACCGGCCGAAGTGCGAATGGTTCGCCTGGATCGCAAAACTTTGCCCCCGTCAGGCATGAAACTTTGCGATTATCTGCCACTTCTTATGGAATTTTAGCTCGCAATTATCTATTTTGTAGCTATATGTTCCGTGCTCGTTTTTTAGCTCTCGTTTTTTTCGCTGCGTTGTTGGATGGTTGCACTTGCTGCGCCTACTTGAATCACATGTTCAATGCAGAACGGCTCTACGATGAAGCGACGGAACTCCGCACCGCCCGTCTGGACAGCGTCCCCGACGAACTTCAGTCTTATCCGGGTGGCGAAGAATCTCAGAAATACGAAAAAATCATCGAAAAGGGTTCCCGAGTGCTGGAGCGCTTCCCCAAAAACAAGAAGCGTACTGCCGAGGCCGTGTTCCTCATTGCGGAATCCTACAGGCATAAAGCCGATTGGCCCAAGGCTATTACCAAGTACGACGAGTACGAACGCTATTTTGCCGATAACGATTCCATGCGGGCCGTGGAATACCAGCGTGCCTACTGCCTTTACCGCAACCAGGAATTCAATATTAGCCGCTTTGCGCTAGAACCCGTAGTGGCCGATAAAAATCACCCGTACTATTTCCAGGGATTGAACCTCCTGTCGCTTTTGGATGAAAAATCCGAAGCCCCGGAGCAGGCGATTGCCGCCTTGGAAGCCGTGCTTGCCGATACGAGCGGAACCCCTTACATGAAGGGCAAGGCGCATTTCCGTTTGGCGGGGCTTTACTTCAAGATGGAAAATTGGGAAAAGGCGCACCACCATTATAACGCCAAGGAAATCGCGAACTTGAACGATCGCGAACGCCAGACGGCGAGCGAACAGTCGGCAGAATGCCTTGTGAACAACAAGGAATACCTCAAGGCCGCCGATGAATACAAGCAACTTTACAAGAACGAAGCTTATGAAAATCAGCGTTCCTTTTATTTGGTCCGTATCGGTGAAACAACGCTTTGGGCTGGTAAAAAAGCGGATGCCTATGTGATTTTCAATAAGGTCAATACGGAGTATGCGAAGACGGAACAGTCTTCTCGTAGTTACTTCAATATGGGCGATTACGAGCAGACCAAGACGTTGAATTACGAGCTTGCCATGTCTTATTACGACAGCAGCTATATTGCAAGGTCCATTAGCGAATATGGTAAAAAGTCCCGTGAACGTCGTACTGCTTTGAGGCGCCTTGTTTCGATGCGCGACCGCAACGAAGAAATTCTCCAAAGTAAGGATTCGATCCCCAATATGAAGGCGTTCTTTGCGAATGAATTTATGATTGCGGAACTCTTCTTGCTTAAACTTTCCGAAGCGGATAGTGCACTTGCAAGGCTTACGAATGTCATTGAAAAGTCGGAAGACACGGCTAGCGTGATGCGAGCTTCTTATGCAAGGGCTTTTATCTATGACGAGTTCTTGCACGATCCGGATACCGCCGAAGAATTGTACAAGGAAATTATCGAGAAGTATCCGAACACCGATTATGCCAAGCAAGCACAGGCGAATATTGGCATGCGCGTGACGATGAAAACGCGTGAAGACGAAGCTCGCGACCGTTACATGGAAGCCGAAAGCTTGTGGACGGTGGCGTCAGAAATGCCGGTGAGCAAGATGGATTTGGTGGATTCCGCTTATGCCACTGCGTTTAATGCTTTTGATAATGTCTATAAGGAATATCCGCAGACTCAGTCCGGTGTGCAGGCTCTTTACATGAAGGCCATTTATTTCCAGATGACTTCGGAACGGTTGGACAGCGCTGTTGCCATTTATCGACAACTTCGTGATAGGCATGGCCAAACCGAATGGGGTAAACAAGCTGCTTATGTGCTGAATACGCGCCTTACCATAACGGACGATGAACTTGCCAAGTTGCGTAAACGCACCGCCAAAACAATCGAGAATTTGGAATATAATTCTACTAGATATTACGAAGAATTGAATGCTAAGCCCGAAGAAAAGAAGGCTGAAATCATAAACAAAGAAGACGAAATCCTCGAAAATACGTATAACAGCATGTACGATTTTGAGTAGGCTATGGTTTCTCGCGGTTTTCTTGTAATTCTTTTGTGCCTGCTGTTTACCTTTTCGGGGTGCAGTGGCGCCGGTCACCGCAAGGGCTATAACCGCTTTGCTAAGTCATCCCGTGTTCAGAAAAAAGCCGAAATCGGTTACACTTTTTCGGGTGATGCCAGTTATTACGGCAAGGGTTTTGATGGCAAGAAAACCGCAAGCGGTGAAATCTTTGACCGAGATGATTTTACGTGCGCGCACAGAACGCTTCCGTTTGGGACTAAGTTAAAAGTGGTCCGAGTCAAGACGGGCGCCTCTGTTATTGTACGCGTCAATGATCGTGGACCTTATGCTAAAAAGCGTGTGCTGGATTTGAGCGAAGCCGCTGGGAAAGTTCTTGGTTTGGATAAGGCTGGCCACGCGCAGGTCGAAGCGACTGTCATCGAATAAGCTATTGTCCTTGGCCAGTCCCCCTCGATTTGTCATCCTCGCGTACGCGAGGAACCATTATTTCTTGAGTTGCATCTGGGGGCGTTGCTATTATATTTCACATCGAAGGATTCGATAAGTTTTTTTGAAAATTTTTCAAATACTGCTCAAAATGTCACATTATGACAGCCTACGATTCTATATTAGTGCACGTAATAACACTAATAGGTAAAACAATGAATCGTAAAACAGTTAAGGCCAATAAGCATGTAGTCGAAATTCCAGAACAGTCCCTTTGGGATATGCCTTCGCAAGATTCCGGCTTTTCCATTTTCAAACGCCGCATAGGGGAATTGCTGCAATTGAACGGCAACGACGATTCCGCAATAGACGACGATGACTTGATCCCGTTCTACCGCATGGGCGAAAGCGAAACATTTGTTCTCTCTGCCCTCGGCTGCACTGGGTATTAATTGTAGCTGTCATTCTCGACCGAAGGAGGGAATCCACGCATTCTCTGCATGCTGTCATTCTCGACCGAAGGGAGGGAATCCATGCTTTTATTTAAAGGATTGTTATAATGGATAAAAAGGGGTTCATCTACATTCTGTTCAGCTTTCCGAATGGAACTTTATATGTTGGTGTTACATCAGATTTAAAGCGAAGAATTGCTGAACATAAGCAAAAGATAAATGAATGCTTTACTAAAAAATATGGTGTAGATAAATTGGGATATTATGAAGAATATCCATCTATACGTTTAGCTATAGAACGAGAGAAAAAACTGAAACATTTTCATCGAGCAGACAAATTGAGCTTGATCGAATCGATGAATCCTGAATGGAAGGATTTGTATTACGATATGTTTTCCTGATGTATGGATTTCGTCGTTCGTTTCTCTCACTCCAAAATGACTTCCTCAGTAAGCAGTCATTCTCGACCGAAGGGAGGGAGTCCATGCATTCTCTGCATGCAGTCATTCTCGAAGCGTAGCGTAGGGAATCCACGCGTTTCCGTCATGCTGAGGGACAATGCCCCGAAGCATCCAGTCACAATTTACTTCGCTTTATAGCTTACAAATCGTACGTAGTTGCAGAAGTCTTTGTGGATGCCCGTAAATTCTAGCCACGGGTAGTTAGCGGCTTCGGCTTTGAGCATTTCGCCCTGTTCCGATCCGATTTCGAGCAAAATAGATGCCCCCGACTTGAGTCTGCCTTCTGTCTGCTGTAAAAGCTTACGGACAAGGTCAAGACCGTCGGCTCCGCCGAACAAGGCAAGGGCTGGGTCGTACTTGGCAACTTCGGGTTGGAGTTTGTCTTTTTCGCCGTCCGGAATGTAGGGGAGGTTCGCGATAAGGCAATCGATTTTTGCAGAGGCATCACCTGCGACTTTCGAAAGAACTTCTGCGGTCACTGCATTGAGCAAGTCGCCTTGTGCGAACTGCAATGTGCCTGCAGAGGTCGCTGCCTGCACTGAGCTTGGTCGAAGTGAGCCCGCCGAAGCGCCCGCATCATCCGCGTCAGAGCCCGAACTATCGCCGAGGCCGTTCGCTTCTGCATTTGTACGTGCGAGTGCCAAAGCGTCTTCGGAAATATCTGTGGCGAGAACGTGCGCGCCCTTGATTTCCTTGGCACATGCAATCGAGATGGCGCCCGTGCCCGTGCCGATTTCGACGATGAACGGATTTTCGATGCCCTTGAGGCTATCGGCCGCCATATCCACGAGCGATTCCGTTTCCGGGCGCGGGATAAGCGCACGGCGGTCGCACTTGATGATGAACCCGCGGAAGCTCGTGTCGCCGATGATATGCTGCAGCGGCTCACGCGTTGCCCTGCGGGCAACCATCGTGCGAAGCACGTCCAGCTCTGCTGGCGTGAGCGGCTTCTCGAAGTTCAGGTACAAGTCCATGCGGTTCTTCATCTTGAGACCGTAGCTGATGATGTACTCGGCATCGAGACGTGCATCAGGAACGCCCTTCTTTTCAAAGAAGACCTTGGTGCGGTTCAAGATTTCAAGCACTGTCATCTGCTGCATTCGACTTTCCTTTTGTCATGGCGGGCGCCGACCCGCCATCTTTTAAGCGTTGAACTTTCCGAGCTTTTCCTGGGCATTTGCCATCTGGAGACCGTTGATGATTTCATCAAGTTCGCCAGTCACAACCTTGTCCAAGTTGTAAACGGTGAGGCCAATGCGATGGTCCGTCACGCGGTTCTGCGGATAGTTGTAAGTGCGGATCTTGGCAGAACGGTCGCCTGTGCCCACCAAAGCCTTACGGTTTGCTGCTTCTTCCTTTTCCTTCTTCGCGATGACCGCGTCAAGAATCTTGGAACGCAACATTTCCATAGCGTGGAGTCTGTTCTGCAACTGGCTACGTTCGGTCTGGCAGCTCACCACCACACCCGTCGGGATATGCGTCAAACGCACGGCAGAGTCCGTCTTGTTGATGTACTGACCGC
>JAEEGJ010026812.1_pt1 | contig 11641 bp, 7 predicted proteins | sample 8958761 | NCBI WGS metagenome assembly JAEEGJ01 (sample SAMN16246546, study PRJNA631951) | gut metagenome | biome: gut microbiome; feature: rumen; material: RS-attached | host: Bos | place: Iran: Karaj | collected 2018-10
GGATAAAGGGCTACAAGGAGTTTCATACTTTTCAGTCCGAGGAAGCGAGAAGATGTCAGGCTGCAAGATGCATGAACTGCGGAGTTCCGTTTTGTCAGTCGGCAATGAGCTTAAGCGGAATGGTTGTAGGATGTCCTCTTCACAATCTGATCCCGGAATGGAATGATGCAATCTACAAGGGAGAGGATGAACATGCCCTTGCAAGACTGCTTAAGACCAACAGATTCCCGGAATTCACCGGAAGAGTATGTCCCGCACTTTGCGAGAAGGCATGTATATGCGGTCAATATGACGATCCTGTCACAATTCATGATAATGAACTATATCTGATTGAAAAGGGATATAAAGAGGGCTATATGACTGCTAAGCCCCCTGTTTCGGAAAGCGGCAAGAAGGTTGCCGTGATAGGAAGCGGTCCTTCCGGATTGTCCGCAGCTGATGCACTCAGAAGACGCGGACATGCTGTCACCGTATATGAAAGAGATGACCGTATCGGCGGACTTCTTATGTATGGTATTCCCAATATGAAACTCGATAAGCAGGTTATTGCCAGAAGACAGAAGCTTATGGAGGAAGAGGGAATAGTATTTAAGACAGGCGTCAATATCGGTAAGGATGTAAAGCTTGCAGATCTTCAGAAGGAATATGATGCGGTCGTACTTTGCTGTGGATCCAAGCAACCCAGAGCGCTTGTGGCAGATGGCATAGAAGGTGCAGGCGGAGTTTATTTTGCCGTTGATTTCCTCACTCAGGCTACCAGAAATGTACTTGGTATTAAGAAACTTTCCAAAGACTATGATGCAAAGGGTAAGGACGTAGTTATTGTGGGCGGCGGAGATACAGGTAATGACTGTATCGGTACCGTCATCAGAATGGGATGCAAGTCTGTTACGGCACTTGAGATGATGCCCAAGCCTCCCGCAGAGAGAGCGGCCAATAACCCATGGCCCGAATGGCCAAAGACTCTTCGCACAGATTACGGTCATGTAGAAGCAGCCGAGGTATTCGGATCAGATCCCAGAGTATTTAAGACAACGGTTAAGAAGGTAATACAGTCAAAGGGTAAGATAACCGGTATCGAAACTGTTGAAACAGGTTTTGAAAACGGCAAGCTTATCCAGGTAAAGGGTACCGAAAAGAAGCTTAAGTGCGACATGCTCCTTATCGCAGCAGGATTCATCGGAGCTGAAAAGTATCTTCCCGAAAGCTTCGGACTTGATCTCGGACCCAGAGGAACAGTGGCCACACCGGATGGAAAATACTCAACAAATGTTCCCGGAGTATTCGCCGCAGGTGACATGCGAAGAGGACAGAGCCTTGTAGTGTGGGCACTTGCCGAAGGTCGTGCCGCAGCCGCTGAGGTTGACGAGTACCTGATGGGATACAGAAATAACTAACAGGTGCCAGGTAACATTAAGAAAAATTAATAGTGCCAGGTAACATTAAGAAATTATAAACAAAAAAGATCTCTATATCCAAGGTGGGATAGAGATCTTTTTCTGTCGTCTCCTGACTTGATGATATTGGCCTAATGGCTGGTTTTAAACTATATTATGATATCGAGTTGAAGAATGCTCCCACGAAGATTGCAGGTGAATTCCAGTAGATTGCGATCTCATTGGTATCTGCGGAAGGCAGTTCATCAAGATATGCCTTTGCAGGAGGAACATCTTCTCCGAGTTTTTCCTTCGTCTGTGAATAAGGGAATCCCTTGTTCGGCCCGCCTGATATCAGCCCGGGAACAGGATCATCAATCCCGTCCGAACCGGATGGTCTGTGGTGGGGATTCATAACAGACCTTTCTCCGAAGCCTGTAACGAAACAGATATCGAGAGCATTTAATCCCAGAGCGTAATTCCACTGCATCAGAGCATTCTCTCTCATTGATGTATCGCCTGTGAGCATCTCATACATTATCATGCTCATTGCATTCGACATTATCGGAAGAATGCTTCCCCATCCGTAACCCTTTGGAGGAAGAGCGGTGCCGTAGCCCGTGCTTTCCGAAAGGGATTGGATCTTCTTACATTCGCTAATAAATCTTTCCTTTATCACTGAGTACAGCGTGTTTTCCGGCTTGTCTCCGATTTCAAACAGACAGCACATAGCACCGAGACCGCTTACCTCTGCCCATCCGTAAGAGGTTATTCTGAGTTCATCGGAATACAGGGCTTCAGCCTTTTTTTGATATTCAGCTTCACCGGTTACTGCATAGAGTTCGCATGCAGCCCAGAATCTTTCATCCTTATCGCTTCTGTCACCGTACATTCCGGTCCTGACACCCTCGGGATTTACAAAGGGAACAAAGTCGGGATTCTCATCAAGCCATTCAGAGGCTCTGAGAGCGGCGTCAAGCATCCTGTCAGCAAACTCTGCATCAAATTCACGATACACTCTGTATGAAAGCGCAAGGCATGCGCATGCTGCGGCAGTGGCACAGTGTGATACGGGCATGAGATATTCCGGGTCGTGGTCTTCCTGAGGCATTATGAACGGAGCAAAATGATCCTTGGTAAGTTTGTGGTAAAATGCTCCGTCATCCCTCTGCATCTTAAGCATCCATTCAAGTTCGTAGCGTGCTTCGTTAAGGATGTCGGGAACTCCGTTACCCGATTCCGGAATGTTCAGTTCATCTGAACATCCTTCGGGACATAGGATATAAGTGTAAAGGAGATGTGCAACCGTTACGGCACCGGGACCGACATATTTTCCGTAGTCTCCGGCATCGTGCCATCCGCCTGTAACGAGCTTCTTAACGGATTTGTTCTCCCATTCGGAGGCGGGTGCAGTGTGACATGCGGGATGGGTGAACCTGCCTGCATGCTCAGCCTTTAATTCACATCCGCATCTCTGATAATACAGTCCCTTGATGAGGGCATTGGTGACGTCCTTCCAGGGATTCTTTTTAACAGTTATATGTCTTGCATATTCTTCACCGCATTGAACTGAATATTCACCTTCGGAAAGTATGCCGAGATTAATTACCGTAACCTTATCGCCCGAACTTTCATCTGTTTCGGGTGTCTCTATCTGAGTGGAAGCTTGAAGGTTTCCGTCTTTCGACAGAGTCATAAGATTTCCGGACAGGACCGCCACATGTGTCGGAAGCGTATCCGAATACCCGGTCTGATTAATACGTATATTTGATAACTGGTCGTTCATATCAATCACTCCATAATAAGCTTATTCAGTCAGGCAGAAGTCTGCATGAACAATTCATGATACATACTTATACATTGTAACATGAAAAGTCAGTGCGTTTACTATAGCACCGGTATAATGTCAATACATCACTATATTTGGCTTGAAAATCACCGTTTTTTGTTATGAGATTTTTTGTTTGACAAAAGTTTTGCGCATGTTGTATAAAGATTAAGTGAGCAATGGCGTTCATTTCATAAAGACATAAGTCTTTGGTGAAATGGGCGCTTTTTTATTAATCGGGGGATTGTTTCAGGAGGTCCTATGAACTACACGAAAGAAGAAGTTAAGCAGTTTGTTGAGGAGGAGGATGTAAAGTTTATCCGCCTTGCATTCTGCGATGTGTTCGGTAAGGCGAAGAATATTTCCATCATGCCCGCAGAGCTTGACAGGGCATTTAATGAGGGCATAGCTATTGATGCCTGGTCGATAAAGGGATTCGAGGATTTCTCCTCATCGGATCTGTTCCTTCATCCGGATCCCAATACTCTTGCCATACTTCCCTGGAGACCGGAGCACGGAAGGGTAGTGAGGATGTTCTGCGATATCACCTGGCAGGACGGAACACCTTTCGAATGCGATTCAAGACGTTTCCTCAGGGACGCTGTCAGAAAGGCTGAGGATAAGGGCTACACATTCTATTTCGGAACAGAGCAGGAATTCTATCTCTTCCGCAGCGATATCGAGGGCGATAATACAAGAGTTCCTTATGATGAAGCCGGATATATGGACATCGGCCCCGAGGACAGAGGTGAGAACATAAGAAGAGAGATCTGTATCACTCTTGAGCAGATGGGTATCAGTCCCGAGAGTTCCCACCATGAGGAAGGTCCCGGACAGAACGAGATAGACTTCAGATACTGTGATGCGCTTAAGTCCGCCGATGATGCAATGACCTTCAGAAGCGTTGTAAGTGCCGTCGCAGGCAGGAACGGAGCAACGGTAGACTTTTCTCCCAAGCCTGTCAAGAACAGACCCGGCAACGGAATGCACATCAACTTCTCTGTAAGGAAGGATGGAAAGGAAGTTGACCTTGCACCTGTAATCGCCGGAATACTTAAGCATGCAGCCGAGATGACGCTCTTCTTTAATCCGACACCCGGATCATATAACAGACTCGGAACCATAAAGGCTCCCGCGTTCATCACATGGGCTAAGGAAAATCGTTCAACCCTGATAAGGATTCCCGCAGCATTCGGAGAGTACAAGAGAGCAGAACTCAGATCACCCGATCCCATGGCCACTCCTTATCTTGCATTCGGACTCATAATATATGCAGGACTCGAAGGAATAGAACAGGGACTGGTACCGCCTGAGGAGACTAAGATCAATCTCTATCGTGCCGAGAGGACCACTCTGGATAAATTCGAGACTATCCCTTCATCACTTGAAGAAGCAATCGATGCCGCATCCGGAAGCGATATGCTGAAAGAGGTTCTTCCCGGAGAACTGTTCAAATCGTATCTTGATAAGAACAGTGTCCGTTCATGATGGGTCTTAAGTAGTAATGATCCGTGGAACTGTAAGGATATCAATGTGTCGGTTCTTTGTGCGAAAGGTTATCTATGTTACCGGCTGAACGTGTATATAGCGTGCTGATCGTTTCGGCAGCTGAAAAAGTGAATAACGCTCTGCTCCCTTTTTTCAGGGGAGGAAGCTTTGAACCGGTGACTGTTGTTGATACCATCGCCAAGGCACAGAGAAGACTGTCTGACAGGGATTATGATCTTGTCCTTATTAACGCACCCCTGCCGGACGATTTCGGAAGAAAGTTCGCGGTGGATGTATGTACCGAAAGCGACAGCGTTGCTGCTATCATCGTCAGAAGTGAGATGTATGATGAGATAAGCACATCCATGACACCCAAAGGCGTTATGGTGGTTATGAGACCTCTTGAGGAGGACCGTATAGGAGAACTCATAGGTGTCATGTGCAGCTTCAGGGAAAGGCTCAAGAAGGTCCGTAAGAAGACCATGTCCCTGGAGGATAAGATGGAGGAGATAAGGCTCGTTAACAGGGCTAAATGGGCGCTTATAAAGGCCTGCCACATGACCGAGGAGGATGCTCACAGATACATCCAGAAGCAGGCCATGGATATGTGCCTGAGCAAGAAGGAAACTGCGGAGAACATCCTCAAGACTTACGGATAGTTATTAATGTATGATGTGCGATGAGACGGTTGCACATGAAAGTGAATATGTTATTCTGAAGGAGTTATCATCCGGGATGGTCAGGTCATCCCTGTGAAGCTCCTTTTTTATTGGATATTACAAAATTGTCACATAGATATCACATCATTCGATGTTGGGAAAAGTCCCGTTTCGGTAAACTTGATGCATAAAACGAAACGGAGGTAAATGTAATGGAACTGCTTAAAGTAAACGATATTAAGAAAACATATGTCTCCAGGCTCGGGGGCACTCGTGTGCTGGCTCTCAAGGGAGTCACATTCTCGGTTGAAAAGGGTGAATATGTTGCGATAATGGGTGAGTCAGGATCAGGCAAGACCACTCTCCTTAATATTCTTGCCGCTCTTGATAAGCCTACGGGCGGAAGCGTTGAACTTGATGGAAAAAGACTGGATGCCGTCAGGGAAAGAGAGCTTGCGGCATTCAGGAGAAATAATCTCGGATTTGTTTTTCAGGAATTCAATCTGCTGGATACATTCTCTCTTAAGGATAACATTCTTCTTCCTCTTGTTCTAAGCGGGGTTCATCCGTCGGAGATGGAGAAAAGACTACAGCCTGTCGCTGCATCACTTGGTATAGAAGATCTGCTTGAAAAGTACCCTTACGAGGTGTCGGGCGGTCAGAAACAGCGTGCTGCAGCAGCGAGGGCACTTATAACAGATCCAAGACTCATCCTTGCCGATGAGCCCACAGGAGCTCTTGATTCACAGTCTGCCTCTGATCTGCTTCGAGTATTTTCACAGATCAACAAAAACGGCCAGACCATACTTATGGTAACGCACTCCACAGATGCAGCCTCTCATGCAAACAGGGTACTCTTTATACGGGATGGTGTAGTGTTCCACCAGCTTTATCGCGGGGAGTCGGACAATGATGAGATGTATAAGAAGATCTCGGATACTCTCACCATGCTCAGGAGAGAGAGGTGACCCTGATGAAAAGAGGATTTTATCTGAAGATAGCGTTCGAAAATATCAGGAAAAACACACAGCTCTATATTCCCAGGATCCTTGCGGAAGCCGGACTTCTTGGCTGCCTTTACATAATGATCACTATCCTGCATGATGACAGACTGGCGGATGCGCTTGGCGGATCATATCTGCAGATGTTTATGTCATTCGGTTCATTTGTTATCGGTCTGCTCTCGTTCATTCTGATACTTTATGTTAATTCATTTCTCATGAAACGCAGAAAGAGTGATTACGGACTTTACAATGTTCTCGGAATGGAGAAAAGACATGTCATAAGGGTCCTGTTTGCCGAATCAGTCATCACATCCCTCGCATCTGCTGTTACCGGCATCCTGTTCGGGATACTGTTCTATAAGGCATCATCAGTTCTTATCTGCAGGCTGATGCATAGCGGGATAGTTCCGGGATTCTACTATCTTGATGCGAGGACAGTCATCTTCCCTGTCGTAGTATTCATGTTTCTTGATATGCTGGCATTTTTCTCCGGAAGCTTATCGATCCTCTTTATGAAGCCCGTCGATCTGATGGCAGGAAAGCATGTCGGAGAAAGGGAGCCCAGGGTAAGATGGATCCTTCTGGTGATGGGGATCGTCTCTCTCGGGAGCGGATATTATATATCACTTACCACCAAGGCTCCTCTACAGGCGCTGCTGCTGTTTTTTATGGCTGTACTGCTCGTTATCGTCGGTACATACTGTCTCTTTGTTGCGGGAACAACTTTTGTATTAAAGTGTCTGAAGAAAAACAGGAAGTACTACTATCAGAAGAATCACATGCCTGCAGTTGCAGGACTTCTTTTCAGGATGAAGCAGAATGCTGTTGGCCTTGCATCGATTGCAATCCTTGCTACAGGTGTTCTGGTCATGATCTCGACTACGGTAAGTCTGTACAGCGGAGTTCAGGATACAATGAATTCCAACTATCCCAAGCAGGTATATCTCTCCGCATTCAGTGAAGACGGTGAACTTGTCAATCATGTATCATTTGATATACTTTCAGATATTGTTTATAAAGCGGCAGAAAATAACGGTCTTGAGATAACAGAAATGGAGAAGACCAATATGCTCACGGTCTCATATCTGCTTAGAGACGACGTGTTACTGACCAAACCTGAAGCGGAAGAGATCGGCAGCTGGGATATGTCGGAACTGACCAGTGTGATCTTTATAACTGAGGAAACTTATGAAAGGTTAAAGGGACAGACGCTTGTGACGACGGATGCAAGAGATCTCGGGCTTAAGAAGGATGAGATCGCATTCAGCAGGATAATGTCAACTGCAGAGCATTTCGGAGATGTGCCGGAGACACTGACTATCGCGGGAAAGACTTATAAGGTAAAGGAAAACATATTGTATTTTCCGATATCCGCAACATACGGCAATATTGTCGATCTTATCGGTATCGTTGTTGCAGATGAAGAAGTCATGGATGAGATCTATAGGGCACAGAGGGAAAGTTACGGCGAATATGCCTCTGAATACGCGGGCAGGCTCGGACTTAATTTCAGTGAGGAGGTATCTTCGGAGGCCGGAGAAAGCTTCAGCAGTGATGTAAAGGCGATGCTTAATGAACAATTCCCGGACGGGATCAACTTTATGATAGATTCCAAATGGGAGAGCCTTCACAATGTTCTCGACATGTACGGAACATTCCTTTTCCTCGGAATACTTCTCGGATCTGTGTGTTTGTTTTCCACGATCCTTATTATATACTACAAGCAGATATCTGAAGGTTATGAGGACAGGAGCAGATTCCAGATCATGGAGAAGATCGGCATGGAAGAACGAGAGGTAAAAAGGACCATAGGAAGTCAGCTGATACTCCAGTTCTTCCTTCCTCTTGTGACAGCTGCGATCCATACGATAATGGCATTTCCCATTCTTCTGAAACTGCTGAAGATACTGATGCTTACCAATACCTCTCTGTTTGTCACATGCACCATCATAACGCTTCTTGTATTCGGAGTCGTCTATGTGGCTGTATATCTGCTTACAGCGAGAACATATTACAGGATAGTACACTGATCGTAAGGAGATAAAATGTACAGGATCTTTCTTGTTGAAGATGATCATGCGCTTGCAAAGGAAATATGCAGACAGCTTGAATGCTATGGCAACGAGACACGCATCGTTTCGGATTTTCATAACGTGACCGGAGAAGTAAGAGCATATGATCCCCAGCTTGTGCTGATGGATATAATGCTTCCCTTCCAGAATGGATATTACTGGACTTCTGAGATAAGAAAGATCTCTACTGTTCCCATAGTTTTCCTGTCATCCGCATCGGATAATATGAATCTGATCATGGCGATAAATATGGGCGGGGATGATTTTATCGCAAAGCCTGTTGATCCTATGGTGCTGAATGCCAAGGTTCAGGCAATACTGAGACGTTCCTATGAACTGTCAGGAAGTTCCGGCATGATAAATTTTCACGGGGCCGATCTGAACACTAATGACAGCAGTGTCACTTTTGAAGGAAAGAGGACCGAGCTTACCAAAAATGAAATGAGGATTCTTCAGACTCTTCTGGATAACAAAGGGAAGATAGTCAGCCGTTATACTCTCATGGTAAGACTCTGGGATGATAACTGCTTTGTCGAGGAAAACACGCTGACGGTCAATGTCACACGCCTCAGGAAGAAGCTTGAGGAAGTCGGACTGAAGAATGTGATAGTCACAAGACCCGGAAGCGGTTACATCATATCATGAAGATCTTAAAGGAAGTTATCCGTAAAAATATAAGAGTAATGGCAGTGTTTGCTGTGATGGTCGCAGCAAACGCTACCATTTTTGCGCTTTATGACATCATTACGGAACCCATGATATATGCGGTCATACTGACATTTGTAGTGATGGTCGTGATCTTCGCCATCGATCTGATATCAGAAAACAGAAAAAGAAACCGGAGGATGTCAGTCCTTTCCTCAGTGGCATCCGAATGGAGAAATCTTCCAGATGCGGAATCTCTTGCTGAGGAGGATTATATTGAGATCATAAAAGCACTCGGTGAACTTATGGAGAAGGTTTATGATGAAGAATCTTCCGATAAGCAGGATATGATCGATTATTATACCGCGTGGGTTCACCAGATCAAGACTCCCATCGCGGTCATGCGCCTTAAGCTTTCAGATGATACTCCGGAGCATCATGCTCTGCTGATCGAACTGTCGAGAATAGAGCAGTATGTTGAGATGGTGTTACAGTATATCCGCATCGGGAGCGGTACCAATGATCTGGTTATCCGTGAATATGATCTCGATACTCTTATCTGTGAATCGGTACGAAAGTTTGCCCCGCAGTTTTTCGAGAAGAAGCTGCAGCTGATTTATGAGAAAACTGATGCGACTATAGTCAGCGACAGGAAATGGTTCATCTGTATCCTTGATCAGCTTCTGTCAAATGCGGTCAAATATACCTCTGTAGGTTCTGTCACGATATCAGTAAAGGATTCTGTTCTGAGCGTTGCCGACACGGGTATCGGGATCGCACCGGAGGATCTTCCCAGGATCTTTGAAAAGGGATATACGGGAACGAACGGACGGATTGAGAATAGATCAAGCGGACTCGGACTATACCTTGCCAAAAAGGCGGCAGACCTTCTTTCCATCAGGATAAGTGCGGAGAGCGTAATCGGAAAAGGAAGTACGTTTATTCTTGATCTTACCCAGGAAAGAGTAAGATGATACGGAGCGATGTATCGATTCTTGAAGAAATCGCTTCTTGTATATTGACAACATGATTTTGCAGTAGTATTTTATCACTTGAAAAGGCAAAGGCGTCTTTTCTGTAAACTTGCAGAAAAGGCGTCTTTGTCTTTTTCTGTTTTTCCAGGATAAGGAGGAACATTTTATGGAAGCACATTCAGTACCTGAGTATTTCGGAGAACTTGTATTTGACGATCGTCAGATGAGAGCAAGACTTTCATCCAAGGTTTATGCATCCCTCAGAAAGACCATCGATGAGGGCAAGAAGCTGGATTCCAAGATCGCTGAGGCGGTTGCGGGAGCAATGAAGGAATGGGCTCTTGAAAAGGGAGCTACACACTTTACCCACTGGTTCCAGCCTCTTACCGGAATCACCGCAGAAAAGCATGATTCATTCATCACTCCGTCACCTGACGGAAGTGTCATAATGGAATTTTCCGGCAAGGAGCTCATTCAGGGTGAGCCCGATGCATCTTCATTCCCTTCAGGCGGTATCAGAGCTACATTCGAAGCAAGAGGATATACGGCATGGGATCCTACCTCATATGCGTTCATCAAGGATAAGACCCTTTGCATCCCCACAGCATTCTGTTCATACAGCGGTGAGGCTCTCGATAAGAAGACACCCCTCCTTCGTTCCATGGAGGCACTCAATAAGCAGGCACTCCGTATCCTTAAGCTCTTCGGAAACGATACGGCAAAATATGTCAGAACTTCCGTAGGTCCCGAGCAGGAATACTTCCTTATCACCAAGGAGATGTATGACCAGCGTCCCGACCTCAGATACACCGGAAGAACTCTTTTTGGATCAAGACCTCCAAAGGGACAGGAGATGGATGACCATTACTTCGGAGTCATCAAGCCCCGTGTTCAGGAGTTCATGAACGATCTCAACAAGGAACTCTGGAAGCTGGGAATACTTGCCAAGACCGAGCACAATGAGGTTGCTCCCGCCCAGCATGAGCTTGCACCCATCTATTCAACCACCAACATAGCTACCGACCAGAACCAGCTGATGATGGAGGTCATGCAAAAAGTGGCCGCAAAGCACGGACTTGTATGTCTCCTTCATGAGAAGCCCTTCGCAGGAGTAAACGGAAGCGGTAAGCATAACAACTGGTCAATGGCTACCGATACCGGTATCAACCTTCTTTCTCCCGGGGACACCCCTTATGAGAACGCACAGTTCCTTCTTTTCCTTTGTGCAGTGATCAAGGCTGTTGATGATTATCAGGATCTCTTAAGACTTTCCGTTGCTACCGCAGGTAACGATCACAGACTCGGAGCTAACGAGGCACCTCCCGCAATCATCTCCGTATTCCTTGGAGACGAGCTTTCAGCAATCCTGGATGCAATCGAAGAGGACAAGCCTTACAGCGGAACCGAGAAGAAGATCATGAAGCTGGGCGTTGATGTTCTTCCCACATTCCCCAGAGATACCACAGATCGTAACAGAACTTCACCCTTCGCATTCACCGGTAACAAGTTCGAGTTCAGAAGTCTTGGTTCTTCCAACTCCATCGCATGTGCAAACATCATGCTCAACACCGTAGTTGCCGAGTCTCTCAAGATCT
>JAEEGJ010026814.1_pt1 | contig 11640 bp, 9 predicted proteins | sample 8958761 | NCBI WGS metagenome assembly JAEEGJ01 (sample SAMN16246546, study PRJNA631951) | gut metagenome | biome: gut microbiome; feature: rumen; material: RS-attached | host: Bos | place: Iran: Karaj | collected 2018-10
TGCATCTCGGCCAGGATGGCGATGCTGCCGCCGCCGCGGCTGGGGACGGGCTCGATGCCGTAGACTTGCCCCACGGCTTTCGACGCGGCCTTGTAGGCTTTCGACGAGATGGGGATCAGGAAGCCGTCGCCGCCGTGCTTCTCTTCGACTTCGACCGTCACGCCTTTCGGCGCCAGGGACTTGAAATGCTTGGCAAACAATTTGGCGATGGTCTTCGAATCCTGGTTTGGCACGAGACGCATCGAAATCTTCGCGTGTGCCGTGCTCGGTATCACCGTTTTGGAGCCTTCGCCGGTGTAGCCGCCCCAGATTCCGTTCACGTCGAGGCAGGGGCGGATGCCGACGCGTTCCAGCGTCGTATAGCCTTTCTCACCCGTAAGCGCCTTCACCCCGATGCTGTCCATATATTCCTTGGCGTCGTAGGGGGCGCGGCCGAGCATCTTGCGGTCTTTGCGGCTGAGCTCGATCACGTCGTCGTAGAATCCCTTGATGGTGATGTGGCCGTCTTCGTCGATGAGCGAGGCGATCATCTTGCAGAGCGTGTTGATGGGATTGAATACGCCGCCGCCGTAGTGGCCGGAGTGCAGGTCCTTCTTCGGGCCGGTAACCTTCACTTCCATATAGGTGATGCCGCGCATGCCGCAGTTGATCGAAGGGATCTTCTCGTTGAGCATCGTGGTGTCGGACACGAGGATGATGTCGCAGGCCAGCAGCTTCTTGTGCGTCTTGATCCACTGGGAGAGCGCAGCGGAGCCCATTTCCTCTTCGCCTTCGAAGATGAACTTGATGTTGTGGCGGAGTTTCTTTTTCGCCACCAGATATTCAAATGCCTTGATGTGCATGAAGGTCTGGCCCTTGTCGTCGTTGGCGCCGCGGGCGTAGATGGCGCCGTCGCGGATTTCGGGCTCGAAGGGCGGGGATACCCAAAGACCGACCGGATCGACCGGCATCACATCGTAGTGACCGTAGACCAGGACCGTGGGCTTTTTCGGGTCAATGATTTTTTCGCCGTAGACCACGGGATGGCCTGTCGTCTCGTAAACGTCGGCTTTGTCGGCGCCGGCCGCGAGCAGGAGCTCGGTGAGCCGTTCGGCGCAGCGGTACATGTCGGACTTGTGGGCTTCTTCGGAACTGATGGAAGGAATGCGGAGAATCGAGAACAGCTCTTCGAAAAACCGTTCCTTGTTCTGTTCAATGTATTGTTTCATAGAGATTTTGTTAACCATTTCCTACAAATATAGCTATTTTTTTATAACTTTGCATCCCTTTAAGGGGACATCCTAATTCAAAAATATTGCAAGTATCTATATGAAAGTAACGAAAAACCAGGTTGACGACCTCAATATGACCGTCAATATCGCCCTCGACAAAAACGATTGGGCCGAACCCAGAAAGAAGAAACTCAATGAGTTCCGTCGTACCGCCGAGATCCGCGGTTTCCGCCGCGGCATGGCTCCGATGGGCCTGATTGAGAAGCTGCACGGCGGCCAGGCGCTGGGCGAGACGGTGAATACGCTGGTGACGGATGCACTGAACAAGTTCATCGAAGAAAACAAATTGAATGTGCTCGGCGAACCGCTTCCGAGCGAGAAACAGTCTGACAACAATTGGGAGAATCCTGACGAATTCTCCTTCGATTTCGACATCGCCGTCGCTCCGGAAGTGAATCTGACCGTATCGGCCGAGGACAAGATTCCGTATTATACGGTAACCGTCACCAAGGCAGCCCTCGAGGATTACCGTCACGGCCTGCTCAAGCAGTTCGGCCAGCTTGAAAGCGGCGAAGCCGCAAAGGAAGACGATTTCGTGATCGCCGACTTCGTCAGCGGTGAGCAGAAAGTCGAAAGTGCCTATGTGGCACTTCGCAGCATGCCGGACGACGTGAAGAAGGGCTTTGTCGGCCTGAAGAAGGGCGATACGAAGCAGGTTGACATCGTCAAGTCGTTCCCCAACGAAGCTGACCGCGCCGCGATGTTCCACGTCAAGAAAGAGGAACTCGATACCCTTCCGTCTGAATGGACGATGACCGTCGGTGATGTCAAGACCTTTGTCGACGCTCCGCTCAACCAGCAGACTTTCGACCAGATCTTCGGCGAGGGTGCCTGCAAGGACGAGGCGGAATTCGAGGCCAAGGTGAAGGAACGCCTGCAGGCGGAATACGCCCGCGAGAGCGATTACCGTTTTATGATCGATGCCAAGGAATATCTGATCGGCAAGGCCGCCATCCAACTGCCCGATGCTTTTATGAAGCGCTGGATCAAGTTCGCCAACGACGACAAGTTCACGATGGAGCAGATCGAGGCTGAGTACGACCTCTTTGCCAAGGATTTCCGTTGGAACATGGTCCGTACCAAGATTATGAAGGACCAGGACCTGAAGGTGGAGAAAGACGACGTGATGAAACAGGCCCTTTCGATGGCTTCCTATCAGTTCGCTATGTACGGAATGAACAATGTTCCGGAAGAACACCTGACCAAGTATGCCGAGCAGCTGCTCGCCGACCGCCAGCAGGCGGAACGCATCGTCGAACACGTCGAAGACGACATCGTCCTGACCTGGGTCCGCAATAACGCGACGCTCGACAAGAAGAAGATCTCGCTCGAAAAGATGCGGGAACTCACGAAATAAGTCCTTTGTCCATGTAATTCTTTGCCGAAATGACCGAATTCGAGAAATACGCCATCCGCGGGTGTGGCATCAGTTCCCTCAGCCTGCATCGGTTCAATTCGCTTCACGCAAGCTATATCAACCCGATGATCATCGAGGAGCGCCAGCTCAATGTCGCCCAGATGGACGTCTTCAGCCGCCTGATGATGGACCGCATCATCTTCCTGGGCTGTCCCATCAACGACGATGTGGCCAATATCATCCAGGCCCAGCTTCTATTCCTGGAGAGCAACGATCCGAAGGCCGACATCATGCTCTACATCAATTCCCCGGGCGGCGTGGTCTATTCCGGTCTCGGCATTTACGACACGATGCAGACCATCCAGCCCGACGTGGCAACGATCTGCACCGGAATGGCCGCCTCGATGGCTTCGGTCCTGCTGGCGGCCGGTGCGCAGGGAAAGCGTTCCGCACTTCCGCATTCTCGCGTGATGATCCACCAGCCGATGGGCGGCGCCGAGGGCCAGGCTTCCGAGATGGAAATCACGGTCCGTGAGATCCTCAAGCTCAAGCAGGAACTCTACCAGATCCTTTGTGACCACACCGGCAAGCCGATGGAACAGATTGTCAAGGACGCGGACCGCGACTTCTGGATGACGGCCGAAGAGGCTATGAAATACGGGATGGTGGACCGCATCGTAGAAAGGAACAGAAATGGCAAAGAAGACCGATAAACACGGAGAAGGCGCAGATCACTGCGCCTTCTGCGGTCGTGGACAGGACGAGGTGGACCTGCTGATTTCGGCGGGGGATGTCTCCATCTGTTCCGACTGTGCCCGAATGGCGTACGAATACGCCAAGGAGGCCCTCAATCCGGGTGAAGACCATATCCGGACCAACGGCAAGATCGTGGGGGAGAGCAAGCTCTACAAGCCTGCCGAGATCAAGGCGTTCCTCGACGAGTATGTGATCGGGCAGGACGAGGCCAAGCGTTTCCTGGCGGTCGCCGTGTACAACCATTACAAACGCATCAACCTCAAGGACGATCTGATCGAGAAGTCCAACATCCTGATGGTCGGACCGACAGGTACCGGCAAGACACTGCTCGCCAGGACCATCGCCAAGATGCTAAACGTGCCTTTCGCCATCGTCGATGCCACGGTCCTGACCGAGGCCGGCTATGTGGGCGAAGACGTCGAGAGCATCCTCACGCGGCTGCTGCAGGATGCGGACTACGATGTGGCCAAGGCCGAGAAAGGCATCGTCTTCATCGATGAGATCGACAAGATCGCACGCAAGAGCGACAACCCGTCCATCACGCGTGACGTCTCGGGCGAGGGCGTGCAGCAGGCACTCCTCAAGATCCTGGAAGGCAGTATCGTCAATGTGCCCCCGCAGGGCGGACGCAAGCATCCCGAGCAGCGGATGATCGCCGTCAACACCGAGAACATCCTGTTCATCTGCGGTGGCGCTTTCGAAGGCATCGACCGCTACATCGCCCAGCGTCTCAATACCCAGGTCATCGGTTATGGTGCCCGCAAGAAACACGAGACCATTGACACCGACAACCTCGTGCAGTACGTGGCACCGCAGGACCTGCGCGCCTACGGTCTGATTCCCGAGATTATCGGCCGTCTCCCGGTGCTCTGCCACCTCGACCCGCTCGACCGGCCCACGCTCCTGGCCATCCTGACCCGGCCCAAGAACGCACTGGTAAAACAGTACCAGGAACTCTTCGCCCTCGACGGCATCAAGCTCCGCATCAAGCCTGAGGTGCTGGAATTCATCGTCGACACCTCGATTCAATACAAGCTCGGCGCCCGAGGCCTCCGCTCCATCTGCGAGGCCATTATGACCGATGCGATGTTCGATGCACCGACCAGCAGGAAGAAACAGCTGACCATCACGCTTGAATACGCGAAACAAAAAATCGAGAAGTTCGCCGGCAAGATGATTGGCCTGAGCTAAAAAAAAGATGCCCGGCCGGAGCCGGGCATGACGCAGAAATTGATTGTCACCCCCGGCTTGACCGGGGGTCTTTTTGTTTACGAGAGGTCGGCACGGGCCATGGCGTCTTTGTAGTACTTCTGGTTGACGAAGACGTCCTGCTTGTACGGGTTGATGTGACGTTTCTTCGAGACGGCGATGATGTAACCGAGTGCGATGACATTGGTGATCAGGGCGAGGGCGCTGATGAAGATCATCATCGAAGGATTGGCGGCGACCACGGAGGGATCGACGGTCGTTCCCACGATGCCGTCGACGGCAGCCTGTCCGCCGGCTTCGTAGAGTTTCTGGATGGTTCCGACACCTTCGGGGTAGAGGACAGGCAGCGTGGCCCAGGGGAACCACTGCTGGCCGTTCTTGAAGGTTTCCTGGAAGAGCGGGAACACCTGGGCGAACATGCACCAGATGGCCAGGGTGTTGGCGCGGTTCTGGATCCAGCCGCCGCGGTTCCAGCAGAGGGCCGCGATGGTCGGGGCCAGCAGCAGGGCGATACCGCAGTACCAGGAGTGCGTAGGCAGGCAGTTGTAGGTGTAAGCGAAGTTCCAGATGTCGTAGATCACGATGTAAACCCAGGTCATGTCGGCCCAGATCATATCCTTCTTGTCCTTCGACGCATAGACGCTCCACCAGGCGGTCATACAGAAGATGTTGAGCAGACCGGCCACACCGTTCATCACGTTGTGCCAGCCGCCATACTGCCAGACGCCTTCGGAGGTGAGCCACCATCTGTTCCATCCCATCACGGCGGATTCAAAGTCGGAGACGCAGGCTATCAGGATGTTGATGGCCACGATGATGAACGGGAAGGGCTTGAACCAGTGTTTGGCGCCGATGCCCCATTTGTACTTGATCATCATAAAGCCGATGCAGCCCGCAGTGGCTGCGTAGAGCTTTGCATAGTGGAACCAGCCTTGCATATAGACGTGGGTCTGGTTGGTGAGCGCCCATTCCTTGCCGGTCCGCACGCCGATCCAGATGGCGAGGAAGTACACGGTCAGGGCCAGCGGGATGGCCAGGAAGGTGATGATGCCGCCTGCCTTGGTGCGGCGGGCGAATTCATTGAAGAGGATGAGTCCGATCAGGACCACCAGGAGCATGCCCCATTGTGCGAGGGCGTGTTCTCCATAGACTTGGAAAAACATAGTTGTTGGTTTTAGTTATTTGATAGTTGCTGTGTTCACTTTGCGGCGGTGCTCCACGATCAGAGAGTATCCGGCCCAGACGGCCGTGAGGACCGCGGCCATCGGGACGCCTACGGTGAGGATGTCTCCCCAGGAAAAGGCGGTGAGCTCTCCGTTGACGGCATGGTCGACCACCAGCATCACGGAGCCGCCCCAGAGCATTTTCTCGAGCGTCGGGAGATGGCGCAGCAGCGGACGGGCTTGGGCGCTGTGGACCTTCTTATCGTTGCCTTTGCGAATCGCACTGACGACGACCGCTTCGGCCAGAGGGACTAAAAAACAAGACATATTCGTTGGGATTTAAGTTACTTCGATTTGTTTGATTTCCACTTCATTGCCACGAAGAAGCCAGGTGTTTTCGCTGTGGCATTTCGGGCAGGTTTTTCCGTAGGACACCGTCTCGTACTCGTGTCCGCAGCCGTCGCAATGCGTTACGGCGGGGATGAGGTTGACCTTCAGTTCGCATCCTTTCAGCAGGTCTTCTTTGTCGGCGGCCCAGCGCCAGCAGTCGGACAGCAGATGCGGCACGACGGTCGATACCTCGCCGATGTCCATCACCACCGCGGAGACGTGATTCACGTGGTTTTCTTCGGCCACCTGCTTCACGTCGCGGATGATGTAGAATACGATGCCCAGTTCGTGCATTATTTCTTCTTGAACAATATCTTTCCGGTACGCTTGACCATATAGGGCAGGATGCCGCTGAATTTGTCTTCGGAGGTGACGAAATGGCTGGCTTCGGGATGCACGCGGTGCAGGTGGATGGCGTCGAAGGCGCACTTGGTGGTGCAGATGCCGCAGCCGATGCAGCGGTTCTCGTCGACGACCGAAGCGCCGCACTTGAGGCAGCGGGCGGTTTCCTTGCGAACCTGTTCTTCCGTCAGGGCGAGGGTGTATTCGCGGAACGGCGCCGTTCCTTCGGCGCGTCCTTCCACCTGGCGGGAACCGTTGTCGTAGGATTCCACTACGATGTCGTCCTTGTTGAGTTCGATGAAGTCGCGGCGGTTGCGGCCGATGGTCATATGGCCGTGCTGGACGAAGCGGTGCAGTGACTCGGCGGCCTCCTTGCCGGCGGCGATGGCGTCGATGGCGAACTTCGGGCCGGTGAAGACGTCGCCGCCCACGAAGATGTCGGGTTCGGCCGTCTGGTAGGTGAGTTTGTCGGCCACCGGATAGACGCCGCGGAAGAATTCGACCTTGGTGTCTTTAAGCAGATCTTTGAGGACCACGGTCTGGCCGATGGCGAAGATCACCTGGTCGGCATCGAGGGTGATGAGTTCGTTCTCGTCGTATTCGGGCGCGAACTTGTGCTCCGCATTGAAGACGGAGGTGCATTTCTTGAAGACGATGCCCGTGACCTTGCCGTCGCCGAGCACTTCCTTCGGGCCCCAGCCGGGATTGATGACCACGCCGTCCTCACGTGCTTCGCGGCGCTCTTCGAGCGAAGCGGGCATGATGTCCTCGGTTTCGAGCGAGAGCATCGTCACCGACGAGGCGCCGCTGCGCAGCGCCACGCGGGCCGCATCGATGGCCACGTTGCCGCCGCCCACGACCACCACCTTGCCCGACACCGGCACTTTGCCGGTATTGGCTTCGTGGAGGAAGTCAATGGCTGTCGTGGTGCCCGGGAGGGTCTCGCCGGGGATGCCCGGCAGGCGGCCGCCCTGGCAGCCGATGGCTACATAGAACCCCTTGTAACCCTGTTCGCGCAGCTGGGCGATGGTCACGTCCTTGCCGACTTCCACGCCGCAGCGGATTTCTACGCCGATTTCGCGCATAATGTCGATTTCGGCCGCGATGACGTCTTTCTCCAGTTTATAGGAAGGAATGCCGTAGCGGAGCATGCCGCCCGGTTCGGGATTCTTTTCGAAGACGGTGGGCTTGTAGCCGGCCGTGGCCAGGTAGTAGGCGCAACTCAGGCCGGCCGGGCCGCCGCCGATGACGGCGATCTTCTCGGGCCACTGCTTCAGCACGCTGGAGGCGATGTTGATTTCCGGCACGAAACGCGTTTCGGCCTTGAGATCCTGGTCGGCGATGAACTTCTTGACAGCGTCGATGGCGACGGCCTGGTCGATAGTCCCGCGGGTGCAGGCGTCTTCGCAGCGGCGGTTGCAGATGCGGCCGCAGACGGCCGGGAACGGGTTCTCGCGTTTGATGAGTTCCAGCGCTTCGGTGTATTTGCCTTCGGCGGCCTTCTTCAGGTAGCCCTGGACGGCGATATGCGCCGGGCAGGCCGTCTTGCACGGCGAGGTGCCGGTGGGGTAGCAGTTGATGCGGTTCTTGTCGCGGTAGTCTTCCGTCCATTTGTGCGGACCCCATTTCACGGCGTCGGGGAGTTCCTGCTTCGGATACTCGATTTCGCCGTGTTTGGTGCAGAGTTTCTGGCCGAGTTTCACGGCGCCGGCCGGGCAGTATTCCACGCAGCGGCCGCAGGCCACGCAGTTCTCGGCTTCGACCTTTGCCACGTAGGCGCTGCGCGACATATTGGGCGTATTGAAGAGCTGCGATGTGCGCAGAGCGTTGCAGATCTTGACGTTGCAGTTGCAGATGGCGAAGATCTTTCCCTCGCCGTCGATGTTCGTGATCTGGTGGACGAAGCCGTTGTCTTCGGCCTTCTTGAGGATGGCCATGCATTCGTCGTAGGTGATGTAGTGACCGCGGCCGGTTTCAGCCAGGTAGTCGGCCATGTCGCCCACGCCGATGCACCAGTCGCGGTAGTCGTCGGCGCAGCCTTCGTCGAGCTTCTTGCGGCCGTAGCGGCAGGAGCAGATGCCCACGCCGAGGTGGCCCTCATAGCGTTTGAGCCAGTAGGAGATGTGCTCGATGTCGATGGACTGGTTTTCCATCGAGATGGCCTTTTCCACGGGAATCACGTGCATGCCGATGCCGGAGCCGCCCATCGGGACCATCGGGGTGATCTTTTCCAGGGGAAGGAAGGTCATCCGCTCGAAGAACATGGCCAGTTCGGGATGGCGGTCCATCAGGTCGGTGTTCATATTGGTGTACTCGGCGCTGCCCGGGACGAACATCGGCACCCAGTAGACGCGATCCTCGCGCTTGTACGTGGTGCCGGGGACCGGGCCGTCGTCGGTGTATTTGTCGCCGTAGTCGTATTCCAGCATCCCGAAATAGGCGAGCTTGTCGAGCAGTTCGTCGAATGAAGCGTCGTCAGGCGTGTAGTGCTTTTCCTTGTTCCAGTGGTGGAGCAGGTGATAGTCGCGGTGCTCGCGCACTTTGAGGAAATTCTTCGGGAGCATGTCCAGGAGCAGATCGAGAGATGCTTCGCGGGTGGCGGCGTCCATCTCATCCTCGAAGATACAGGCCAGGCCCCAGTATTCGGGGGCGTCGGTCGTCATCTTGATTTTGCCGGGGACACGGTCGGTGACGTGGCGGACAAACTTGATCAGCTTGGGATTCGGATTCTTGTCGCCCTTGTGTTTCGGGACGAACTTGGTGGACATTTCAGGCATAGGGTCGTATGGTTTTATTTCTTTTTCCAGTCGGAGACTTCCTGCAGCAGCCAGTCGGCGAAGTCCTTCACGCCTTCGCCGGTCTTGGCGCAGATGGGAATGACGCGGGCCTTGGGATTGCGCAGGCGGACGTTCGCGCGGCAGCGGTCGAGATCGAAATCAAAGTAGGGGAGCACATCGGTCTTGTTGACGACCACGGTGTCGCAGACCGTGAACATCAAGGGATACTTGAGCGGTTTGTCGTCGCCTTCGGGGACCGACAGGATCATCGCGTTGCGCACGGCGCCCGTGTCGAATTCGGCCGGGCACACCAGGTTGCCCACGTTTTCCAGAATGATCAGGTCGACGTCGGCGCGGTCGAAACCGGCCAGGCCCTGCCGGGTCATCTCGGCGTCGAGGTGGCACATGCCGCCCGTATGGAGCTGGATGGATTCGATGCCGGTGGCTTCCTTGATCTTCACGGCGTCGACGTCGCTGTCGATGTCGGCTTCCATTACGGCGATGCGGAGCTTGTCCTTGAGCAGGTTGATGGTCCGGATCAGGGTCGTGGTCTTCCCGCTGCCGGGCGAAGACATCACATTGAGGAGATACACGCCTTTCTGCTTGAGTTCCCGGCGGAGGGCGTCGGCGTCCTTGTCATTGTCGGCAAAGATGCTTTTTTTGATTTCGATGACTTTCACTTCGTCCATATCGTGTGCAAGTTATCAAAAATCCGCCTGAAATCCAAATCTGCCCGAGGATAACTTTGACGGTTATTTTGTATTTTTGTCGCAATTTTCATCATTGCAGCCATGATTATCGTCAACGCCAAGGTCATCTTCCCCGGGGAAATCCGCGAAGGTCTGGCCATCGTCTGTGAAAAAGGAATCATCCAGGATATCCTGCCGGCCGCCCAGCTGGGCGAAAACGTCGAGACCTTCGATGCCGGCGGCCTGTATCTGTCACCCGGTTTCGTCGACATCCACGTCCACGGCGGCGGCGGTTTCGGTTTCATGGACGGCACGCCTGAAGCCATCAAGGGTGCTGCCAGCTTCCATTTGGCCCACGGCACCACCTCCATCGTTCCGACGACGCTCACCAGCCCCGACGAAGACCTGTACCAGGTGTTCGATGCGTTCCGGCAGGTCAAGCAGAGCCATCCGGCCTTTACCCTGTTGGGCCTGCATCTCGAAGGCCCGTTCCTCAATCCGGTCAAATGCGGCGGTCAGGATCCGGCGTACCTCGTCCTGCCCGACATTCCGCGCGCCGAGGAGATCCTCCGCCACAGCGACGATGTCATCCGCTGGAGCGTGGCGCCCGAACTGCCGGGCGCCCTGGCCCTGGGCAAGATGCTCGCCCACCGCGGCATCGTGGTATCGGTGGCACACACCGATGCTTCCTTCGACCAGGTCGAGGCGGCCATGTTTGCGGGCTATTCGATGATGACGCATTTCTATTCGGCGATGTCGGCCTGCTACAAGGTGGGCTGCTACCGGGTTCCGGGCGCCGTGGAGGCCGGCTATCTGCTGGACGGCCTCTCGGTCGAGATAATTGCCGACGGCAAGCATCTGCCCAAGGAGATCCTTCGCATGGTGTGGAAATTCAAGGGGGCCGACCGGGTCGCCCTGTGTTCCGACGCGCTGGCGCCCGCCGGCCTGCCCGAGGGCAGCGTCTTCTACAACGGCCGTCCGCCGCATGGCGCCAAGTCGGTGATCCACGACGGCGTGGGCAAGCTCATCGATCACTCGGCGCTTGCCGGCAGCATCGCGACGGCCGACCGGCTCGTACGGGTGATGTACAAGGAAGCGGCCGTGCCGCTTCCGGATGCCGTCGAGATGATGACGCTCTCCCCTGCCAAGATGGTCCGTGCGCACCGCAAGGGCTCCATCCGCCTGGGCAAAGACGCCGACTTCGTCCTCTTCGACGATGACATCAACGTCAAAGCCGTCTATTCTGCCGGCAAAAAGGTTGATCTCTAATCATTTACCTCCCTCTTTCTGTTCCGCCGGGGACAGAAAGACATAAAAAAAGCGATTGCGTAGAATTGCGCAATCGCCTTTTTTACAGCAGCTTCCGACGTGTTATTTCACTTCGATGTGCCGCGAAGCGGGGACCTGTTTGACTTCCTGGAGCTTCGGGAGCTTGATGTGCAGGACGCCGTTGACCATTTCGGCCTGGATGGCTTCGAGATTGATGTTCTCCGGGAGCGTGAAGCTCTGGCGGTAGGAAGTGTAGGAGAATTCGCGACGCAGGTAGTTCGTGCCTTTCTCATCCTTCTCATCCTTCTCTTCCTTCTTGTTCTTCTTCTCCAGCGCGATGACCAATTCCTCATCATTGTCGATGCGGACGGTGAAGTCTTCCTTGTTCATGCCGGGAGCGGCGATCTCGATTTCACA
>JAEEGJ010026815.1_pt1 | contig 11640 bp, 6 predicted proteins | sample 8958761 | NCBI WGS metagenome assembly JAEEGJ01 (sample SAMN16246546, study PRJNA631951) | gut metagenome | biome: gut microbiome; feature: rumen; material: RS-attached | host: Bos | place: Iran: Karaj | collected 2018-10
CGCTTTTCACCCTCATGATGAACTACATCGCCACGGGTCTTGTTTCCGTTTGGATTTATTGGAGATTCCCTGGCAATTCCAACGTCGTTCCTACGCAGAGCAACGGAAGGCTTCCAGTCCTTTTCAATGATAAATTGCTCATCATCATCCTCATCGCCGCGTTGTTTGTCGGCATTCTCTTCTATTTGAAATTCAGCAAACACGGTTACGAGTTAAGCGTTGTCGGAGAATCCGTTAACACCGCAAGGTATGTCGGCATCAACAGCAAAAAGGTCATCATCCGCACTTTGATTTTGTCTGGCGCGCTCTGTGGTTTCGTCGGATTCCTGATCGGCTCTGGCGTTGACTACACAATCACCGCTGAGACGACTCATAGAGGCATGGGCTTTACGGCGATCATGGCCGTTTGGCTTGGTAAGTTCAACCCAATAGTCACCATTTTCACCGCCATGTTCATCACCTTCATCACGAAGGGCATGGGTCAGGTCCAGATGGCGAACTCGAGATACATTACGGACGCTTCTGCGACAAGCATCGTCATGGGTCTCATCTATCTCTTCGTCATCGCCTCCGAGTTCTTTATCGAATACAAAATCATGTACAACAAGAACGGAAAAGAGACCGATGTATTAGAGATTATCGGTGGCTTCTTCAAGAAGGTTTTTGGACCTGTAGGCCGCTTCTTCAAGAAGGTGTTCGTTCCTGTCGGTCGCTTCTTTGCGAAGGTATTCATTGCTATTGGCCGCTTCTTCAAGAAACTCTTTAGGATCAAAGACAAAGCGAAAGAAAAGCCTGCTGAAAAATCAATTGATGGTTTTGATGAAGAGAATCAGGTCAGCTTAGATGGAGCGAAACAGATTGCAGAACCTGAAGCAAGCCCTTCAAAGAAAAAGGCGACAAGCGGCAAGAAGAAGTCGCAGAAAGGAAGCAAATAATATGGATTTCTTTGAGATATTAGGAAGTTCGCTTCCAAGCGTCATCACCCTTAGCGTCGTCTTCTTATTCGGCTGCATCGGTGAAACCATCAGCGAAAAAGCTGGAAACCTCAACCTCGGTATCCCTGGCGTCATGTGCTTTGGCGTTGTCGGCGGTGGAATCGGTTCGTTAATCTACATGAACTTCATCTACCCCGCTATGCCTGTTACGGCGAATGCTTTCGGTTTCGTTGAGCTCATCTCGTATCTCTTGCTCGTTCTTTTGGGCATTGTGTTCTCGTTTGCCTTCGGAGCGATCGGAGGACTCATCTATTCCTTCCTTACCACAACCCTTAAAGCCAATCAAAACGTCACGGGTTTGGCTCTCACCACCTTTGGCGCTGGCGTTGGCGATTTCTTCATGACCTTGATGCGTCGTGATGATGGCGACGGCCTCTTTGAGGTGGCCGCAAAGATTTATGGCACCCACCTCACTAACGCAACCCTTGGTGCGGGTGGTACCACCTTCGACAATTCGAATTGGCATATGGGCTTCATCGCAAGCGACAATGCGGTCGCCAACATTTTCTCCCAGTCGTCGCTTGTTTATCTTTGCTTCATTTTGGCCATAGTTGTCTTCATCGTCCTTAATAAGACAAGAATCGGCTTGTCTCTCAGGGCCGTTGGCGAAAACCCTGCCACAGCCGACGCAGCCGGCATCAACACCGACAAGTACAAATACATGGCTACGATTATCGGATGCGGAATCGCAGGTATCGGTGGCGTCTTCTATAACATGATCCGTCTCCAAGGCGGCTGGAATGGCACAGGAAACCTCCAGAATCTTGGATGGATGGTTCTCGCCCTCGTTATCTTCACGGTTTGGAATCCACTCATCGCTATCGCGGGTTCGCTCGTCTTCGCCTTCCTTTACTCAATCCCAAGCTACATCAATGCCGACATGGTCACTGGCAAATTCCTTGTCTTGATTCCATACATCATGACCGTTGTCGTTCTTATCTTCACCTCGATATTCGGTAAGAAAAACGTCTTGCCGCCAGGCTCTCTTGGCGTCAATTACTTCCGTGAGGAACGTTAAGCAAAAAAACAAAAAAGGACTGCAAATCGCAGCCCTTTTTATTTTTACTCAAATTTATCTTTGAGGTATTTGATATACGGTTCAGCGCTTAATGGCTTGCCGACGACCTTCATGATCCAGTCGTTAGGTTTGAGATAGTCGTAGCAGTAGTCCTTCTCTCTCATCCACTTAACGATCTTGTCGATGCGGTTCTCTTTGATCGCGCCTTCGAAGTCCATCTCTTGTTCAATCTTCTCTTTGATCATTGCGCCGTAGAGGTTTCCTAAGGCGTATGAAGGGAAGTAGCCCCATAGGGCCTCAGACCAGTGTGTGTCCTGCATGCAGCCGTCTTTGTCGTTTGTGACTTCAACGCCAAGGTAGTCGTGGTATTTCTGTTTCCAGATAGCAGGGACGTCCTCACATTCGATCTTGCCATTGATGAGGTCTTTCTCGATCTCGTAGCGGATGATGATGTGGAGGCAATATGAGAGTTCATCGGCCTCACATCTGATTAACCAAGGCTGGATCTCATTCATGAGATGGTAGAAGGTTTCTGGATCAATCTTACCTAATTCAGAATCAAGAGCATCGCTAGCGTCTTTCTGAAGAATCGGCATGAAGGCCTTGCTTCTTCCGATGATGTTCTCGAAGAAGCGGCTGTGGGTCTCGCAGATTGCGCTTGTGGCCATGTTCTCGACATGGTTCTCGAACATCTCATCGGTCCAGTTCTGGAACTCAAGGGCGTGTCCACCTTCATGGAGGCAGGTGAAGACGTTGCTTCTCCAGTCCTCAAGAAGGAACTTGGTGGTGACTCTGGCGTCGTTTTTCGCAAAGGCATCGCTGAACGGATGCGCGGATTCCATAAGGGCACCTTTATCCATGTCGTAATGGATGGCTTTGAGCATCCTTAAAGACATATCTTTCTGTTTGATCTTGTCGTAGCTCTTTAAAGCAGGAATTGCATAGGATTTTTGTTTTTCCTTGGCTTTTTTGAGTAATGGGATAAGGGTTTCCTTCAAAGGGTTGAAGATGGAATCGATGAAGGCCTCGTTGTTCCCTGGCTCATAGGAATCAAGGCAGGTGTCATAAGGGGTCTGTCCTTCCTTCATCATCTTTCTTGCAACTTTCCTAGAAGACTCGACTTGTTTCTTCCAATAGGGGAGCCAGCCTTTGAAATCGTTCTTCGGGCGGCAGATTCTCCATTGCTCGTTGCAGTCTGAGATGGTGTTCCTATATTCGAGATACTCATCGAGAGTGAACTTCTCCATGAATTCGATCTCTTTGTAGAGGTTCTCAAAGAGCCTCTTCTCCATAGGATTCGCATTCTTGTCTTCTTTGCCTTCCTTGACGATGGCGATGAAGTCTTTGTCCTGCGAGATCTTCGCAGCTTCAGCGAGCCAATGGTTAAGAAGTTCTGACTCATCTTTTATGGAGTCCTTTCCTGCTACGCAGGCAAGGTCGTAATAGATGATCGATGCGGTATGTCTGAGTCTCCTCATCTTCTCAAGATAAGGAAGGATTTTCATATATGCTTCTGAGTGTTCCATAGTTAGTCTCCTATCAGCCACATATCTTACCATTGAGACAATCCTTCCTAAAGGAAAGTAATAAAAAAACGGCTAAGCAGCCGTTTATTGTTGTTCAGTCGCGAGGCTCGCTTCTTTATGAGGGGCCAACTTCCTGATGACCCATAAGATCCAGTAGATGATCTCAAAGAAGACGAATGACAAGGCAATAAAGCCTAAGACATAGAGAAGTAAGAATACTGGATAAGGAACGACAGGATAGATCTCAGACAAGACTGGTAAGGTGCATGGGAAGTAAGGGCTGATGAAGAACATGTTGAAGGTAGAACCACCAGTGATTCCGCTTTTGACGAAAGTGATGTTAAGAATCATCGCCACAACGATGAAGGCAAGGAAAGGCACAGGGGTTTTGCTGAAGATTTTGAGATTAAACCTGCGTCCAAGCCACGCTGCGGTGTAGATTCCCACAACGATCATGAGGCCATGATAGAGAAGGGTTTGAACATTGATGACGATGGTGTCAATCAAGGCTTGCTCAGGATAGATAAGGGTAGCAAGACCGCCGATTGTGATGAAGCAGACGGTGAATCCGACGCAGCTCTCCCAGATGAACTTCGAAACCTTTCCTTTGTTTGGAAGGAAGGCGACAAGAGGGTAGGTGTATAAAGGAACCGCGCAGAACTGGAATGGGAAGTGATCCCAATAATATTCGAAAGTGGACAAAGATGGGTCCGCTTCGTTATAGACGAAGTTGATGGTGAGCTGTTTAAGCAACTCTAAATACACAAGGACAACCCAGGTCCAGAAAATGACTTTCCTATATGTTTTCTCGTCGGCTTTACGCCACAAGACGATATAGACGATAGTGAGTGCGATGACGATTCCGACCATCATGAGGTGGAACCATCCGAGCATGTGCGGCTCTTCCATCTTGCCGCATAACCAATGTAGAAATTCGTAAAACCAAGTCATAGAAACTATGTGCTATAGGTTATCACTTTAAAAAGTGAAGTGGTGAAATATTTTCAAAACGACGATAAAACCTAGATTAGTGAGTCTCCGCTCCCTCAATGGAAGAGATATCAATCTTACCAAGAGGGGTTCTTGGAAGCTTTTTCATGAAGATGATCTTGTCCGGGAAGTAGGCTGGAGGAAGCGATTTCTTGACCGCTTCTTTGATGGCTTTCTCGGCTTCTTCTTCGGACCATGGGTGGTCACCTCTTCTAATGACGGCAAGAAGTCTAAAGATGTTGCCTTTGCGGGCGTTCGGCACGCCATAGCAATATGACTCATAGATGCCTGGGAGGGAGTTGACGACTTCCTCAACATCGCTTGGGCAAAGGGTCTCGGCGTTCACTTTGACGATTCTCCTAAGTCTCTGCTTGAAGTAGAGGTAGCCATCTTCATCTATGCAGCCATAGTCCATCGTGTGGAGCCACGCTGTTCCGTCTTTGTCTTTGAATAAGGTCTTCTCGTTGAGCTTCTCGTCATCGAAATAACCGGTCATCAAAGATGGTCCTCCGACGAGGATCTCACCATATTTTCCAACAGGAAGTTCCTCTCCGGTTTCTGGGTCGATGATCTTATTCAAAACGCCTGGTAGTGGCTTTCCAACTGAGCCGTATTTGTTACGTCCACCAAAGGTGTTGACGTTGCAAGCGGTGCTTGTCTCAGTGAGTCCATAACCAACGAAAAGCCTGGCTTTTGAGCCATATTTCTCCATGGCTTCGTTCCATCTTTCGATGAGGCTCATTGGACAATAATCACCACCTAAATAGGCGACGATCTGTTTCTTGAGATGTGGGCCATAGAACTTGTCGCGGCTGAGTAAGGCATTATAGAGAGCAGGTACGCCGATGATGACGTTCGCGTTGCCCTTTTTCATCTGGTTAATGGCCTCTTTTGTGTTGAATTTAAGGATGAGGCAAGCGCTTGCGCCTGCGCTCAAAGGAACGTGGATGGCCATACCCAAACCAAGGACGTGGAACATTGGGACAGCGGTCATGATTCCGATGTCGGTGACCTTGCCTCCGATGAGCTGATAAGAGTTGCTTCCGACATGGTTCATTGACTCATTTGAGATACGGACGACTTTTGGTTCGCCATTCGTTCCGCCGGTGTTGAGATAGACGGCATCTTCCCTCTCTTCTTTTGGAGAATATAAAGGAACTGTCGGTAATCCCTTGACTTTCCAGAACTTGATGACTCCTTCGGTATTCCTGCCAAGATAGTTGAGGTAGGAAGCCTTGAAGAAGCTGATTCCGACGTATGGATTGACGCCGATGACTTTGACGTCGTTTGGCATCGAAACCCAATTATCGTGTGCGGTATTAATTAACGAAATAAGGTACTTGGAATTGACCCTCTTCATCATCTTGGCGACGGTGGTGCCAGGGGTGAGAGGGTGGATGTTATATGAGATGGCGCCGATCGCACTGAGACCATAGAAAATGAAGACGCTCTCAGGGGAGTTTGGGAGAAGGACGGTGACCACGTCGCGAGGCTTGATGCCAAGGGCGGCGAGCTTGCTTGCGGCCTTCAGAATCTCCCTTCCGAATTGGCGGTAATTGTACTTCTTATTCTCGAAAACGATCGCTTTCGCGAGCGGGTATTTCTTGATGGTTTCGGCTACTTGTTCGTAGATGCTTTTAGGTGCCATTTGTCCCAACCATATTACTCATTTTCGCCAACTAGTGGTACCCCCCAAAGTCGAAAAGCGCGCCCACGCGTTTCCATAATATGCGTGCGGCAATTGAGAAATTTTTACTGCTTTTTGGAACAATGTAAAGATATCTTCAGTAATACTGAATTTAAGAAGATTTTTGAGTGTAACCGCTTACAAGAGGGGAAAAAGACCCCAAATCGTAGCAAAAACTAGATTAGTAGGGGAAGTGCCTTTTTAAAAAAGGCGGTATCTAAGCAGTCCGCCCTTTTATTAGAAATAAAATAATTATTGAAAATTGGCTTATGTGTTCTATATTAACCTCACTCTTTCATGAAAGGAGAGCACACAGAATGAAAAAATTAGCCACTAAGCTTATGCTTCTGTCCACAGCAACGCTCGTTATGTTAGGTTCCTGTGACAATAAGCCAGGAAGCAATAGCGAAGGAGACACTTCGACTTCTCTAGATTCTGAAGTCAAAGCTCCTACCAAGATCAAACGTATCAAAGAAATCCCTTACCTCCAGGAAGGTATCGCTTGCAACCTCGACGCCTATATCGGTGTTGAGTACGCCGATGGTTCCATGGACAGCAACTACGAGGTCAAGACTACCTCTAAGAACGTTACCATCAACGGTCACAGAGTCAGCTCCACCGAAGTCGGTGTCTTCTATGTCACCATCACTGCCGGCGGTCTTACCACCAAGCTTGAGCTCACCGTTCTTAGCAATGATCAGACCAAGATCATGACCTTCCTTGAGCCACTTGAGAACGACGCCCGTAACTTCACCGTCGATCTTCTTGGCGAAGACAACCAGGGTAACGAAAAACTCTACAGACGCGTCGTTCACAACGCCAACTACTCAGTCGTCTATAACGGTGTCGATCTCTTCGCCGTTGACGAAGATGGCGATCCAGCCTCCGTCATCCTTGCCAAACTCTCTGATGGCAATGGTTACTTCGGACACATCGAGAAAGACGCCAACAACAATCCAAAAGCCGTCTTCGAGCCAGGTATCCAGCAATACTACGACTACTACTACATCGTCATGGATCTCGAGCTCAACGCCGCTGACTCAACCTACACCAGCATCGCCGGCGAAGACGTCCTCATGATGGGCGCTTCCTTCGCTGAGAGACTCATGTGGTCCGTCGGCCTCTCTGAAGCCTATGACACCTATGATCGCGTCATCCCATTCTACGGCGCTGCCTACAAAGGATACGAAGAAGTCGGTATGCCGAATGGCAACCCAGACATCATGATCTTCGATATCTATGTCGGAACCGAATCCCAGAACGAAGTCTACTGCACCATCAAACTCTCTGCCGTTGGCGAATCCGGATTCGATTGGATGAACACCGCCGTCACCGATGCTTCCTACATCCCAGAGAAGATCACCGCCAACGAAATCCCAGCTGCCTTCCAGGCTGTCAACGCCGCTGGCAACTTCACCCTCACCATGGAAGCTTGGTCCGTCGGCGATGGAGACAAGACCCAGAAGTTCGTCCCAGCTGAGGCCGACATGTCCGGCGACGCCTGCGCAAACTTCTTAGGAACCTGCGACGCCGTCATCACCGAGAAATACACCTCAACCGGTATCTACACCGAATTCAAAGGAAAGAAGCTTAACCAGACTGCTACTGGTTACGCTCCTGAAGCCGAATACTCACTCTTTGATATCTCTGCCGTTTGGAATGACAGCGGTGCCGCTTATAGCACCAGACTCACCGACAACGAAGATCAGACTGCCAAGGTTCTTCCAGCCCGCAGCGCCATCTCCGGTGTCACCGACGTCTTCCAGATTAATGAGATCAAATTGATGGCTGCCAACAACATCACCGCTGCCGCTGCCAATGTGGTCAACTGGACCGGCAAGAAGACAGAAGGAACCAAAGTCACATTCGCTGGTGATATGGGTGATAACGATGGCACCTCTCAGACCAACCTTCTCGCCGCTCAGATCTTCGGACTCCTCGGCGGAACCGAATACGGCGTCCTCAAAGATTGGGCCGGAACTTGGACCAACGCCACTGACGGCTGGGGAGATGGCGGAAAGCACGCTTACAGCAGATCGAGCGACTTCTACGCTCTTACCGTTGATACCGCTACGAACGAAATCGAGGCTTACCTCTTGATCTACGCTCCATTCAGCGATATCGACAACAACTACTTCATGATGAAGTTCACCATCTCTGATATCGGCACCACAACCTTCGACTTCTCGACTCTTGCGGCCGCCAACGAGAACCCAGGCATGCTTGCCTAATAAATCACAATTGAGCAGAGGGGATTCGTAAAGGGTCCCCTTTGGCTACGAATAAAGGAGTAAAAAAATGAAGAACAAGAAAGTACTAATCCTTGGTGCTGGCGCTCTTATGACCTTAGGCCTTCTCGCTGGTTGCAGCGGGGGAGACGAAAGCAAGGGCGAAGGCGTCTACACCTACAAGACCTACCTTTCCACCTCACCAAAGACCTGGAACGTCCACAACTGGGAAACCAGTGACGAAGGCTATGTCAGCGGTTTCTGCGAGATGGGTCTTTACGACTGCATCCTCAACGATGAGAAGAACGGCTACAAGTTCGTCACCGAAATGGCGAGCCAGATGCCAGTCGACGTCGTCGACCAGCTCACCGATAATGAGATCGACACCTACTATAACGGCAACCCAACCGCCGGTATGGCATGGGATATCGCCCTCAATCCAGACGCTTGCTGGGAAGATGGCACCCCAATCACCGCTAAAGACTACATCGATTCGATGGAGCTTCAGCTTTCCCCAAAATACGCCAACTACCGCGCTGATGGTTACTTCGGCAGCAACCTCGTTCTCGCCAATGCTGAGAACTATTACAAGCAAGGCCGTCAGACCATCGAAGAGTTCTACAAATATAGAAAAGATGATGGAACCGTCGGCGATTACGATTCCGGCTTCTACTTCCTTAACCTTGGCAAGTACACCAGCTACGTCGGCACCATCTACAGCAACGCTGACACCGACACCAACTTCTACAGTGTCCTTGACCAGGTCGCCGAAGAATACAACGTCAAGCTCGAGGCTCAGCGTATCATCCATGGTTACAGCTACTACTTGATGATGTACAAGAACCATCTTGATGACACCTCTTGGGACACCGTCTTCCGCCCAATCGATCCAAACGATCCATCTAGCGAGAAGGCCGGCCGTCCAGACCGCGTCAGCAGCAACATCATCAAGGAACAGAATGTTGACCTTCCTGTCGAGACCTTCGACGAAGGCTTCACCAACTACCTTGGTCAGAAGGATTACATCAAGACCATCAAGAACACCACCGATGGCTGGATCGAGAGCAACATCGAGGATTACACCTTCGCCGCTCTCCAAAAAGACCTTAAAGCAGTCGTCAAAGCCATTGGCCGTAATAGACCAGAGGCCAGCAAAGATTGGTCCTGGAAACTCCCTCTCTTCACCTATGTCTACACCTATGACGGAGACCCAATCGAATTCAATCAGGTCGGCATCAAGCAGATCAATGACTACAAGTTCCGTCTTTATCTCAGCCGTGCCATCACCTCTTTGAACCTCAAGTTCGCCCTCACTGGCAACTGGCTCGTCAACGTTCCTTTATATAAGAAGCTCACCACCCAGCTTCCTAACAGCACATCTGTCGCTACCACCTATGGTTCCAACAGCGCAGCCAACTACATGTCCTATGGCCCATATAAGCTCAAGGACTTCATCGCCGGCGAGGAAATCAATATCGTCCGCAACGATAAGTGGTATGGCTACAAGGATGGCAAGCACACCGGCCAGTTCCAGATGACCAACATCTACACCAAGATCATCCAGAAGCACGAGACCGCTATGGCCGAGTTCTTAGCCGGACGTCTTGATGACATCGACCTCACCGTCACCGACTACCGTACCTATGGTAACAGCGGACGCTGCACCACGACCTACGAGTCCTACACCCAGAAGATCTCCTTCAACACCGACGCCAAGAAGCTCGCTTCCCGTCAGGCCCTTGATGGAAGTGGCAAGAACAAGACCGTTCTCACCAACAAGAACTTCCGTGAAGCCCTCTCCCTCTCTCTTGATAGAAAAGGCTTCGCTTCCAATGCCACCTCTGGTTCCAAAGGCTTCACCGGCCTTCTCAATGACCTCTACCTCGCCAACAACAGCACCGGTGCTTCCTATAGAGACACCCCACAAGGCAAGAGCGTCTACAACATGGTCTATGGCAAACTTGGCAAGACCACCCTTGACGGAGAGGACACCCCTCTCGACGAGAAGAAGTGCGGTTACAACCACGCCCTTGCCGTCGAATATGCCGCCCTTGGCTTAAAAGAGGAACTCCAGTCCACCGTTGAAGGACACCTCAAACCAAACGACAACATCCACATCGAGTTCCGTGTCTATGACGACGAGAGTGAGAACACCATCGCCGCCAACAACTTCATCACTTCCGCTTGGACCGGCCTTATCAGTGAGGCTGTCGCCAAACTCAAAACCGAAGGCGTCCTCGCTAGCAGCGAAACCCTCTCCATCTCCATCGAGATGGTCAAGGACCAGGATTACTACAAGTCCGCCAGAAACGGTGGCTTCGATATGATCTTCTCCACTTGGGGCGGAGCTGCCATCAACCCTTACGGATTAATGGAAGTCTACTGCAAGAAAGACTTCACCAACTGCTGCGAATACGGCTTCACTGGCAAACAGGACGAGGCTTACATCGCCATCGACGCCAACGCTGACGGCGAGTTCGCCGTCGTCGATTCCGACAACGACGGAACCCCAGAGTCCGGCGATGAGTGGAAGTCCTTCAATGGCTGGTACAGCTACATGGTCGACAGCGATGACTGCAACGAAGCCAAGTACGGCGACGAAATCGCTGAAGGCGATGAGGACTACGAGGAATACCTCGAGTGCCATAACCGCAAGCTCAACGTCCTCGCTGGACTTGAGGCTGGCATCATCAACCGTTTCGAGGCCATCCCTCTTGTTGCCCGTGGAACTTCCTCGCTCCTTGGTTTCAAGACCGAGAACGCCACCAAGGTCTACATCAACCTTATCGGCTATGGCGGAATCCGCTTCCTCCAGTTCAAGTACGATGACGCTCAGTGGACCGAGTTCTGCAACAAGTACAACAACTCCTTAGGCGACATCTACAAATCCTGGGAAAACTAATCCCTTAATTAGTTACATCTACTTTTACGCAGGGGTGCCTTTCACCGAAAAAGGCGCCCTTGCGCTTATTGCGTTTAAAGCACATCAACACTTATGAAACAGAAAAAGAAAGAAATTGAGACCGAGGATACAATCCTCGAAGAAGAGAAAAAACCGCTCGATGTTTCTAATACTTCCTCCGATGAGGAGTTGGTATTAGAATCCGATCGTCCTTTTTTAGAAAGGTTTGGAAGAGGATTCGTTAACTTCTGGAGAAACAAGAGCACCATCGACACGCTGAAGTACATTGGTAAG
>JAEEGJ010026817.1_pt1 | contig 11638 bp, 7 predicted proteins | sample 8958761 | NCBI WGS metagenome assembly JAEEGJ01 (sample SAMN16246546, study PRJNA631951) | gut metagenome | biome: gut microbiome; feature: rumen; material: RS-attached | host: Bos | place: Iran: Karaj | collected 2018-10
GATCGGGACTATCACCAGACCGGCCAGCATGGCTATGGCGCCGCTGTTGATCGGCGACTGCATGATCGGCGGGAAGCTGGGACGGATAAGCATGTTCAGGATCATCAGCACGCTGCTGAAGATGAAGCACACCCAGCAGGCCGCCTTGGTCACCTTCTTGCTGTACAGGGCATACAGGAACGGGGCCAGGAACGCGCCGGCCAGAGCGCCCCAGGACACGCCCATCAGCTGGGCTATGAACGTTACGGAGCTCTTGTACTGCACCAGCGCCAGCACGGCGGAGATGGCAATGAATACCACGATCAGGATCCTCATAAGCAGGACCTGCTTTTTTTCGCTCATGTCCTTAATGAAGTGCCCCTTCAGGAAGTCGATCGTAAGCGTGGAGCTGGACGCTATTACCAGCGAGGACAGCGTGGACATGGACGCGGACAGCACCAGGATCACCACCAGGGCGATCATGAACGGCGAAAGTCCGGAGAGCATCGTGGGGATCACGGAGTCGAATCCGTTCTTCGCGATGTCTATCTGGTCCGAGAACAGTCTGCCGAAACCTCCCAGGAAGTAGCTGCCGCCCGCGATAACTACCGCGAAAAGCGTTGAAATTACAGTACCTTTCTGGATGGCCTTCTCGTTCTTTATAGCGTAGAACTTCTGCACCATCTGCGGCAGGCCCCAGGTTCCCAGGGACGTAAGTACTACTACGAAAAACAGGTTCAGCGGATCCGGGCCGAACATGGAAGCGAAGATGCCTGGCGTGGAGGAGACGGTCTCATCCGAGACTCTGGCCAGGCCGTCCAGCGCTGCCATAAGGCCGCCCTTGCTTACCAGAACGGCTGCAATTACAGCAACTATACCTATGAGCATTATTATTCCCTGCAGGAAGTCGTTGATGGCCGTAGCCATGTAGCCGCCCGCTATTACATATACCGCGGTCAGCACTGCCATCAGCAGTATGCAGACGGAGTAGTCGATGTTGAACGCCATGCCGAACAGTCTGGACAGGCCGTTGTACAGCGACGCGGTGTAGGGAATAAGGAATATGAAGATTATTACGGACGCGCCGATCTTGAGCGCCGGGGACTTAAAACGCTCGGCGAAAAACTGCGGCATGGTCTTGGCGTTCAGGTGCTGGGTCATGATGCGGGTACGCCTGCCCAGGATGACCCACGTAAGCAGCGAGCCGACTATGGCGTTGCCAAGGCCTATCCATGTAGACGCAATGCCGTATTTCCAGCCGAACTGGCCGGCGTAACCTACGAATACGACCGCGGAGAAATACGATGTGCCGTACGCGAAAGCTGTAAGCCAGGGGCCAACGGCGCGTCCGCCGAGCACGAATCCGTCCACGTCCGTGGCGTTCTTGCGGCAGTAGAGACCTATTGCCACCATTACGCCGAAGTAGATTACCAGTAATGCGATCTTCATGTTTACACCTCGAAATACGTTGAAATTTGCAGGTTTTATCCGCGCTTTGTTTAATTGCACTTTGCTGAATTAAAGTTTAATTAAACGGAGTATACCACCGCTGCAAAACAAATGCAAGCACTTTTTTTGACTTTTTTACACGGGGTACGAAAATGACTCTAATATAATAGGAAAAGAATTTCGCGGAGCGTTTTCTGCGCAACAAAACAGCAACCGTTTTTCGGTTGCTGTTGTTTTAAAGGTCAGCCCTGCGGGCCCCGGGTGGTTTTCCCTCTGCGGCCCTACAGATCCCGGGTGGTTTTTCCCTCGATAGTTCTGCAGATTCGAGACTACTTCCTTTCGCCTATCGGCACGTACGGACGCTCGTCCATTATGCTCTTAAATGCCGGTCGGATTATCTTCTGAGTGTTTGCTAGCTCTTCCATGCGGTGCGCGCTCCAGCCGGCTATCCTCGCGATCGCGAACAGCGGCGTGAACATCTCGTCCGGAATGCCCAGCATCCTGTACACGAAGCCGCTTAGGAAGTCCACGTTGGGGCAGACGCCCTTGTAGATCTTGCGCTTTTCGCAGATCACCTGCGGCGCTATCCTTTCTACCGCAGCGTAGAGCTCGTACTCCTCGTCGCGGCCCTTTTCCCTGGCCAGGCTTTCCACGAAGGATTCGAACACTCTGGTCCTGGGGTCGGACAGCGAGTATACCGCGTGTCCCATGCCGTAAATAAGGCCTTCCTTGTCGAACGCGTCCTTGTTGAGGATGCGGCGCAGGTAGGCTGCTATCTCTTCGTCGTCCTTTATGTCGCGGACATGCTTGCGTATGTCGTCCATCATCTTTACGGCCTTAAGGTTGGCGCCGCCGTGCTTGGGGCCCTTAAGCGACGCAAGCGCCGCGGCTATGGTGGAGTAGGTGTCGGAACCCGTGGACGTTACTACGTGAGTGGTAAACGTAGAGTTGTTTCCTCCGCCGTGCTCCATGTGCAGCACCATCGCCAGGTCCAGCACCCTTGCCTCCAGCTCCGTAAACTCCTTGTCCGGGCGGAGCATCATCAGAAGGTTCTCCGACCACGAAAGGTCCTTGTCCGGACGGTGGATTATAAGACTGCCGCCCTTTATCCAGTGGTTGTAGGACTGATACGCGTACACGGCCAGCATGGGCATGGTGGCTATAAGCATCAGCGACTGGCGCAGAACGTTCTCCATGGAGGTGTCCAGAGCGCTCTTGTCGTAGGACGCAAGAGTAAGGATGCTCCTGATTATGGAGTTCATTACGTCGTTGCTGGGGGCTTTCATTATTACGTCGCGCGTAAAGTTGCGGGGAAGCGTGCGCGCGGCGGCAAGCACCTTGGAGAATTCGGTAAGTTCCTTCTTGGTGGGGAGCTCGCCGAACAGCAGAAGGTAGGCGCATTCCTCGGCCAGACGGTGCTTCTTAAGGCTTTCGCCGGCGACCAGATCCGACAGAGCGTAGCCGCGGTAGAGCAATATGCCTTCCGCCGGGACTTCCTTGCCGTCCACGATCTGCTTTCCGTAGATGGTGGAGACGTTGGTGATGCCAGCCATTACGCCTTTGCCGTTCTCGTCGCGAAGGCCGCGGTAAACGTTGTACTTTCTGTACAGCTCGTCCGGGATCTTGCGCTCGCAGAGCGGATATTTGGTTGCTGCGTAGGAGCCTAAACTGATCGTTGCCATAGGATGAATCCTTTCAGTCGCAGTGTGATCTATGCGCCGCCGGCAGGCCGTTTTTCAGCGCCGACGTGTGGTGTAATTAGTTTATTATATTAGCACAAAAAATATTAGTTGAAAACAGTTGTTTTACACAAATTTAAACAACAAATGCATAAACGCTGTAATTTCAACGGTTTTCGGGAACAGGAAAAATCCTAACAACAGCGAAAACGGCAAAAAAAAGACCGTTTTTTGCGTGTTTTCTTAGGTCCAGAAAACGTTCATTCCGCCAAAAACAACAAAAAACCGCCCTTTCAGAGCGATGAATATGTTCAGAAGACATAAAATGCGTGTTTTCGTGTGGAACTTAGTTCTTTGGCTTCGGTATCATCAGGGATATGGAGTAGCTGCTGTCATTCTGCTCTATGTTCATAACGCCGTTGTAACGCTCTACTACTGATCTAACGCTTCTCAGTCCGAATCCGTGCATTGCCTTATCCGCCTTGCTGGTGGCAGGAAGCCCGTCGAGCAGATGCGACTTGCGAGCGCTGGAGTTTTCTACTTCTATGTTCACATAGTTTGCAGCCGGGCCGCCGCTCAGTTTAATGTAGCGCTGCGACCCTTCAGGGAGCGCGTCGCATGCCTCCACCGCGTTGTCCAGAATGTTGCCCATTATGACACACAGATCGAAGTTGTCTATGAACGAGCCCTCCGTAAAGTCCAGCTCGCATTCCACATCTATTCCGCGCTCTTTTGCAGGCGAAAGCTTTTGCCTAAGTAGTCCGTTCAGAAGCTGGCTGCCCGTTTCAAAGCCGTCCACTGGGTTTTTCGCGGCGTTTCTGAAGTTTTCCAGGTATTCCATCGCCTTGTCCGTTTCGCCGTGTTCCAGAAGAAGCTGAAGGCTTATGGCATGGTTCTTAAGGTCGTGGCGCAGAGTTCTTACTGCATCCTCGGACATCTGCCTGTCCTGTATGCTCTGCATAAGGGCTTTGGTGGTGTTGTTCTGTATCTGAAGCGATGCCCGCTCAACGTCGCGGCGTCTGGAGTACTCGAATATTACAAGAGCAAGAAGCATGGCCACATGCAGCAGAATGAAGTACACGGTAAAATGCGGCGAACCTTCCGAGAAAGACTGCCTCATCCTGGCGCCGGTGTCTTTTGTGTATACGGACAGCGCGCACATGCCGGCAGCGAATATGATGTGGGACAGCTGAGCTCCCGCTATTCCTTCGAACGGCAGCAGCCTTGAGAGTATGCCGAAATAAACAAAACGTATCGCCAGGTTAATGATGGAAAGCACGAACTGGCTTACAAGTCTGGAACCTATTATGCTTGTCCGACCGGAGAAGAAATCATAGAACAGGGGACCGAAGAATACGTTCTGAAGCATCGTATATACCCCGGTCCAGAATACCGCGGCATAGACGGCAGGCCTTGCAGGAACACCTTCCGCGGCAAAGATCCATATGAAATAGATAACTGCCCTAAGACATATTCTGATGGCTGCGTTTGGAATAGTGATGAATGAATCGTTAAGATAAAGCACCACTAGCAGAACGGACAGAATGGGCTTAAGCCACTTGTTCTGCCGCTGGGGCGTGTAGGCGCTCCTCTTAAAGAAGAGCCATATGAACAGCAGGTCCGCTATGTAACTGGATATCCAGATGAAATTAGTCATCAGCGTTTTACTTTTATATATTTAGCGTAAGCTGAAAGGAATTCCTTAACTCTGTGTTTGCTTATAGGGACCACGCAGCCTCCGGCAAGAGTAATGTCAGGAGGCGCTATGTTCTCTACGTGTTTCATGTTGATAAGGTAGCTTCTGTGGCAGCGGAAGAACCCTTTGCCGTTCAGCTGCTCCTCGACTGCGGCCAGCTGTATTAAAGAAACGACCTTGTTTCCGTTCTTAAGCGTAAAGGACGTTTCTCTGCGGAACACCTCTGCGTAAAGGATGTCGTTTATCTTAAGGATCTTTGTTCCGGAAGAGGTCTCTACCGGCAGAACGGCAGGAGCGGACGCCGACATCTTTGCGCTGCATTCGGTCAGCGCAGCGCTCAGCTCCTCGTATACCAGCGGTTTTGTAAGAAAGGCAAAAGCGTGGACTTTATAGCCTTCCAGAGCGTAGTTTTCCATGCTGGTTATGAATATGAACTCTCCGGAAAAGCCTTCGTCGCGCAGCGCCTTGGCGCAGTCCATTCCTGTCATGCCGCCCATGGATATGTCCAGAAGCACAAGATCCGTACTCCTGTCCATGCTTTTAAGCAAGCTTTCCGCGGAGGAAAAGTAAAAGATCTCCGGCTTTCTGCCTGACTCTGTCTGCCAGCGGTCCAGATAAGATGATATCTGTCGGAGCATTATCTTTTCATCATCACATACAGCAATGCGTCTCAGCATGGTCGGTACTCCTTGAATGGCCGGCTTCCGCGGCCGGACGGCGCAGCTTTTCTACATTTGTATTATATCATAACCGCCTTTGCGCTGCTTGCCCGCATCGTCCGTTCGTGACGGGTTTTTGCCCACTCGTGCAGGGTGTCTTCCCAGTGGTGGCGCGTACGGTGCCGTCGGGCCCAAAGCCGTAGACATGTTGTTTTTCCTCTGATAATGTTGGGCCGTAATCGAGATCATTCCGTTGTTTTTAAAGGAGAACAAAATGAGCAACGCAGCATCCGCAGAAAAAGACCGCCAGATGGACCAGAGGCTCCACGACGAATTCTTTTCCGAAGAAGGCAAGGCAAAAAGAAAGAAGAACATCCACAGATTCTTCTGGATCGCACTTGCGTTAGTTATCGTACTTGCATTCGTTAACTGGGGCGTCGTTACGGGCTTCGGCAACGTAAAGATCACCAGGACCACAATAACAGGTCCGGAAGGTGTGCCTCTGAGCGCTCTCGTGTACATTCCGAGCAACGCAACAGACGAGACCCCGGCGCCGGCCATCATGTGCACTCACGGCAACGCCGGAAACGCCAGGAACCACGAGTCCTGGGCAGTGGAATTCGCCAGACGCGGATTCGTAGTAATGTCCATAGACCAGTACGGCGCCGGAGATTCCGGTCAGTATCTGGACGAGTGGGCTCTGAACGAGGCTTCCATGGTCTACGTAGCCGATGCGTATTACAACGTACTGGCTTCCATGAGAAACGTAGACGCAAGCAAGATAATCCCGGCCGGCCACTCCATGGGCTGCTGCACCGCCAAGGCAATGGCAGTAAAGCACAACACACTTGGAGTCATCAATGCTTCCGGCATGGGCATGAGCTTCTACGGCAAGGCGCTTTCCGAAGCCTGGAGCAAGTACACCGGAAACGTTCTTACCACTAACGGCGACGTGGAATCCCCGGCTGCGAAGTTCATTGCAGATACCATGAAGGCCGCTCCTGCACTCGAGGGCAGAGCAGGATACTCCGGCGGAGACATAGAACTGGACAAGCTCTACGGTTCCTTCGAGAGCGGCAACGCGTTCTACGCGACCAGAGACTATCAGCGCATCCACGAGGCAGCCTTCGTTAACCAGGGCGCCATAGAAAAGCTTATCTGGTTCGCGCAGGAGAGCGTAGGCCAGGCTAACGTTCCCAACTACATAGAGGCTTCCAACCAGATCTGGATGTACAAGGACTACGTAGGACTTGCAGGCATACTCTGCTTCGGCGCTTTGATCTGCGCCATCGCTCTGATGCTGATCGAAGGCGTTCCGGCATTCAGCTCCGTAAAGCAGCCGCTTCCCAGAAACATAGGACTGCGCGGCAAGGGCTTTGCCATAAGCGCCATCTGCGGAATAATCTTCCCGTGGATAGTCCTCAAGACCGGTACTTTCGGAATACTTACTCCAAAGAACAAGAATGCCATCCGCGCAGGCTTCAACCTTACTTACGCTAACGTTGCGTTCTTTACCATAATCGGTCTGTCCGTGCTGGGCGTGCTGACATTCATACTCTTCTGCTGCATAGACGGCAAGAAGCACAAGATGACTGTAAGCGACCTTGGAATGACCGCATACGGCGAAAAGAAGGTAACATTCAGCTACATCTGGAAGACCATACTTGTTGCTACCGCTACGCTGGCGATATCGTTCGGTCTGATACTGCTTCAGGAGACCATCACCGGAACGGACTTCTACGCATGGTTCTTCGGATTTAAGAGCATCCCGCTCTTTAAGATCCCGTACTTCCTGCCTTACATCTGCATCTGGGTTCCGTGCTTCGTGCTCTCCAACCTGGGCAACAACATAGAACGCAGACTTCCGACTACCGGGGTGGAATGGAAGGACACCCTCAGGGCTATCGTTATAAACGTCATCCTGGCAGAGTTTACTCTGGTGCTGATCATAGCGCTCAAGTGGCACTTCCAGTCTGTGGGATCCGCGGCAGACACTTCGTTCCTTCTGAACTTCAATGCCGACACCCAGAGGCTCTGGGGAATGCCGGCAGGCATGGCAGTAGGAGTAGGCGGCTCCACCTACCTGTTCAGAAAGACCGGAAACCTGTGGCTTTCCGCCATCCTGATGGGTACCGTTGCATGCCTTACCTGCGTGCTCTTCGGCCAGCTGAGAGTCTGATCCAAAGGCTGTTCTATAAAGGCCTTCAAATAAAAGCATGAAATTCCGCGCAACTGATATCCGGTTGCGCGGTCTTTCTTTATGTAAGGCTTGAAAAAACCGCAGTTTTACATATAATATAAGAAAAAACGATAAGCAGACTAGGACTTTGGGAGCAGGACGCCGTTCGTTCGGGTCCCGGAGCAAAAAACAAGAAACAGACAGGTAACACCATGAACAACGTATACGGAAAACACGTGCTGGTAACGGGAGCTTCCCGCGGGATAGGCGAAGCGGTGGCCAAGGCATTCGCGGCAGAAGGATGCAGCGTAGTGGCTGTGTCCAGAAATTGCGAAGAAAAGACCGAACAGGTCCCCGGAGGCGGCAGCATAACATATAAGCGCATGAACGTTTCGGACGAGGCGTCCGTGGCCGCAGTCGTAGACTCTATGGAGCGTGTGGACATTGCGTTCCTTGCCGCAGGCATGGGAATTGCAGGCGCGGCGGAAGAAATGCCGCTGGACCTTATCCGCGCCCAGATGGAGACCAACTACTTCGGAACGCTTACCGTAGGCAGCAAGGTCCTCCCCAGGATGAGGGAGCAGGGCAAAGGACTGTTCATAGTCGTCGGATCCATAGCCGGCAAGGTGCCCATCCCCATGCAGGGACACTATTCCTCCAGTAAATACGCGCTCGAGGCTTACGTGGAGACCGTATCCATGGAGATGAGGCCGTTCGGCGTGCGCGCTGTAATAGTGGAGCCCGGCGACACCAAGACCGGATTCACCGCGGCCAGAAAGACCTATACAAAGGAAGGCTCGCCGTACTACAAGGCAGTCGTGGACAGTGTGGAGCGCATGGCCAAGGACGAACAGGGCGGCAAGAGCCCGGATACCGTGGCCGCAGTTGCGCTTAAGCTGGCCGGCAAGACCAACCCGCCGCCGCGCGTAGCCATAGGCTTCGAATACAAAGCGCTGATGTTCATCCTCCGCTTCCTGCCCGACAGGCTTAAACGCTGGATACTTACGAAGATGTACCTTCCGGTGCAGCCCGGACAGTAAGGGGATCCGGTCCGGCCAGGGAGTTAAAAGGGCGCGGCTCTGCCCCGGCGCATAACGGAGCCATATAAAAAAGGGAAAAGGGATACAAAGGGACAACATGAAACATAAAAAACAAATGCGTATCGCAGCCGTACTGCTGCTGGCGCTGGCGATGGTCTTCATCCTCGCGTCGTGCGGCAGCGGAGACGGCAAGAACCACAAACACAATTACATAGAGAAGGTCACCAAGCCGGCCACCTGCGTGGAGGAAGGCGAGGCCACCTATACCTGTTACGGCTGCGGCGACAGCTATACACAGACCATACCGGTATCCGACATCCACGAATACAAGAAGGTCGTTCTTACGGAAGCGACCTGCGACAAGGATGGCGAGGCCGAACTTACCTGCACTGTCTGCGGCAAGGTCGTAAGGGAGGTCATTCCTGCCACCGGCAACCACATGTTTACGCTTAAGGAGACCGTGCAGCCCACCTGTGTCGCGGAGGGCAAGGAAGTCTACAAGTGCGAATACTGCGAGAGCACCTTCGAAGACATCATTCCTGCCACCGGCAAGCATACATACGAGTCCTCGGTCACAAAGGAGCCCACCTGCGCTACGCCCGGCGTCAAGACCTTCAAGTGCACCGTCTGCGGAGAGACCTATACGGAGGAGATCCCCGTAGACCTTAACAAGCACGATTACAGCAAGGAAGAGATACTTAAGCAGGCTAACTGCACGGAAGCAGGCCAGAAAAAGCTTACATGCATATACTGCGGTGATTTCACGGTCGAGACCATCCCGCCGACAGGCCACTCGTTCACGAAATGGACGGTATACAGGCCGGCCACCACGGAGGCGCCCGGCGAGGAGCGCTGCTACTGCGATCACGACTGCGGCATGTACGAGACCAGGGAGATCCCGCAGCTGCCGACTCCGGAACCTGAACCCTCGGACGGAACCGGCGACGGCGGCCAGACCGGCGGGAATTAACGGACTCAGCGGCATCGCTCCGAAGACATCAGACCAAGGACTATCTCGGGACTCAGCGGAGCGGACCGGCCGGCCCGCTGGCAAAAAAGCGCAAAACTGTTACATAGGAAAAATTACAAAAAGGCCCTGCAACTCGATTTAAGTTGCAGGGCGTTGTTTTTAATAAACCGTTGAAATTACTGCATCCGGCAGTTTCCTGATCGGCGGATATTACAGCGCCGTACGTAATTTCAGTTTTGCGGATCTCTTGTAATTTCTTCGCAGGATCCGGTTCTACAGCTCCGCGAAGCGCTTCTTTCCGGCGTTCATCAGCCAGGCGTTAAGGCCCAGCGAAGCAACCAGGAACACGGCAATGAGTATGCGCATGTAGGTCTCAGGAGCCATGGTCTTTCTGAGCACGAATATGTAGAGCGCAGCTATCGCAAGGATGATCACCCAGCTTCCGAACAGCGCAAGGACCACCGCCGCCCCCTGCTTTACCGCCATCGTCTCGTTGGTCCAGTTAAGGTTGGGGAAGCGCAGTCCCAGCATCAGTCCCAGATTCGCGCAGAAGTAGGTGAACAGTATCACCAGCACCGCGCAGTAGAATATGCTCATCGCGCCCAGCTTGAACACCCAGGCCGAAGCCGCAAGGAATATGAGGCACGGGATGATGGTAAGGATAAGGTGCATGTTGCGTTTGGCGCCGAAGATCTGCACGGGCTCTATCGGCAGCGACTTGCTGAGCCATAGGGTCTTGGCGTCCAGAGCAATGCCGGGAGCGGAGATGTCGTTTGTCGCGGAGAAGAAGCACAGCACTGCCCCTACCAGGAGAGTAACGTAGCCTTCTATCGGGAAAGCTCCCAGGACCCCACCGAGCTGATATTTAAGCATCTCCAGAAGCATAAGGATGTCCGCGCGCTTTATTATCATGGCCACGGCCGCTACTACGATGAACAGCGTTCCCATGCTGCAGTTGAGCATGTAGGCCGGGCTGTTCGTAAAGTGCTTGAATTCCTTTTTAAGCAGAGCCTTTGGAACGCTCTGGGCCGCTACCTTCTTTTCCTTATACTCTACGCTCTTTACCTTTTCTGTGCGCGTAGCGATCTTAAGGAACGTGCGGGACAGTACGTAGCAGACTACCGCGAACAGCGCCACGCAGATGACCGCGAAGATCAGGAACGACACCACGTCGCCGGCGCAGCCTACGCCCATCTTGTAGAACGGATAGATGTATGCGCTTACGCTGCCCTCTATGGCGTCGATGTTGGCCAGCATGTTGTTTAGTATGGTGTTGATCCGGAAGTAGAATACGTAGTAGGCTCCCAGCAGCACCAGCGTGGTGATCACGGTAAGCGCGCTCTTCTTGGGGAAGAGCCCCACTATGAGCGCGACCAGCCAGCCCAGGATGCAGGCCAGCGCGGTGCCCATCAGCGCTATGAAGAATATCGACAGTATGCCGAATACCGACGTTACCGCGGAAACGGGGAACCCGCTGGTCCACAGGATTATCATGGCCGGGATTATGGCAAGCGCCGAGAACAGCAACGACATTATGTATAAGGAAGTTATCTTGCTTATGAACAGTTTTCCCGGCGGGATGGGCAGAGACAGCAGCAGTTCGTTGTCCTTGGCCTTATACAGCAAACTGAAGGTCATGAACACGCTGCCGATGATGCTGATAGCAAGAGCCATAAGGCCCACCATGGACATGTAGAGCCACAGTCTGTCCGGCAGGATCACCGAGAACGCGGCGGAAAAGCCCAGGAACGCGGTGCCCAGGGAAATGTAGCAGAAGGCGAACAGTATGGCAATGCCTATTATGCCGCCCTTGGAGCGCCTGGTGCCTTTCCTGCGGTCCGTCGTAATGCCCGCAGTAAGCGCCATGAACTCCTTTTTGAGTAGCGCTTTAAGCATTGTCCGCCTCCTCCGCAAGTTCCAGGAAGACTTACTCCAGGGATTCGTCGCCCTTTCCCTCGTCCATGGTGACGGACTTTATAAGCTTTCC
>JAEEGJ010026818.1_pt1 | contig 11637 bp, 12 predicted proteins | sample 8958761 | NCBI WGS metagenome assembly JAEEGJ01 (sample SAMN16246546, study PRJNA631951) | gut metagenome | biome: gut microbiome; feature: rumen; material: RS-attached | host: Bos | place: Iran: Karaj | collected 2018-10
TTGCGGCCGAAAACCGCTTTATAATGTTCGTTTGCATTCAGCATCAGAATCTGTCCTCCGGATGGAACGGATCTTCGCTTATCGGAGCCGCGCCGTCCTCGTCTTTCTGCATTTTCGCTTCGGCGGCACTGGTAATTACGCCCTTGCCGTAACGCCTGTTTATATCATCTATTACTTTATCAAGTTTACTCGTTTTCTTGCGCGTTTCCTCACTTGTGAAGATGGACATCTGCGTGCCCATGTCAGAAGGAATCACTTTAGAACACCTGACGCCGATGCTCCTTATGCCCTTTTTCCAGTCCCACGATTCATCGAAAAGAGCTTTCGCGGCCTGATATATCGTTCCCGCATTGTCAGTAGGTTCAAACAATATCTTCTGCTTCTCACAGCGTTCCAGGTCGCGGTCCCTGATCTCTATCTGTATCACCGTGCCCTTGAGGCCGTGCTTCCTCAGCCTCTCGGCAACACTCTCCGACAACATGTGCAGCGTTCTTGATACCGCGGCGTCTGAAGTCATATCCGTAGCCGTCGTTGTCGAATTACCCACGGATTTGATCTCACGCTTGTGTCCTGCCACCGCCACAGGCGAATCGTCAAGGCCGTTCGCATAACGCCACAGCTGATCCCCGGCCTTGCCAAGATATCTGCTGAGGTAATCCTGATCTGTATTTGCCAGATCTCCTATAGTCCTTACATTGATCTTACGGAGCCTTGCCATCGTGCTCCTGCCGACGAAAAGCAGTTCATCCGCCGCCAGAGGCCATATCTTCTCTTTCCAGTCCCTGTCCGTAAAAACAGTCGTCGCATCAGGCTTTTTGTAATCGCTCCCGAGCTTTGCAAATATCTTGTTAAAGCTTATTCCCACCGAACAGGTCAGCTTGAATTCGTCTTTGACGCGCTGTCTTATTGAATCGGCGATCTTCACGGCGTCATCGAAATCCTTGCAGGCATCCGTCATGTCAAGCCAGCATTCGTCAAGCCCGAATGGCTCTACCCGGTCCGTGTATCCGTAATACATCTCGCGGAGCTTCATCGAGTAGAATTCATATTTCTCATGATGAGCGGGAGCCAATACCAGATCTGGACACTTGGCCTTCGCCTGCCAGATGGCTTCGGCGGTCTTTACGCCGTATTTCTTGGCAAGCTCGTTTTTGGCCAGGACAATGCCGTGACGCGCTTCCTGATCGCCTACGACCGCCATCGGAACATTGCGGTATTCGGGGTGCGAGATCATCTCAACGGAAGCAAAATAGCAGTTCTGGTCGATGTGGAAGATTATCCTTTTCATAGGATGATAATACTATAAAACGAACATATTTTCTATAAATATCATATCAGATGAGTAGGTTGTCCTAAGAAAAATAATTTTAATTCTTATCTAAAACGTGTGCATTTTTGCGTTTGACGGTATATAATATCTGTGTAATTATCAAAAATCCGCAAATTTGTAAAAACTGCGTCGGTACAGTATACTATCTTGCCGAACTGATACTGTGATATGGAGGTAATAGTAATGGCAAAGCAAAAGGTTTTTCTCGTAGATGATGACACCGATATCTTGACACTCAATCATGATTTTCTTGAGGGCGAAGGGTATGAAGTCATTACGGCGACTTCCTGTGCGGAGGCTATCGAGAAGGTAAAGGTTCACAATTTCGCGTGCATCGTTCTTGACGTTATGCTTCCCGACGGATCGGCTTTCGATCTCGCTCCGAAGCTTCGTACATTCACCGACTGCCCCATCATCTTCCTCACTGCTAAGGATCAGCAGGAAGACGTCATCAAGGGATTCACCGTTGGTGCTGACGATTACATCACGAAGCCTTATTCACTTCCTGAACTCAGTCTTCGTATCAACGTTCACATCAAGCGTAATATGAAGAGCGAAGGATTCCTCGTAGAGTATCCGCCGCTCAAGATCAATATCAAGACGCGTGAGGTCACCCTCAAAGATAAGCCTCTGCATCTTACTAACCGTGAGTTCGACATCCTCTGCCTGCTCGCAGAGACACCGAACGTCATCGTTCCTTTCACAAGGATCTATTCCCATGTTTGGGGTGACGATTCACCGTGCGACAACCATCTCGTAATGGTCAACATCTCCTATCTCAGAAAGAAGATGGAGAAGATCGCTCCGGAGATCACGTTCGTAAAGACCGAATGGGGTATCGGATACTCATTTGCTTATCCCCCGGTCAAGAACAGCATGAACACACAGTATTGATATCTTGAAGGCCCTTAGTTCAGGGCTTTACCGTAAAGGCAAGTAAGCCCCGGGCAGACATAATGTTTTCCCGGGGTTTTTTCGGGTATAATCCGTTAGTTCCAAGGAGTGACGATGCCCCAATACAAGCACAGCAATAACGCCAGACTCCTACTGGCAGAATTCGATAAGGACCGCAGAAAGACAGTAAACTTCGCGCTCCTTACGTTCATCGTTCTCATGATCGCCGTGATCGTCTGTGATGCATCCGTCAGCTCCATAAGCAACATTTCCGGGATCAAATCCGAATACGATCACGACAAGCACGCATATATAATTTCATCTGAACTTGCCCAATCGAAAACCTGCTCAACGTTTATCCCCGAACACTGGGATCTTGTTCCGAACGTATCCCCTTACGATGCGATAGCCAGAACACCCGCGGGATCCAATTCGATCTATCAGGAGTTTATGCATGCCGAGGATGTAACCATCACGGACAGCTGGCACGGCTGGTACGATTTCGAGAACAGCGCCAAATGGTTCAACAGGACAGGACCCGTTGAGTACAAGACCTACGTTGTCGACGGGTTCGATACTCATTCTGTCGCTTATACAAATTCGTTCGAATGCGACCCTTCGATAGACGCCCTTTTCCTGAGTTTCTACCATATCAACGGTTCGGCCCGCGTCTATTGCAACGGTGAATTTGTCGGCGTTATCGGTGAGATGACTCCTTACTTCAATTCCCGTGCTTTCTCCGATTTCTGCGTACTGGTTCCGGAGAACGGAAGGATCGATCTTACCATCGTCGTATCATGCTCCACAAAAGTCACGAACCCGGGCATAATATCTTATCCGATACTTCAGAACCGTGCCGCGGTCAACATGAGGACCGCCTTTGTCGGAGGGCATTTCGCGATCATGGTAATGCTCTTTGTAATCGGCATTCTCGCAGGTTCCCACCTTATCAAAAACACCTTCAAAGACATAAGGCTTCTGGTCTCATTTATCGTCGCATTCACGTCGATCTTCCTTTATTACCTGATCGACTGCAGGTTCATCTCCGTCGACTCGCATAACAGAGCGATACTGAGATTCTTCCTCATCATCGCTTCCGCAATTGCCGCATACATGATAAATACCTGCGTTCTGGGGTATGGCAAATCTCACAGATCCCACGTCAGGTTCCTGCGGATAGACCACTATCTGGTTACTCTGACCGGTACTCTTCTTTTCGTTGCGTATCTCATCTTCGATTTCGTGTTCGGGCTTATTACTCCGGTATTCTCCGCGATATGTTTCGGTCTGATCGTTATTTCAGGTAACATATTAAAAGACATACTTCTGTTCAGGAGCAAAAATCCGAACCAGCTGCTCGTTGCAATGTCATTGAGCTTTGTTTTCTATATCCTTTATCTGTCCGTTCTGCTTGACGGGACGTCAGTCTATATGCTGCCGACATACAGCGTCTTATACATCCTCTTCGTTCTCGCAGTGGAGATCATCTTCGTATCAAGGTATATCAACCAGAGAAGGATGCTCGAGCGTGATTCCGACAACCTGAAACGCCAGGTCCGCGAGAAGACCCAGTACATCTCCGAGATCAACCGCGACCTCGTTGACACCAACAAAAAGCTTCTTGAAGGCGAACAGGCGCGTAAAAACGTCCTTTCCAACGTGTCGCATGACTTGAGGACACCTATCACTGCGATCCGCGGATATGCCGAACTCATCCTGTCATCAGGTGACAGATTAAGCCCCGAGCAGAAAGAAGCTTACCTTACCAACATCGTCAGACGTTCCGAGCAGATGGAGAGGATCGTGTCAGACATCATGGAACTCACCAGAATGGAAGCAAGCGACGCGGAATTCGTATTCTCCGACGTATCGCTCTGCGAGATGCTCGATGAGGTCACCATGATGTATCTCATGGATCTTGAGGGAACGAAAAAACACCTCACGCTTGAGATCCCTGATGATGACGCCCTCATGATAAAAGGCGACCCCAGAAAGCTGTCACGCGTTTTCGAGAACCTGGTATCGAATGCCATCAACTATACCGGAGAAGAAGCTCTTATCGCCATCAAGGCATGGCGCACCGGCGCGGATCTGCCCATCGAAAAGCAGAACATCCACGTAACGGTGTCAGATAACGGAATAGGAATCCCTGAAGACAGCCAATCCCGAATCTTCGACCGCTTCTACAGGGCAAAAAATTCGGGAGTGAACATTAAAGGAACGGGCTTGGGCCTCGCCATCGTTAAACTGATCTGCGACAAGCACGAGGCCAAGATCACCGTGAAAAGCCGGATCGGCATAGGAACCACCTTTGAGGTGGTATTCAAAGCAACTAACTGATCAGCCGATAGACTGGAGATAGTTATTGAGCTCCTCTATAAGAGCATCGCAGTCCATGCCGTGAACCATGCATGCTTCCTCGATCGTCTCGCCTGAAGCCATTGCGCAGCCGAGGCAGTGAAGTCCTGCGGACATAAGGATGGGTGCAACACCCTCATCAGCATTAACTACATCACCGATTATAGTATCTTTAGTAACAACCATTTGAGGCCTCCTAATATATAAAATAAGCAGTAAAAGAATACACTACAGAAGCCTATTTGTCATTCGTTTCCACTAAATATGGCATGTTAGTAAATATTTTTGATAAATTTTGGCGCAAAAGCCCCAAAACGCTTGACAACACTTTGTTTTAAGGCAATAATATGCTTGCAATAAAGGTCGTTTACGGCTATTTAGGAGGAAAATAACATGAATAAGTCACAGCTTATCGACGCAATCGCTGCTGAGTCCGGTCTTTCCAAGAAGGACGCAGAGGCTGCCCTCAAGGCTACACTCGGTGCAATCGAGGGTGCTCTTGTTAAGAACGACAAGGTTGTTCTTGTTGGTTTCGGCACATTCAAGACAAAGAAGCTCGCTGCTCGCAGCGGCCGTAACCCTGCTACAGGCGCTACAATCAAGATCGCTGCTTCTACAGTTCCTACATTCAAGGCTGGCAAGTCCCTCAAGGATAAGGTCAACGCTAAGAAGGGCGGAAAGAAGAAGTAATTGCTTCTTAGTTGATTAAGCTATAATCACACTGAACGACCGGTTGATCCGGTCGTTCTTTTTTGCATTAAACTCAGTCCTCACGGTCCTTCGAGGCCGAATTTGAGGCGCCTTCCTACCCTCGTTATCAGGTTCTGAAGAACGCTCCTTGTCCTCATTTCCGTAAGGGTGCTGTTCTTTATGGCGTATCTGACGTCTCTTTCTATCTGCGAGAATGTCATCTTATAGGAATTCGCCACTGAAACATATACTGTTTTAAGGCTTACGGGGAGTCTCGAGCCTGAAAGATAGATATTCTTGACCGCATCCATTAACACAGACGTCCCGATAAGCGACATATCAAAGCCGAATTCCCTGAAAACGCTTTTGACGCAGGCATCAAAGAAATCCGCATCAACACCTCCGCCTGCATTCCTTCTCATCAAAGCAGATACCGTTGCCGAAGCCTCACTCCTGCTCTGTCTTCCGTCGATTATGTAATGGATCACGCCGTCATCGCTCTTTATCCCGATAACTCCGTTCTCCTTAAGCAATGCGTTTATGTTTTCGAGCAGGCTCAGGTCGCTGCACACCACCGCCATCTCGATACCGCCTTTGTAGTCCAGGATCTTGTCTTCCATGCGTATCACCTCCCCTTTTATCTGCAGTGTAAACTGTCAGAAAGCACTTTTGGGGACGAATTGAGCCAAATGCAAAAAAGATGCCCCAAAATGAGACTTTTGGGACACAATTGGGACTTTTTGATTTTTCCGGGCGTTTTTACTGCTTCGCAGCTGTCTCCTCGGGTGTCGCTTCGGGGTTGGTAATGTTGATCACCTCAGAAGTGAAAAGCGAGTAACGGGTATGCTTTATACGGACGGTATCACCGACTTTGACCTTAAGTCTCATCGGATTCATGTAATAGCATTTTCCGTCAACAAAGAAATAGTTCTTGAAGTAGGATACATCGGTAATCTCGCCCGTATCGTAATAGAAACTCTTGCTTGCGATACCGCTGATATCCATAAGCCTGGGACCTGTGATCAGAGTAAGATCCAATATGGCAAGGACAGCAAAGACCAAAGGGAGAAAATAGAATAAGACACTCTTGGTCTTACGCTTCTTATTGCGCGCGGCAGTAACACATGCCATCAGGATCAGCACTCCCAGCAAGACCGCATGTATTGCGAGATTAACCAGGAAATAACGCATATATCATTCTTCCTCTTCGTCGCCTTCTTCCGCGGTCGGAATAGCTATCACCATGTCCGCGGTTATGTCATGCTCTTCGACAGGGATCTCCGAGCTGATCTGAAAATCGTAGCAGATACCAAGCAGATAAGGCTTTTTGCCCTTTATTCCCGCATAGAAACGGTCATAATAGCCTTTGCCCTGTCCGAGCCTGGTACCTTCTTCATTATATGCGACTGCGGGCAGCACAACAATATCGATGGATTCAGGTTCAACGGCCGGGAGCGATGCAACCGGCTCTTTTATGCCGTACGCGCCCGTCTTAAAAGACTTTTCATCAAGGCTTTTGCAATCACAGAAGACCATGTTGTCTCCTTCGATCCTCGGAAAACAGCATATCTTGCCCTTTTTCATAAAAGCTTTGGCAAGCCCGTCACAGGGAAGCTCTCCGCCTGTTGCTCTGTACAGCGCTATGCGTTTTGCATCTTTAAGTCTTTTCCTGAACTCATCGTCATCCAAAGAGAAAACATCGTCTGCAAGGGTCCTGTCAACTTCGCTCAGGAACTCGTCATCCAACTGGAGACGGCGGCGTCTGATCTCGGCTCTGACTGCTTTTTTCTCGTCTTTAATATCCATATCACTCACCGCCTATCATGGAACGCAGAGTATCAAGGTCTATTATCGGAACACCGAGTTCCCGTGCCTTGCGCTCTTTGGAGCCCGCGTCTTCGCCCATCAGAAGATATGAAGTCTTTTTCGAGACGGAAGATGTGACTTTGCCGCCGTTCTTCTCGATAAGCGCCGAAGCCTCATCCCTCGACATGCCGGGAAGAGTTCCGGTGATGCAGATGGAAAGCCCGGAAAGGCTTGTTCCCAAGTTCTCCTCGCTTCTTTCGAAATTGAGTCCGGCCGCCTTCAACCGACCGATCAGTGCCATATTGTCTTCATCATGGAAGAAGCCGTAAATGCCTTCCGCGGTTATGTCTCCAATATCGGAAGTCTGTGCTAAGGTCTCTTTGTCCGCATTGGCAATGGCATCGATGGAACCGAATGTCCTTATCAGTTCTTTGGCCGTTGCTTTACCGACGCCAGGAATACCGAGGCCTCCGAGAACGCGGTCAGCGGGACTGTCTTTTCTTGATGTCTCGATGGCTTCCAGGAGCTTGTCAGTATTCTTGGCAAGCCCGAGGATATGGGCTTCTATCAGTTCATCACGTCTTGATGCAAGCGAATAGATACCTGCGATATCCTTAAGGAATCCAGCTTCAACAAGTTTTCTGATGTACTCGTCACCAAAGCCTTTGACGTCCATGCAGTCACGCGAGACGAAGTTGATTATCCTTCCCGCAACAGTCGCAGGGCAGCTCATGTTGACGCACTTGAGATCTGCGGCATCAGCTTCCCTGACGAGTCCGTGGCCGCATACGGGGCATTTACCGGGCATCTGATAGAGCTTCCAGTCGGCAGGGCGCTTGGATTCAACAACACTCTTGATCTTCGGAATGATCTCTCCCGATTTATAAACGACAATGGTGTCGCCTATTCCTAACCCTAACTGGTTGATAAAATCCTGGTTATGGAGCGTGGCACGCGACACGGTCGTTCCGCAGAGCCTTACGGGCTCGAAAACGGCCACCGGCGTGACTCTTCCGGTCCTTCCTGTATTTACCTCAACGGAAAGGAGCTTCGCCTCCTTCTCTTCCGGAGGATATTTGTATGCGACAGCCCATCTCGGGAACTTTATCGTTGCGCCGAGGCGCTCTCTTTCCGCGAGATTATTGAGCTTTACGACCGCTCCGTCAATATCGTATGCAAGGCTGCCTCTTGCCTCTCCGATCTTCTGGATCGCGTCCCAGACTTCGTCGGCCGTCTTGCATCTGTAGTATGTCTCGATTACCTTTACGCCGTTGCGCTTAAGGTACTCGTAGCCTTCCAGGTGTGTCTTGAAGGTAATGCCTCGCGTCTCCTGAACGTTGAAGATAAACAGAGACAGTCCGCGTTCCTTCGTTATCCTCGTATCAGTCTGGCGGAGCGTTCCCGCAGCGCAGTTGCGCGGATTGGCAAAAGGCTTCTTGCCCTCTTCTTCCGCCTGCTCATTCACCCTGGCGAAAGCCTCGCGGGTCATATAGACCTCGCCTCTTATCTCGATGTAGGGCACAGGCTCAGGGAGCGTCCTTACAACGTCCTTGATCATCTTGGCATTCATCGTAACGTCTTCGCCCTCGGTGATGCCGTCTCCGCGCGTAACGGCGAGCTTTAACTCGCCTTCTTCATAGCGCAGGGCCATCGAAAGACCGTCGATCTTCGTCTCGACCAGGAATTCGGCTTCTTCACCGAACTGCTCCCTCATCGAATTAACGAACTCATCAACTTCTTCTCTTGAAAAAACATCCTGGAGCGAAAGCATAGGGACGTTGTGCTTGACCAGAACGCCCTTCTCGGCCTTCCAGCCGACACGTCTTGAGGGAGAATCGGGAACGATCCAGTCCGGATGTTCCTTCTCGATCGCCTTAAGGCGGTTATTCATCTGATCGTATTCGTAATCCGATATCTCAGGCTCATCCTGGGCATAGTAACGCTCAGCGTGATAATTGAGCGTCTTAACGAGATCCAGATATTCCTGTCTGGGATCGGGGCTGTCAGATTTCTGTGCAGCCTCCAAGCTCGCAAACATATCAAGCTGCTCCATGGATCAGTCCTTTCCTTTCTGTGTGGCAAAAAAGACAATCGGGAATGATGCGACAATGGCAAAAAACAATCCCCAGACCAGTTCAGGCAGTCCTGCAAGACCTGCGAACGGTCCCGTGAGGTGTATACCGTTGTAACGCGTGATATAAAGTATCTTGTCCAGCGTCTTGTTCATTTTCGAGAGCGGGACAAACACGAGCGATGTCAGCATGGCAGTCGAAATGCTGTAAGTGTAGACAGCAGCTGCCCATTTGAGTGCCTTCTCAGCCTTGACGATGTAAAAGAGCATTACGACCGCTACGCTTACCGCAAGCGCAATACCCTTCTTCAAATCTACGTGTCCGTCTGTCAGCGATCTGAAACTGAATGCTGCGGCGCTCGCTATGGCAACAGCGCACGGTATATAGGTCTCAGCTTTTGTCGTTATCAGCTTCTGCAATATGACTATGACCAGCAGCAGAACGGCATATGAGGTTATGGCACAAGCGGTGTCTCCGCCGCCTAAACCTTTAGCTGCCAGCCTTCCGCTGCCTGCAATATAGTCCGCAAAAATATGGAAGGGCTCTGTCAACAGAGTCCCCCACAAAAAGAGCATGATAACGCTGACAATTCCCGCGCGTTCGTTGCTTCTCATAATAATTCAGTATTAACCGGCAAGTGTCCGGCGAATATCAGACGTCCAGCTTCGAGAAATCCCCGTCCTCGAAAAATGCTTTAAGAGTGCTGTATTCTTCGAAATCAAGCGAGATACCCTTGCCGACCTTCTGATGGTCCGGACCCCAATCACGGATGTCGAGCTTCGGCTTACCGTTGTTCCACTTAACGATGTTAACCTCGCGCTGCCAACCGGACTTGTTCTCCTTAAGGATGCCGATCTGCTCGATGATCTCGTAAGTAATCTCTGTCTTAGGCATTTCTTTCTCCCTCCTTATTATAAAAAGGTTTTTATATCTATAATGTAGGATTATATCACAGGTTTGCGCTGTGTATATTATAATTAAAAAGAATATACATATAAATTAAAACAATAAAATAGGAGATTCAAGTTGAAAGAACTGCCTGCAGGTGTTTTTGTCCTCATAATAATACTCGGTGTAATAGTATTGGCGGCAGTGCTTTATTGCGTTTGGGCATTCATTGAACCCAACCTGTTTGAAGTTACCGAAAGAAAGCTTTCTCCTGCGGACAAGGATACTGACTTCAGAAAACAATCTCCCGACGCTATCCCTTCAGGAAAAGCCCCGGGACTGCGTTTATTCTTTTTCACGGATCTTCATGCCGAACTGTGCAGGGTAAGTTCAAAGCGTCTTATATCGGCTCTCAGGGCTGCCCACAACGCGTCTCCTCTTGATGCGGTGATATTCGGCGGTGACATCTGCAACGATTACAGTACAAGCGGCAGGGGCCTTTCTTATCTGAAGGAAGTATCTGATGTCTGCACAGAGCTTAATATCCCCTTCTACGGCGTCACAGGCAACCACGATCTCGAATTCGATCCTTCTGACGGCAAATGCCATTTTACCAGCATTGAGGGCAGGCAGATTGAATTCAGATCTCATTCCACAGGCAGGTCCTTAATTCTCTTCGGAGTCGACGATTCAGGCCGTAAGGAACGAGTATGGTACAAGGTGCCCCCTGTGCCTTCTGACTGCGTCTCAGTGCTTGTATGCCACAATCCTGATGCGATACTGCATTTCGGCAGTGACGAGCACGTTGACTACATGCTGAGCGGCCATTTTCATGCCGGCCAGATAAAGATGCCTTTCCGCCTTGAGTTTGCCAGGCTCCGCTCCGACATACTTCCTCGCAAAAAGGTCGTTGAAGGTGTTTTCGAGTATAAAGGAACTACGTTCTTCATATCGCGCGGCTTAGGCTGCAATGCGATCCCCGTCAGGTTCGGGGCAATCCCCGAGGCATCCGTCGTAGAGATCTACGATTGATATCCACCACGCTTTTCAGAAGTCATTCCACGTTTCCTTCCCTTTTTTCTTCAAAACGTGGAACAAAATGTGGAATCTCACTTCAACAAGCAAAAGAAAACGCCCGGCTCATAAGAACCGGGCGTTATTGGTTACTTAAACTCTAAGCATTTAATTAGCCAAGCTCAGCGAAGTACTTGATTGTACGAACCATCTGAGATGTGTAAGAGTTCTCGTTGTCATACCAGGAAACAACCTGAACGAGGGAGTTGCCGTCGTCCATCTTGGAAACCATGGTCTGGTTAGCATCGAAGAGTGAACCGAACTTCATGCCGATGATATCGGAAGAAACGAGCTTCTCCTCTGTGTAGCCGAAAGACTCATTTGTAGCAGCCTTCATAGCAGCGTTGATGCCATCAACTGTAACTTCACCAGCAACAACAGCGTGAAGGATTGTTGTTGAACCTGTAGGTGTAGGTACACGCTGAGCAGCGCCGATGAGCTTGCCGTTGAGCTCAGGGATAACAAGGCCGATAGCCTTAGCAGCGCCTGTAGAGTTAGGTACGATGTTAGCAGCACCAGCTCTTG
>JAEEGJ010026820.1_pt1 | contig 11636 bp, 8 predicted proteins | sample 8958761 | NCBI WGS metagenome assembly JAEEGJ01 (sample SAMN16246546, study PRJNA631951) | gut metagenome | biome: gut microbiome; feature: rumen; material: RS-attached | host: Bos | place: Iran: Karaj | collected 2018-10
TCTTAGCTGCTGCTTTTACCGCCGTTGTGGTTGCTGTGTTGGCAGCGACCTTTGTTGCTGCCTTAGCTGTCGTTGTTGCATCGGACATCGTCGATCTTACGAATGCCAGAACCTCTGCGCCGATTTCATCGTAGAGCTTGTCCCAAATGTCGGAAACCTTGTCGATAATTGTGAGATCGTCCATGGCGTATTTCTTGCTGACCTCAGGAACTACACGATAGACGTTGTCTGCGCCGATGTTCGCCTGGGCTTGGAAATATCCGGAACGGCCTGTACGTGCAACCCATTCTTCAAGGATGTACTTGCCCCATCCGATGATGCTCATGTCGTCGGGAGCCTTGTTGGGGTGACGCATTCCCGTATTGAAAGAGAGAATCTTGTAGTTGCCCTTGAATTCCGGAACTTTGTTCAGACCGGATTCCAGCACCATGATGGGGTCGTTTGACCACATGCCGCCATCGCAATAAATTTCCTTGACACCGTTTTTGGTGCGGCTCACTGGCTCGAAATACGTGGGGGCGGAGCAGCTCGAAAGCACTGCAAACCACTGGTCCGTCATGCCGTCACCGCGGTCCCAGACCTTTTCGACGCTATCGCCGTTCATGAACGTTGCCGGGATGTAGATTGGCTTCTTGAATTCGTACATCTTGTAGCGGAAATTTTGCTGCAGGAGTTTCTTGAGATTTGCATTATCGTAGCGGTAATAGTTTTTGGTGAGAATCCTTGCCGCGCTGACCTTGGTAAAAATGGCTTTCAAGTTGTTCCTGTAAAGGTCGTAGAGCTGGGCTGCTGACATGCCCGAGCAAAGGCCTGCCGCTACGATGGAACCCGTTGATGTGCCGGCAAATGCGAAACCGGCATCGGCGAGACTCATGCCGAGATCGGCTTCGAGACGACGCATGAACTGAAGAGGGCCAATACCGAGGGCGCCACCGCCCGAGATTGCAATAGCAAGTTTCATTATTTTCTCCTAGTTTTAAATTGTCCTATACAACCAAACTTGGTTTGTTTAGAATCAGTATGAATTAAATGTAATTAAAACATCCCCCGAGTGGAGGATGTTGTTGTATAAATTATTTTTACTTAGTTACAAAAACAGTGCAATTAAAAACAGCGAGTTTTTTAATTATCTGAGTAGGGAGTATCGTCTATTAGACTCTCGGCTCCACCAGATCCGTCACCGCAAGGGCTGTTGCAGAGGAGTTCCGTAAAACATTCCTGTTCATACACTGTCATGGATGGCGCTACATAAATTTTTTTCATGTTGCTATTAGTCTTGATGTTCATTGTTTCCTCTGCTTATTTGACTATAACCTTTTTGCCGTTGTTGAAGTAGATGCCCTTCGTTGTGGGCTTGCCCTTGAGCAGTTTTCCGTTGAGGTCGAACCAACGGTCAATATTGAACTTGCCGGTAACGGTGTTGAACGTTCCGAGCGCAAGCGTCTTTTCTTCTTCGTTCACAATTTCGACACCAAGTTCATCGGGCAGGTCTTCCCTTGCAATGGAAGCTGTCTGCGTTCCAAGAGCGTAAGAACGTTTAATTGCTTGCGGTTGTTCTAGAACTTTGGTTAGATAAGCCTGCATGGGGCCGATATGTGCGCCAACTCCTGTTTTCCTGAATGTGCCAGCAACGCCTTCGACATCTTCGCCATTGCCGATAAATCTGTAGCAACGGCCAATGTCTTCGTCGCCTTCTTGCCATGTCCTTGGCTGATAGGTTCCACGGAATTGCCAACTTTTATCGCTTTCATGGATAGCGCGGGCATTAGCTGTGTGGAGAGTTATTTTTTCGCCTGCGGGTTGCTTGATGGAAAGTGTTTCTCCAAGCGGGACGTACACATAGGGCATGTTTGCTTGGACCATCGTGCTGACAAACATCAAGCTGACTACGGAATTGTTGCCTTTTTTCTTGACTCCGTTGAACTTGCAGAAGATGCCGCCCCATACGTAATCCATGTCGATATCGAAGGGGAGAACTATCGTTGTTGTCTTGTCGCGGTTGAAAGTGCGGGTGAAGGTTACTGTATCGACTTTTACAGGATTGCTTACTTCGGAAGTGACATCGATTGTTCCGTCAATGATAGCCTTGGATTTGTCAACAGCAATCTGGATGCCTCCGTGGACTTCTGCCATTCTTGCATTGATGGTGATTGCGGCACTGTTGACTTTCACTGAGTAAATGTCGTTTGACGGTGTAATTACAGAACCGTTGCTGGTTACGTTGCTCCATGTTGTGTAGTTGTTTTTTACCTTAAATTGGACGGTTGAACCGTTTAAGAATGTGCCGTCGCTTGCTGGCGTACACTGATAGAATTCCATTCCTGTGGGCAATGTCACCTTGTACCGGTTGTATTTCCACTTTGCCGTGATGGTCATGTTGTAGTCCGGCATTGACGAAGGAACCGTTTTGTCCCATCCGACGAATATGGAATCTGCCTGTACGGGTGTGTCTGTAGGTGCAGTAATGCTTGCTCCATAATTTTGTGTTATTGTTTTTTTCGATGATCCATCGCTGAATTTTCCACTCTTGGCATCGAAAATGATTGTATACTGGTTAACAGCCCATTGAGCCGTGAATGAAGTGTCTCCACGTGGAATGGTTGTTGGAGGAGTCTTATACCACCCAGTGAAATGATAACCAGTGCGAATAGGGTCTGCTGGTTTTGTGTATGTAGCGCCAGTTTCTCCTTCAATTATCTTATTTAATGATCCATCGCTGAACATTCCGCCTTGGCCTGATTTGAATGTTATTTTGGATTTCTTTACGGTAAACGATGCTATAGGTTCATTATTCATTGCTTTGCAATTTGATGTTTCTCCAAAAGTGACATAAATGTCATATTTTCCAGCTTTTAACTTAGCTCCTGACGTAAATGTTTCATAATCACCTCCATTTTTTTTATAATAGAACGAACGAGATGTCGAGTTGCACTTGTCGCTCCATGTAAATGAAATCTGGTCTTCGCTATAAAAATCAGAACTTGTATTGGATGGCACATTATATGTCGATCCTTTTTGGTTTTTAAATGAAATGGAGTACAGATAATATTTTCTAGATGTAAAATTTACACCATCATCGGTCTCATCTTCATACATTTGCAAAGCATATGCCTTTTTAATTGTTGATGTTAGCTTTTGGCTATCATAATTACCATACCAATAATCTCCACGTTGAGTATTGCTGCTTACAAGCTTGACAAGTATTCTATACGTGCCTGGCGTTGTAGCTGTAGGTCTAGACGTTGTCCAACCGCCAACATCGCCATAATTAGATTGGGATTCATTTACATGGTATTCGACGTGGTCAATATAGTCTCCCCAAGGAGTCCCTAATTGAGATAGCAACGACCTAGGTGTTCCCGTATAGTAAAGATCTTTTCGTGCAACTGGTTCTGGATATAAGGAAAAACTATTGTAAAAATCTCGCCTTTCAATGTATAAATATACTGGCGATTTATTTGCATTTCCGGCAGCTCCGCCTGTTAAATCGCCAACTTGTGTATATTTGTTACCAGGAGATGTTGTAGATGCTTTTATTTCCCATATGGCCTTGCCGTCAATATCATCCGTGGTATAGTATAGAAGGACATGTCTGTTGTTGTTATTGTTGTATGTGCATTTCCCGTTACAAATGTCATTATAGCCTATTCTATTTCCATTTATGTCATATTCAAGAATTCTTTGATATACTGCTCCTTGATATGAAAAGGCGGAAGGGGCCGTTCCTGGAGTATATTCCCTGATAATGATATTCGTAATCGGTAAGGCGTATGTAGTGCCATTTATATTTTTTGCAGTCCATGATTTCTTGTAACCCATGTAGAGATAGCAGTCTTTACCGCAATTTGTATTTGCTAGGAAATCTTGTGCATCATTCACGCTTGTAGAATTGTTATTGTTCGTTACGAGAAGGTAACCGCCATTACTTAGTATGTTTTTGGCTTCCGGATTAGTACCAAGTCTAAAGTCCAAATACCGGACATAGTAGCCATCGCGATCTTCATTAACTTCACTCCAAGAAAAAACGGTGAGTATCAGCGCAAACGTTAATACGATTTTAAATAAGTTTTTCATTTTTCACTCCTCCTTACTTGATGATGACCTTTTTGCCGTTGTTGTAGTAAATGCCGTTTGTTGTTGGCTTTTCTTTCAACAACTTTCCGTTCAAGTCAAACCAGCGGTCAATCTTGAATTCGCCGGTTCTCGTATTGATGTGCCCGATGGCTGTCGTGCCGCCATTTTCGCTTTCGATTCGTACGTCGATGATTTCTGGGAGGCTGAATGTGTTGATTGAGCTTGCTGCCGCAAATGCGGCTTCGGACCTTTTAAGTTGCTGGATCGGGTTATAAATCAAGTAGGCGTGTAATGGGTCAAGAACGTCATCTGCTGTAACTTTACGGAACTGTCCGCTTACGCCGTCGCCGGTGCCGCCTGGGTTAAAAATATAGGCGCGGCCCACTTCGTTTTCAAGATTTGCCCAGTCCGTGAAATCGTATGTTCCCCTGAACTCCCAGTCCCCTTCACGAACCGAGTGGATATCGCTTGTTTGAATTGCGACCTTTTGACCCTTGGACAAGTTGAATGTCAGGTTCTTGGAGGTCGGTACGATAAGATAAGGCGTATTTGCAGCAAGCTTAGTTCTCATGAACAGCATGCGGATAACGTTTTGTTCCTTGTCGTATCCAGTGAATTTGCAGAAAATTCCGCCATGTATGTAGCGTAGGTCCATTTCGAACGGGAACATGAGGGATTCTGTAACGTTTTTGGTGAATGACTTGGCGTATGTAATTGAATCTACCTCGATTGGCTTTGCAATTTCTCTTGTTTCTGGTGAATCATAGCCGATAATTGCTTCGGAGTGGTCTATCTTAACTAGGACACTTCCGTAGTTTTCGTAAATCATGTCTGTATCAATCTCAATATCGACATTCTCTGCAATATAAGAAATAGTGTAAATGCCGTTTTGGGCGGTTAGCTTGTCGCCGTTTTTGGTAACTGTACCCAAGTATTTGTATTCATCCTTGAATTTCAACTTTATTGTGGTATTGTAATCCAGTTTTCCACCTGTAAAGCCCTGTGGTGTGATAGCTTCCATGTATTTTGATGGGAATGTGACTTGGTATTTGTTGATGTCCCATGTAGCCGTAACGGTAATATTTTTTGCAGGCATTGTTGATGGAAGCTTGGATGGATTCCACCCAGTAAAAGTATAACCTGTGCGTTTTGGATTAGATGGGTATGTTACATCGGTGATATCGCTATCGCATTCTTTTGGTACACTCTTGATTACTTCATTCGAGTAGCCGTTTTCAAAACGGATGTAGTAAGTACGGGCTTTCCACTGTGCCTTGAAAGTTTTGTTTCCCGCAGTCATCGTCGAGGGAATTTCTTTGTCCCAACCAATGAAATCATAGCCCTCTTTAGTTGGGTTGCTGGGTTTCGTTACGGATTCCCTGTAATTTTTGGTTATCGGAGCAATTGTGGAACCTCCGTCAGTATCGAAAGTCCATGTGTATTTATTGATGTTCCACTGTGCCGTGAGTGTCAGGCTTTTAGCGGGCATGATGCTTTCTGAAGAACTCCAACCGTTAAAGGAATATCCGATTCTATATAAAGTCGAAGGTCTATATGGAGAAAGGCTTGCTTGGTATAGGACTGATTGGGTTGTTTTTGTGAAGAGGTTTGAGTAGCATGATGTATTCCCTTCGTCAGCGCAGTTAGAAGCTTTGTTTTTATACACATTGTCACTGCCCGCGTTCGGATTTACGGTTAATGTATAGCTGTTTGTTGTCCATTGGGCTTCGATTGTCGTTACGCCTGCTGGCATTGTTTTGGGAACACTTCTGCTCCAACTTTTAAATGTATGCCCTGTCCAAGTTAAGGTTGGCAACGTATAAGTGATTGTTTCTCCAACGTTTTTCTCTATGACGACATCTGCTTCACCATTGTTTTTCTTGATAATCAATTTTGATTGTAACACCTCAATTTGCAATGTCTGAGCAAACGGTTTGCAATAGTCGTTCTCATTTTTGGTCACTTTTAGATAATAAATTCCCGATTGATTAAATGCAAATGTGGATGGATTGATTTCGATGTATGAAATATTGTCTACAGGTGTGTAAAAATATTTAGCGTCGCTTGGAGCGTATCCTGTAAAGTGGTCCTCATCTACGCATGGGTCGCGCCATTCTATGTCTAATTTTTCTCCACTATATATAACTGAATTTTTCAATTTAAAGTATTTGTTATAGTGCTCGGTGCCCGATATTTTATCGACTGTTATCGTATATGGGCCCGTAACATATATAGGATCGTATAAACCAGGATCCAATTTAATATAGACATCGTGTGTTCCAGGTGTTAAATAAACATTGTCTCTTGAATTCCATTTCCCATCCTCATATTTGTTCCCTATTTTATGAGTCTGAGTGTAATAGCTTGCTGAATAAGCTCCGTAATACAGTGCAGCCCCAAGAGAAACTCCAAATGGACTATACGTTACACTGGATTTTACGTATGGCTCTTTTGTATATTTCGCCCTATTTGGCATTTCTTCTCGTTTGATATGGAGATAGTTGAGATATGAGTTATTTGGATTCATGTTTATATTGGCATAGGCCCCTTTTTGGTTTTTAACTGTTTCAAAACCGCTTATGCTATATCCAGAAGTTTTGGTTTTACTCGCTCGAATTTCGGTAATGGCCTTGCCGTCAATATAGTCGCGTGTATAATACACATGAAAGTGATGGTTTTCGGTATATTTAGTTCTATTTAGCGGGTAATTCGTTTTGCCATCTTGGGAAGTAATTGGTACGCGATGGTACATACGACCTTGAGGGTCGTAATAAACATCCTGTATTTCTGCTGAACTGCCAAAATCGACAATGATGATGTTTGTTATAGGACGCTCGTCGTTGCCTTGGGTATCTATGTAATTGTACATAACTATGGTTCTGTAAGCCATGTACACATAGCCATTATCTCCTGTACCTCCGTTTTCTTCTAAGTCCATGGCGTCAGAAGTTGTATGGGATTGGCCTGCACTCACGTACGTCCATGGTGCGGTGCCGCTAAAGTCTCTATATCCTTTTTTACCCATACAAAGTTCAATTTGTTTAACAACCAGAACTTGGGATGCCGCCCATGATATATTGGAAAAGAAAAAAATGCCCAAAATCAGGGCCTTTATTAGTTTTGAATACATTTTACACCTCAAAATGAGTAAATTTACAGATAAAAATAGTATTTTATTCTTACAGTAAAATCTTTGTGTTGTAAAAAAAAACTTACAACTTAATGGGAGTTTATGAGGATTTTTTTATCCTAAACCCTTGAATTACAGCAAGTTGAAATTTTTATCAAACTTTGTAAAAAGAAGTTTATGTTGGATGGTTCATTCCAAGTAAACGACTTCGCCGATAAGCGGCATGAACAAAGGCTTGCCAGATTCCTTGGCGGCCTTTTTTGCGTTTTCGAGCGGCTCGTAATACGGATGCTTGCTCAGGCAGAACTTGGAATGGTGAACCGTGATGTAGCGGGCGGCACCCAGGTCTTTCATCTCTTGGCCTAAATATTGCGGCATCGTGTGGACCTGCGACCAGTCAGGATTGTACTGCCCGTTTTCGAGAATCCCCAAGTCGATGTTCGGAAATTTTTGTCCGATTTTTGCGAAATGCTTGCCGTAACCGCTGTCGCCGCCAATCCATATAGTCCTTTTGGGCGTTTCAACCACGAACGAAGCCCAGAGCGTCTTGTTCTTGTACAAGTCGCGGCCCGAAAAATGTCTTGCCGGAGTCGCCGTGACCTTGAAACCGCTCTCCAGTTGCGTGGAATCCCACCAGTCCATCTCCAAGAGCTTTTCGACAGGATAGTGCCAGTACTCCAGATGCGAACCCACGCCAAGTGCCGTAATCACCTTCTTAACGCGAGGCTCCATTTCCGTGACGACCTCGTAATCCAGATGGTCCCAATGGTCGTGGGTGATGACAAGGTAATCGATATCCGGCATATCGACAGGCTTGTAAATGTCCGTGCCCTTGAACATCTTGTTCGCAAAACTTACCGGAGAACCCTTGTAAAACACCGGATCCACAAGAATCTTTTTTCCAGACAAGTTCAACAGGTAAGAGGAATGCCCGAACCAAACAATCCAATCCTTGTCCGCAGGGAGCGATTTGACATCCGTCTTGATGGCGTGAATAGCTGTGTCCGGAACGGTGTTCTTTTTCTTGTTGAACATGAATTCGCGCCAAACAGTGAGCGTACTCTTGTTGCCCGTCATGAATTCAGTTTCTTCTGCGTTCACGAACTGCTTCTTTTTGACATCGTAATTCGGCGACTGCTTGATGCGCTCCAGACGCTTGCCCTGCGGAATCTTCCCAAAACTCGCTTGACTCATGAACAACACGCCAGCGTCTCCAAGAATAAAAAGGATAGTAAGGATAATCGAGGTAATCATGAAATGAAAATAGAAAAATTGGTACAAAAAAAAACGCCCATAAAACTGGACGTTTGTTATAAAGGTGTTGCTAAATGGCTATTTTGCGTTTATTTGTTTTGTGTTAAAGAATTTTTTTGAACTGGATCGAGTCGCACATGGGATTTATGGTAACTAGTTCGATGCTTGGTTCAGCTCCGGGATAGACCGGTGTGACTTCGGCGGCGAAGAAATAGTTTACGCCCTTGGTTACTTGTGTGGCGAGGAATGCGAATGGCTCGACCTTGGAACCTCTAAAGTTCGCGATAACCGTTTCAAAAGCTTTCTGAGCTTCGTCGGTAATTTTGAAATTTTCGTTGATGGTGATTCCACCACATGCTGGTGAAAATCCGTCAAGAACAGGCTCAATATAGACGAGCGTTGCTTTTAGCGCACCAGGAGCCACGTTAAAAACAATGAGAACAACGTTCTTGGTGCTTGCTACATCGCTGATAATTTGTTCGGCGAGAACGGCATAATTTGTTCCATTGACAACTTGGGAACCGAGATAAGCGATTGGCCTGTATTTTGCGCCGATTAATATCTCATTTAGTTCAATTATAGCCGAGGCGACTTTTTCAGGCATGGCGTCCAAACTTATTTGGAATATCCATCCGCCGCATTTTTTTGAATCTTCCATTTTATTTTCTCCTTGTATTTTTAATAGTAATCAAGGCTTTTTTTGCCCTTCTATTTATTTATTTCAAGGAGGTAAGGTATTACTCTTTATTTTGTAGTAAAAAATCTTTACATTGAAAATAAATTAACAGAACTTTTTCTTATTTACTTTTTTAAAACGATTGGTGATAGCTGTAACTAAAATAATGCTCGCTGTTGTTGTCAAAATATTTGTTGTCCTTCTTTCTTTTGCCTGTCTAATAATTTTTGCTCGCCGTTTTATTTCCTTTAGAGCACTCTCTGTCGTATATTTCATGTTGTCCTCCTTAACGATATTTATTCTTTTTAAAGATTTATGTATTAATATCTTGAATGTTGCGTTTTACTCAATTCTTTGTTGTAAATAAAAAGAAAGGCGCTCAAAAACTGAGCGCCTTAAGAGGTGTGTTTGAAATTCATTTGGAGAAGATTTTCTCTTTTCGAGATTACTCCCTCAAAGCCCGTATTCCAATGAGTACAGACAACACGGCGTTTGGATAATTAGTGTCCTTTACGCGTCTTAAAATTCTGTTTGTCTACAATAATGTTTGTATGATTGTTTCACCTTTTTTCTTATTAATTGCATGTCCGTGCTTTTTTACTCACTGGATTAGTGTAAAATAAAATTTTATTAGATTGTTCTGATATTTTTTTATAATATTTTTATATAAAAGCTAAAACTTATAGTTTGATTGATAAACTGCTATCAATCGTTAAAATTTTGTAACGAAAATATTACATTAAAGTGTGAGAAGTTGTCTTGATGGGAGATCCGGGGTATGTCTGACAATGATGGAATATTGTATATCCGCTTTCTGGCAGAGAAAGACCAAGATGCTCTTGAGGTACTTTTCAATAAATTTAGGGATAGCCTGGTTCTATTTCTTTTTGGCTTTGTTCAAAATGCCGATGTTGCCGAAGAACTGATGATGGATACTTTTGCAATCCTTGTATCCGGTACGGCGTGTTACAAAAAAATGGACGAAGCTTCTTTTAAGACATGGCTTTTTGCTATCGCCAAAAAACAGGCGTTGCTTTACTTGAGAAAACGCAGAATTAAGTTTGTTTCTCCAGAAAAAGATTTTTTGAGTAATATTGAGGCAGATTCCAGTTTTCAGCCTGTTGCAGAGCTTCTCAAAAATGAACGGGATACGCAACTATATAAAGCGATGAAGATGATTGATTCTGATTATAGACAAGCGTTATTCCTTTTGTATTTCGAAAATATGAAGCCCGAACAGATTAGCCGGGTCATAAAAAAGAATATCAAGCAGACGTACAACATCCTTGCCAGAGGCAAGGAGTCGCTCCGTGCCGCGTATGAAAGGGTGGCAAAATGAGTGGGCTCCTCGTTTTTGCGTTATATTGCTGAATAAAGTCCATAGCGAGGCAAATAGGTAAAAAGCCGGACTGTCAGTTGACAGAACGGCTTGCAGATATGGGTTTTAGGATGAGATTTTTAAAAGTTATTTCACGCCCTGTAATATACAACATTTGTTTGTGTGAGATGTAATTTTTTTATGATTTTTTACAAATTCATTTCTATATGAAACGCTAGTGATACATTAAACATTTGTAGATGTATCATGATGATATGTAGCTTGTGAATCTGTTTGTATTTTTGGCGAAGACGTAATAAAAAAGAGTGGAATGATTTTTTCGCTAATTTTTGTATCGGAGAGTCTGTAAGCTTCCTCATAATAGAAATTTTAAAATCTCTTTGATGTTCATAAGCAGTCTTTTTTTTGTTAATCTAACTAAATTATTTGTCATTTATGTGACATTTTTTTGCAAATGCGAAAAATCATTTTGAGAAATTTTTTTGTGAAAAAATGCAGTGAGCAAAGCCTGGCGTTGCGGGTGCTGTGAGGGGGAGACATCCCCCTATGTCAATGCAGTTTTTTTTCGCGTTCGTATTCGCCCACAATGTAATCGGGGCCGTTTTCCCACAAACCTGTTTCCTTGTCAAAAAGGCATACGGCGGTCGTTGATTCCATAAAATCCGCAATGGCGGTAGTCATGTCGTAATTCTTCTTGTCCATCAGTTCGCGGATAGACATCTGCGCAAGCAGGCACATGGCAAATTCAATCTTATTTTCCATGGAGATAGACCTCTTCTGCCGAAAGAAATTTTAGGCAATTGAGAGCCTTGGGCGTACGAAAACACCACTGGTTGGTGAGATTTTCCGGTTCCAGAAAACTGATGGCGAGTTCTGCGGCCCTGTCGGAATCTATTGGTCCATAGACCCCGTCCAAGAATGCCGTAATGACTGTATTCGTCTGGTCGTTTGCAATTTTGCCGTAAATCAGGTCGTAGCCTGTCCATTTTTCAAATTCGCCAGGAATGCAGCCTTGCTTTCGATGGGCGACAACACAACGAAGCCAGGGAATATCCGCATTCTTGAATTCGTAAAGCGACAGATTTTCTGACGGAGTGAATTCAAAAGCATTAACATAGCCCTTTGACGGCTGTGTCGTTAAAACTTTCTGTGTAAGGGCTTTC
>JAEEGJ010026824.1_pt1 | contig 11635 bp, 9 predicted proteins | sample 8958761 | NCBI WGS metagenome assembly JAEEGJ01 (sample SAMN16246546, study PRJNA631951) | gut metagenome | biome: gut microbiome; feature: rumen; material: RS-attached | host: Bos | place: Iran: Karaj | collected 2018-10
GACGCATTTCGATGCGGCCAACAATTATGGAGGAGGAGACGCAGAAGAGATTCTGGGCAGGATCCTGCGGGAAGATCTCGCCCGGTACCGCGACGAGATCCTTGTCTCCACTAAGGCCGGATACACGATGTGGCCGGGACCCTACGGGGATTGGGGATCGAGGAAATACCTCCTCGCCAGCCTTGACCAGAGCCTGAAACGGCTGGGGCTTGACTATGTCGACATCTTCTATTCTCACCGCCCCGACCCCGGAACCCCGCTGGAGGAAACCATGGGTGCGCTGGCTTCAGCCGTCCAATCAGGGAAAGCCTTGTACGCCGGCATCTCCAACTATCCTCCGGATCAGACAGAACAAGCTGCAGGCATCCTTCGCGCCATGGGTGTTCCCTGCCTGGTCAACCAGTCCAGGTATTCGATGTTCCACAGAATCCCGGAAGAAGGGCTGATAGCGAAACTGGACGAACTGGGCATCGGCTTCGTAGCCTTCCAGCCGCTCGCTCAGGGTCTGCTGACCAACCGCTACATCGACGGTATTCCGACGGAATCGCGCGTCGCCACAGGAAAAGGGTCTCTGAAACGGGAACAACTCAATGATGCAACCCTTACCAGACTCAGGGCCTTGAATGAGATCGCAAAAGATCGCAGGCAGTCACTCGCGCAGCTGGCACTGGCCTGGGCGCTTCGGGATGAAAGGGTCACCTCCGTACTGATCGGGGCCAGTTCGGTCGCCCAGCTTGAGAACAGCCTGGACACACTGGCCGCCGGTCCGCTGTCTGACGGAGAAATAGACCGTATCGAGCAGGTTCTTTCCTGATGGCGCTTCACTGTCCCGGACCGGATTGTTCTGTTATTTATGTATCTTTGTAAGAACCATGAACAAATTTACCCGATATCTCCGACACGTCGTCTATCTGGAAGACGGCATTGACAGGGACAAGGCGGCAGCATCCATCAAGAAGAACATTGCATTCCGCGGTCCGAACGTCATCATCCTGGCCTGTGCCATCATCATCGCCTCCGTAGGCCTGAACGTCAACTCGATTCCGGTCATCATCGGCGCCATGCTTATTTCGCCCGTGATGGGTCCGATCATTGGATTCGGCCTCGGCCTGGGCACGAACGACACACAGCTGCTCAAGGAATCTGTCAAGAATTTTCTGGTGATGGTGTCCATCAGTATCGTTGTGGCCAGCCTCTACTTCCTGATCTCCCCGCTCAGGCTGAGCAATCCCACGGAATTGCTGGCCCGTACCCGCCCGACCATCTATGATGTGCTGATCGCCCTGTTCGGCGGCGCGGCCGGCATGCTGGAAAACGCCCGCAAAGAGCGCGGAACCGTCCTGTCGGGTGTGGCCATCGCCACGGCGCTGATGCCGCCGCTCTGTACGGTAGGCTATGGTATTGCGACCCTGCAGGTCACATACATTTATGGCGCGTTCTATCTTTTCCTGATCAACAGCATCTTCATCGCCATCGCCACTTTCGCCGTAGCCAAATTCCTGGGCTTCGAGAGTGTCGCTACCGATGAATTCCAACGCCGGCGCAATCCGCGCATCGTGGCCCTCCTTCTCCTGATCATCATCGTACCGAGCGTCATCACGGCCATCGGGACCATCCGCGACAACAATTTCGCCATCAACGCAGAACGTTTCGTCCAGAGCAACAAGACCATCGGCTCCAGCTATATTTTCGACCACCAGATCAACCTGGAAGGACGGAACCAGACCCTCGACATTTATCTGGCGGGCGAAGCCCTCGATTTGGCCACCAAGCAGGTCCTGCTCAACAACGCCATCAATTACGGACTGCACAGCGACCAGATCATCTTCCATGAGGAAGCAGCCGTCCAGACGATCAACAAGAACGAGGTGATCCGCGACTTGAACAACCATTACCTCAATACCATCCAGGAGTTGAACAAGCGGATCACGGAGCTGGAAGTGGAGCTGGCCAAATACAAGGGAGCCGCACAGGCCGCCGCCGATACCGTCAAAAAATAACAGTTCGCAGCTTACGGTTCATAATCGAATCCCTGGAAAGCGGCTTTTCCGTTGCGGCAATAGGGGCCGATGGTGACGCCGGTGAAGCCTCCGGCCATTTCGGTGCTCAGCAGGCGGGCGTCCATGCGGGCGATTTCCTTGCCGTTCAGCAGGAATGCGTAGTATTCATCGTGGGCTTCCACGTCGAGACGAGCGTCGGGCCTGGGGAGTGGAATCGTAGCCGGTTCGTACAAGATGCTGTGCAGGCGGATGCGCACTGCGGCTTCGGAACGTCCCTTTTCGCGGCGGACGAAGAATTCCGCATGCCCGTTGTGCGTCTGGTATATGACTAGGCCTGCTTCGCCGTCACCCTGCAGGGAGACCTGGGTGCCGAAGCGGCACGTGGCGGTTTCCTGGCGACGCAGCAGCGCCGTGGGATGCCAGCTACCCCAGTCGAAGCCATCCCCGTTGCCGGTCAGGGTGAGCACGCCGCTCTGGGCGATGTAATTCTCTACGACGGGATGCTGGATGTGCATCCACTCCGGACCGATTGCTGAGAAGTCCTCATGCGGGCGGGGGAGTGCCGCTTCTTCGGGAACGGCGCTCATGCAGACGGTCATCCGTTCGGCCACGGGCTGCCCGCCATTGATGACCGGCCAGTCTTTTTCCCAGGTCACCGGAGCAAGGAAGGTTTCGCGGCCCAGGTGATGGTAATCTCCGCCATAGCGGCGGTAGGCCAGGAAGACGATCCACCAGGAGCCGTCAGCGGCCTGGAAGAGGTCGCCATGTCCGGTGCCCTGGATGTTGCTTTCCTGTGCAGCCAGCGAGCAGTGCGTGAAGATGGGGTTGTCGGGATTTGCTTCATAGGGGCCGTATATGTCCCGGCTGCGCGCAACGGTAAGCTTGTGCGCCAGTTCAGTGCCCCCTTCTGATATGAGCAGATAATACCAGCCATCTTTCTTGTAGATATGCGGACCTTCCGGAAAACGGCCGCCCGTTCCGCGCCAGAGCGCTTTGCCGGGGGACAGCGTGGCGCCTGTAACCGGGTCGATTTCGCACAGGGTGATGGTGGCGTCGGGATTGGATACCATGTAGCATTTCCCGTTCTCGAAGTAGAGCGAAGGGTCGATGCCCTGCTGTTCCAGCCAGAGGGGTTCGCTCCACGGCCCTGCCGGATCAGTGGCGGTGACCATGAAGTTGCCACCGCCGCCCACATTGGTCGTGATCATGTAGAAGGTGCCGTCGTTATAACGGATGGTCGGTGCATAAATGCCCAGCGAGGCGTTGGATTGTTCCAGCGGCAGCTGCGAGGGCCTGTCCAGGACGTTGCCGATCTGCTTCCAGTTCTGCAGGTCGCGGCTGTGATACACTGGCACGCCCGGGAAATAGTGAAAACTCGAGTTGACCAGATAGTAGTCTCCACCTACCGCCACGACGGACGGATCGGGATGGAAACCGGGCAGGATGGGGTTTCGCAGTTCCACTTCGACAGTAGCGGCCGGAGCGGCTCCCTGCGGGCGGCAGGCGGTCATTCCTGCGAGGAGCAGAAGGATGACCAGAGGGAAGGGCAGGATTCGTTTCATACTGACAAAGATAACGAAAATTTCGCTGCAACGGACGCAACTGTCCGTCAGTATAATACAGAACGTCCTCCCCGTTTGTGGAAAGGGGAGGACCAGTCTCTTCGACTACTAAGCCATGAATTCTTGCATTCCGTCAAAGTGGCGCAAGGACACATGCTTCAGAAGGCTGTGTAAGGCCGATTTTTCGAAAATACCTGACGCCAGCGGTCGTAATCGGGCCTTGGCGCAAAGCAATCTGCCCGACAGCGCGTTTTGAGGCCGATGCGTTTGCGGCAGTTTGGCGGAAAAGGATGGGGACGTAGGGAAGAGAGATTGAGGGATTTTGCTCGGCGCCAGGGCGCCTGCGCATTAGCTCCCTCTGGTCGCTGCTTTCGGCCTGACGGCCTCAGGTCCCTCTTCGCCTGCGGCGGGCGGTGTTAAAGCATTGATACACAGCCGGCGGCAACAAGAATCCCTCACTCACCGCGGGATTGTCGCGCAAGCACGACTAAGCCCCTCTCCCGAGGAGAGGGGTTTGGGGAGAGGGTAACGTAGAAGGAGCAGGAACGAAACGGTTCGAATCCCTCACGAAACGCGAAAAGCGCCTGCGAAGCAGACGCTTTGATGCGGTGAGTGAGGGATTAACCAGAACGTTTCCCAAAATTTCATAATGTATCCAACGCATTAAAAATCACCCTTTTAACGTGTTTCTTCATTTCCTGATGTAGATTTGCATTTCTCCCTATTTGTGTCTAAATTTGTGTCTGAAAAATCGAAGAGCCATGACCATATTCTACTACCTCGCGCCAGATGTGAGCAAGAAAACCGGAGAGCAGCGCATCCGGGTAGCCATCACCGTCAACAAGACCCGTTACATCTCCACCGTCGGCATCACCGTCAAGGCGGACGACTGGAACGGAGAAACCCAAAGCGTCGTCGCCAAGTCCGAAAACGCCAAAGGCCTCAAAGGCACAACCATCAACGACCGCCTTTCCTACATCCGCAAGCACTTCGAAAACTATGAGAAGGAACTCTCTCACCGCCCCACCGAAGAAGAGCTGAAAAAAGAGCTGGACAACGCCATCAACGGCGTGATCCCCGTCAAGGCCTCTAAAAACGTCCTGACCTACTTCGACCGCTTCATCCGTGAAGAGAGCATCGACTGCCAGTGGACGCCCGGCACCATGGAGTGCTGGCACGCCTTCCGCAATCACCTCGCCGCCCAGGGCAGGGGCATCCAGTTCGACCACTTCAACAACGAAGGCATCAACAAATTCGTCCGCTACCTGCGCACCACCTGCGAGATGGGCGAGAACACCGTCCAGAAGCACTACCTCAACCTCAAATGGTTTCTCGGCTGGGCCGTCCGCAACGGCTACGCCAAAGACTCCGAGATCGGCAAGGTGCAGCCCAAATTCAAAATCATCGACAAGCCCGTCATCTTCCTCACGAAAGACGAACTGCTGACGCTCTGCAACTTCCAGGTCCCCGCCAACGGCACCAAAGTCAAACTCCACAACTACGAGGGCGAGGAATACGAGAAGGAAGTCCACGATGCAGCCGCCCTGGAGAAGACCCGCGACCTCTTCTGCTTCTGCGCTTTCACCAGCCTCCGCTACTCCGACATGGCCAACCTCAAGCGCACCGACGTGATCGGCGACTGCATCTACATCACCACCCAGAAGACCAACGACCGCCTGCCCATCAACCTCAACAAATACTCCAAGGCCATCCTCGCCAAGTATAAAAAGGAGAAATACCCGAACGGCCAGGCGCTCCCCGTCATCACCAACCAGCGCATGAACGAGTACCTCAAAGACCTCTGCGAGCTGTGCGGATTCAATGCCCCTATCACGCGTGTCGTCGTGCGTGCCGGAAAGCGGGTGGAGGAGACCCGTCCCAAATACGAACTCGTCGGCACCCACGCAGGTCGCCGCACCTTCATCTGCTTCGCCCTCTCGAGCGGCATTCCGCCCCAGGTCGTCATGAAATGGACCGGCCACTCCGACTACAAAGCCATGAAACCCTACATCGACATCGCTGAAAAAGTCAAAGCCGAACAAATGGCCATCTTCGAAAAAGGACTCGATGGATAATAATGGAAAAGCTTTCCGAATGCCTATTGAACCAAGAAATAATGTAAATTTGCGAAGACGATTAGTTATACCATGAAGTTTACATTAGAAAACCAGAATACAGAATATAAAGGTATTCAAAAGATACGGACAGGAGACAAGGGTTTCAGGGACTTGTCTGTTACGTGCGTAGCTCTTGCTAACGCCCAGGGTGGTCAGATTTATATCGGGGTTGATAACAAAACTCTTAAGGTCGGTGATAATCAGACCATATCTCAGCAAGAACAGAATGACGCTATTTCGAAACTTCGGAGTTTGTGTTTTGGTGTTGCCGTGGCATCGTCTGAAATATTATGTGATGAAAATGGTAGCAATTTTTTCGTCATTAGTGTATTTCCAAGCCTAAAGACCATTGCGTCCACTTCTGATGGAAAGATCTATATTCGAGTGGCAGACAAATGTGAGCCAGTCCGAACTGAAGATATTCAACGTTTGGCAGAAGAGAAAGGCGCTTTTCAATGGGAAATCAACCCCACAAAGTTCGGTTGGAATGACGCTCAGGTAGTAGAAAATATCCGCAGATTTGCGGATGACATGCGGCATTCTCCGCGTGTTAGTGACCATATTAAGCAGATGGATGACATTGAGATGGCGACCGAACATTTTCATCTCATTGATCAAGATCGTTTGACGAATTTGGGCGTTCTGTGGGTTGGGACTCCTCGTCAGAGATCGGCTATCTGCTATCCGATGACAGTTCAGTACATAGTATATAATGCTAATGAGGAGAAGGTCAGGAAAGAGGAGTGGCGAGATCTTTCGATGAATCCCAAAGAGTTACTGTTGGACATTGAAAGAAAGGCGATTGAACTGACTTATTCCTATGAGTTCCCCGATGGACTATTTAGGAAGCAAATCAGACACTACAACCCCAAACTTCTTCGCGAGCTCTTGGTTAACGCATTTGCTCACAAGAGCAATACAATTTCTAATGATATCGTAATACGTGTTTTTCATGATCGAATGGAGATTTCCAATCCTGGAGGGCTTCCCCTTGGAATCTCAAAAGATAACATCCTCCATACAAAGCATCGCCGTAATCCCAATATGATAGAAATCATGAACGCGTATGAGTTGATGGAAGGTGAGGGGTCTGGTTATGATCTCATCTATGAGCTTAATGCGATGGAAGCTAAACGCCAGCCTGAAATAGATTCCTCCTACAATGAGTGCCGTGTGACCCAATATGCTGAGATAATAGATGTGGAACTGCTCCCGTTGCTAGATTTTGTGATGCAGAACTACCTGCTTTCTCAAAAATCGTTCATAGCATTCGGAATTATTGCTCGAGAGAGGAAAATATACTCGACTCAGTTGACTAAACTTCTTCAATTACCAGAAGATGACCGTCTTCGTAGTTACGTTGATAAGATTTTAGCAGAAGGATTGATTATCAAATCCGGGAAAGGTAAAGGGAACCAGTTTCAAGTTAATCCGCAACTCATTAAGAATGCCCGAGTCAATATTAAGACTTCATTAAAGACAATTGAGCCCTACGCTTTAAAGGCTCTTATCCATGAAGATCTAGCAAAGCATCCTGGATCAAAAGTGTCAGAGATATCTTCAAGAATCCCGGATATCGATATTGCCGAGATACGGAAGATGGTTTATTCTATGGTTGGTGATGACCTCCGTACGGAGGGTGCCAGAACGAATAGAGTATACTTTTTGAAGAATGGCAGAAAATAAAAGAATAAAAAAAGAATTCTTAAAAGGTTTTCAGATAAGCACCTGTAAATCAGTATATTATTTAATAATCTTTCTTTTTTCGCCTAGAGTTTTTTGAGTTTATCATAGAAAAGTCCGGCCTTGATAAGCTATTTGTTTACCCATCGCCCTTCAGCTCCCGCTGGAGGGCGATTCGCATAAAAAGTTATCAACATCCCACTACATCCTCTTGCACGTCCACGGAGAAAAAGCTACTTTTGTAAGCAGATCCAACCACCCATAATAGACAGCAAAAATGAGAATCCCGACGGCAAAAATCGTCCAGAGGGAGGCCGGTCCTACCACCAGACTGACCCCCTCAGCGCAGCCTCTCAACAGCTCGCCGAGGATTCCCGTACAGGACCAATAGGACCGCCCCGCAAGGGAGCACCGCCTACCGCCCTCTCGGAATCTCGGCTCCGGGAGGGCCTTTATTTATCCCAGACACAAGCACAACCAACTGATAACCAACCCATAACCAACGTGGAGCCACTGCAGGGCATACTTGGAATCGTCAAAGACTACCTCGACCGGTGCGTCAAATGCGACACCGGCCGACAGGGCGCTTGCCCCTGGCTCCAGCGCTTCCAAACCCTCCAAGCCACCGCCGAAGACAAGCCGCTCACCCCCGAAGACCGCGCCATCGCCAACCAGGAAACCGTCGGCAGTCCCTGCTCCCACCAGATCACCTTCGACGAACTCATCGACCAGATCGACTCCTTCGCAGCCACCGCCCAGATGCCCCGCGACGAAGCCGAACTCATCCACATCCTCACCCGCCTCGAAATCTCGCTAACCCGCCTCAAACGCCTCCCCAAAAACTACCGCCCCGCCTTCACCGACCCCGTTACCGCCGCCATCGAACACATCCTCGCCGCCCTCGACTATAGCAGCCTGATGCGCGGCCTCAACATCGACACGCTCATCCACAGCACCCACCCCGGCTACGACCGCGCCCAAATGTTCTCCCGCTGCGGATACCCCGGCATCTTCGTCCAAACCTTCAGCAGCACCGCCTCCACCTACAACCTGAAACCCGTCATCCCGGAGCCAGCCCCGGCCGATCACGTTGCCGCCTCCGACCTCCCTGCGGAACTGGCCACCCCCAAGGCGATGGCCATTTGGAACAAAGCCCAGGCCGCCGGCCTCGTCGACAACCACTACCACTTCCTCAGTACCAGCAAAACTGCACTCGCCGTCTTCGCCGGCAGCTTCTCCACCGAACTCTTCGGCGAGATCCGCTGGAAGCCCTTCCGCGAATGGTGTCCCTACGATCACTACCCCAAAGCCTACTCCGAATTCTCCAACCGCAAAACCCGCAGCGACACGCCGACCATGCAGGCCATCCGGCACCTCTTCTCCCTGTGATACCCCCATAACGTAGCATCACGTAACATCACGTAAGGGATAACCGTTAGCATTACGGTTATCCCTATTTTATTGATACTCAATCCGTTTCCTTTGCACTCAGAAACACGAACCAAAGGAAACGCCTTATGAAAACCGATCCCAAAACCTACATCCTCCACCTCACTGTCGAGGAATTCATCGAAGTCCTGAAAGACAACCTCCCGCAAACCCAGTCCGCCCCGCAGTCCGCCCCCGACCTCGACCAGCCCCAGGACGGCCCCACCTTCACCGGCCGCATCATCTACGGTGTCAACGGTATCGAGCGCTTCTTCAACATCAGCCACAAGACCGCAAGCCAGTGGAAGAAGACCTGGCTCCAGCCCGCCATCAAGCAGGAAGGCCGCAAGATTATGATGGACGCCGAGTACGCCCTCAAGCTCTATGGCCAGAAACACGCGAACGCCTGAGCCGATGAAAGACCCCGCCACCCTCATCGCCGCCGCCCTGGAAGATGCGGAGCACGCCGAGAAAGTCGGCATGTTCCGCATCAAGACGGCCAACCAGGCCATTGCCGATGCGGCACGCCGGCCCGACCCGGAAGACCTCTACCACGAGCTCTGGTTCGAAGGAGAGGTCTGCTGCCTCTTCGCCGACTCCAACCTGGGAAAGTCCATCTACGCCGTCCAGATGGCCGACGAGATCGCCCTCACGCGCCCCGTCCTCTACATCGACTGCGAGCTCTCTGACAAACAGTTCCAGATGCGCTACACCGACCAGGCCACGGGCTACATGCATCCCTTCCCGCCGCAGCTCTACCGGGCCGAGATCGACCCGCTCTCCGTAGCTGTCAAAGACTACGAAGCCCTCATCCTGGGCCATATTGAGCAGGCAGCCCTGCGCCTCAACTGCAAGACTGTTATCGTCGACAACATCGGATACCTCTGCAACTCGGCCGACAAAGGCACCGATGCCGGCACCTTCATGCAGAACCTGCTTCTGCTCAAGCGCAAGTACGGCTGGAGCCTGCTCATCATCGCCCACACGCCCAAGCGCAGCCTCTCCAGTCCCATCACGCAGAACGACCTAGCGGGCTCCAAGAAACTGTTCAACTTTTTCGATTCCGTCTTTGCCATCGGCAAAAGCGCCAAGGACGAAAGCCTGCGCTATGTCAAACAAGTGAAGGTGCGTGCCGGAGCCTTCCGCTACGATGCTGGCAATGTGATGGTCTACGAGATCGTCAAGGAAGCCGGCTTCGTCCACTTCAAGCACCTCGCCTTCGCCACGGAGCGCGAGCACCTGAGCGAGCAGACCGAGAAGGCTTCCGAAGTCCGCGACCGCAACATCATCGAGATGCTTGAGCAGCAGAAGCCCTATCGCGAGATCGCCGAATTCATGGGCGTTTCCATCGGCCTGGTCAGCAAAGTCGCCGCCAAATGGAAAGCCAAAAACGCAGAAAACAACGAAAACGCCGTGAACACGGTGAACGCAGTGAACGAGCCCGACCCGTCACTCTTTCCCGGATAGCCGTTCATTCTGTTCACGCCGTTCATTCCTTTCACTATTTTCATCATGAACACGCCTGTTTATCATCTCCAAAAATACAACGGCCCCTCCACGCGCTACACCTGCCCGTCTTGCGGCGCAAAGCACCGCTTCACGCGCTACGTCGATGCCTACGGGCGGTCCCTGCATCCCTCCGTCGGCCGCTGCGACCGCGAATCCGCCTGCGGCTACCACAAGACCCCCCGCGACTACTTCGCCGAGCATCCGACCATTACCCGTCATGCCGGGCTTAACCCGGCATCTCCCGCCGTCATGCCCGGCCCCGACCGGGCATCTCAGCCCCTCTGCACCATCCCCCTCGAATACGTCACCCGCTCCGTCCGCCCATCCCGCGACTCCGCCTTCACCACCTTCCTCGGTACACTCTTCGACCCCTTGATCGTCGAAATGCTGGTCGTCGACTACCGTCTCGGCGTCACATCCGATGGCGATGTCATCTTCTTCCAACTCGACCTCCAGGGCCGTTGCCGCACCGGCAAGATCATGAAGTACAACCCGGAGACCGGCCATCGCATCAAAGATCCCACGACGCCGCATCGCATCGACTGGGTGCATTCCCGACTCAAGTATGCCGGCAAGTTGCCCGCATCCTGGACGCTTACGCAGTGCCTCTTCGGCGAACACTTGCTTTCCGCCCATCCCGACAAGACAGTTGCCCTGGTCGAATCCGAGAAGACGGCCGTCATCTGTGCCGGTATCCTTCCCAAGTTCCTCTGGCTGGCCACTGGCGGAAAGTCCCAGCTCGGCGACAAACTCCTGGTCCTGCAGGGGAGGAAGATCGTCGCCTTCCCCGACGTCGATGGCTTCGAAATCTGGTCCCAGAAGCTTTCAAATATCGTCGTTCCCGATCCCGTCATTCCGGGCTTGACCCGGAATCTCGACATCACCGTCAGCACCATCCTCCAGCAGAACGCCTCGCCGGAAGATATAGCCAACCACATCGACATCGCCGACTGGCTCATCCGGGAGCATCAACTCCAGGATAGTCCTTCCGTCATGCCCGGCTCTGACCGGGCATCCCAAACCCTCGCCACCATCCTCCACCGCGTCCCAATCCCCGCCGACCTCCAACCCAACCTCCTCGGCCTCATCGCCGACTTTGAACTCGAATACCTTTAACCCTCAACACATCACAACCATGAATACCTCAACCAAAATCTACATCGACAACGGCCACGGCCGTGATACTGCGGGCAAATGCTCGCCCGACGGTCATTTCCGCGAATTTCAGTACAACCGTGAAATCGCTCACGCCATCGTAGCGCACCTGCAGTACAGGGGCTAGGATGCGGAGCTGCTGGTCCCCGCCTTCGAGGACACTCCCCTGAAGGAGCGAGTG
>JAEEGJ010026825.1_pt1 | contig 11635 bp, 4 predicted proteins | sample 8958761 | NCBI WGS metagenome assembly JAEEGJ01 (sample SAMN16246546, study PRJNA631951) | gut metagenome | biome: gut microbiome; feature: rumen; material: RS-attached | host: Bos | place: Iran: Karaj | collected 2018-10
CGTGCAGTGTGGTCGACTCGCCTTCGCAAAGTTCATATACATCGGCGGTGGCCATGGCAGTCATGTCAGAGCCTTCTATGCTCACGGTGACTTGTGTGGAACCTGTGCAGTTGCCTTCAGGATTGGTGACAGTGCAGGTAAAAGTAGTGGTAGCCTGCAAGGGTACGGTTTGTGTGGTCTGGCTGTTGGGATTGACCACTTTGTCGGCAGGTTCCCAATGGAAGTTGAACGATCCCGTTGTACCGGCATTGGCTGTTAGGGTAGCAACGCCTCCATAAATGACGATGGGTGGTTGTGAGGTGGCAGTAGGACTAGGAGTAGCATATACTGGGACGGTTTTTGTTTCTGTACCGTTACAATCGCCGTTGCCAACGCCTACCGTGTGTGTCACTTGATAATTGCCCGCTTGGGCGTAAGTGTGGCTGACGGTTTGTCCGCTGCCCGTCTGCCCGTCGCCAAAGTCCCATTGGTAGCTGCTAATGGTTTGTCCAGCGGGCGCGGTGGCGGTGCTGGTAAACTGGGTCGGCGTGCCTTTACAGACAGTGGTGAAGGTGAAGTTTGATGTGGGTTGGCCAAACACGGTGACGTTCTTGGTGATTTGGTTGGTGCAATGTCCTCCGCAGCCCACGGTAAGGGTCACTGGGTAGGATCCAGGGTTAGCGTAGGTATGCGTGGTATTTGCCCCTGTTCCTAGTTGGCCGTCGCCAAAGTTCCAACTATAGGTTTGTATCTGCTGCCCCGAGGGGTTCGTGGTGGAAGTGCTGGTGAATTGTGTGGGAGAGCCGACACATACCGTTGTGAAGTTGAAATTGGCAGATGGCATAGGATAGATGACGACTTCAGTGGAGGCTGTGGTGGATTGTGATCCGACAGTAGTCGTGCAGGTGTAAGTGCCGGCCATGTTCAAGGTGCAGTTGGGACGGTTCGGGTTTTGTTGGGTGGAAGAAAAACCTGCAGGACCGCTCCAAGAATAGGTGGCGCCATCTTGTGCGTTGACGGACAGATGGATGGTTTCACCGACACAATAAGGGCCATCGTTGGTGACAACACCAGGAAGAATGCCGCAGTCGGTCTCACCAGGGCCACTACCTGTTGTCTTGGAGAACGAAATCGTACAAGGCTGTTGTGAATAATTTGTAATCATTAGAATGTAATACTCTCCAGCCTCTGGCATGTGATAATTCACGGTTCCATGGTCAGTAGTACCTGTTGATCCGTGATAATGTTGGTCGCTTTGATATCCGAGGAAGATGTCTTCAAAGTAGGCAGCTGAGAAAGAACAGTCGACAATCTTATTGGTGGTCAATTGAGCCACGCAAGGAGAGGTAGGATCAGTGTAGGGTCCCCACATGCAAAAATCGACATCTCTATTTGTACTACTATTATTAGGGTCATGGCCTTCCACATGGATGATGAACTGGCCTCCTGTTTGTATTCTCATGTGATACCAAGAGGGATTGTAAGAAGAACCAATACAACCGTCTTGTAATGTAGTGCCTTCCAGTTGATCAGCCGTTTGGGAAGTGGAAGCAGCGTCAAAAGTGATGACATCCGATGTGCAGAAAGGGTCTGAATCGACGCAGTGGTTGTTGTTAGGCCGATTATTATGCATGAAGACATCCATCATCATCGAAAGGAATTGGGTGTCAGGAATGCAGTTTTTCCAATTGGTCATCTGGTTATCGATGTCCAATTTGGAAAGCAAATTGAAATCTGCATAAGTGTTATTGTAAAAAGTCTCAAAAGCATCAAAAAAGTTCGTAACATCACTATTGCCATTCGAATTGATGCTGAATTGTCCCCATTCCTCGCCTTGGGTCAGAATGAATCGATTGTCTTGGTTAAGATTGTAAAGCAAGCATGTCCTGAAATAGACATTGTCGATTTGCGAGAAGTCCAACAAAACTCCATCGTCGGCATATTGCCTATAAGGTGTTTGCGCGAAATGTCTCATCGGTAAGGCCAATAAGAAAAGCAAGGCCACTAGGGTGATTTTCGTAATTTTATTCATGACTGTTTGTTTTGCAGATGATTACCAATTTGTATTGCTATGAGTGTATTTTTTGCTAGATATTCTAACCGACACATAATAAAAAAGCGCGTAAAGATACGCACTTTTTTGGAATAATGAAGCATTTTTTGTTTTCAACGCATGTTTTTTTTGTGTAAGCCTCTACATTTTCAGTATTTTCCTGCTCCAACGTTGCCCATTTTGCTCTACTACGATGAGGTACATGCCTGCTTCGCGATTCCTGAGCGATACGCAGGATGCTTGTCGCTCGGTAAGGATGAGACGGCCCTTTGCATCGAAGACACTGATGCAGAAATCACTCTCTTTCTCCACTTCTACAAAAACTTGGTCTGTCGTTGGGTTAGGGTGCAGGTTGAGCGGGAGGTCCGGTTTCTCGTTGGTGGCGTCCAAATAGGGCGGCAGCGTGATGTAGTCGAGCCAGGCACAGTCCTCGCCATTGTCGACGGAATAGTCCTTGGCGTATTTCCATTGGTATTGGTGGTGTCCTGGTTGGATGGTATAGGCGTGTTCGTACCAGGCCGCATTTCCTGACCAACGGCCTAACTCAGTGCTGTCGACAGAGAAAATGAGGAAGTCGTAGTTGTTCTCCGACGACACCTTGCAGAAGAAGGAGAGGGTGCCTTCTTCGTTGGAGGTGTAGTTGAAGATAAGTTGCGACGACTCGTTATGGGTGATGGTGGTGTCCGACTGAGCGCAGTAGGTGCCTTCATAGGCGTCGAGGTCGACAATTTGCCACGGATGATGCGGGTCGTTGGACCAATAGGCTGGATTGAGCGCCCCGTTTTCGAAACTCTCCATGGAAAAGCCTAACGGCAAACTAAAGTTGTTTTCCATCACCAATTCGTGGCAGGTGGTGCTGACGATGAAGTCGAGGAAGGGCATCTCGCCAGCGAGGAACTCGACGAAAACGTCAAAGGTAAATTCGACAGATGTCCCGACGGGCATATCGGCAAGGGTGGACTCTGGCGTAATCACCCTTATGTGGTCTTCATTGCCATGTAAGGCGATGCGCGGACTCTCGGCGAGATAGTGGCCATGGTTGGCGAGACGGAAGGTGAGGCTGGCAAACTCGCCGGCGTCCAAGTAACCGTTGCCATTGCCTGCATCGTCATTAATGGCAAGGAGTTCTGCCTTGATGTTGGGGGCAGTGATGGCGATGTCGAACTCGCGCTCGAAACTCTCATTGTTGAATTGCGTTGTGACAGTGAAGGGAACGCTGGTCCCGTCGGGGACATCGTTGCTGACGCGGACTTGGAAGGCGTCCCTGATGAGCGCACTCTCGTCGGGTGCCAGGGAAGGGATGGCGGTCTCGTCTTGTGTGATTTGCAGTTGCCCCGTGGCGTTAGCGATAGTGGCAGTGCCTGAAGCGTTGGTCTCGGCACCGACGTTTCTGACGACAAGGTCGACGGTCGCCGATTCCCCATAATGCAGATGGGTGGCGCCTTGGTTGAAGGCAACGCTGTCGGCGACGACGAGAGGTCGGTCTAAGGGCACTACTGGGATTTCCACTTCACATCGGATGAAGTTCAAGCCCGTCATGGTTAGGCATATCGTGCTGGTGGGTATGTAATCCATAACATAGATGACTTGTTCTTCGCCCGTTCCTGTGGCGGTGGCCAGCAGGTGGTCTTTGTGTCCGTAATAGGTGCTCAAGGCGATCTCGACGCCTTCGGGCGCCGTGACGTGGAATGGGGTGAAGATGGTGATGGCGGGGTCAAATGTGGTTGGGATGGGTTGTGGAACCTCAGTGTAGAGCCTAAGGAAGGCGTCGCAGTGGGAATGGTAGGCGTTGAAGATGGTGTTGCGCATGATCTCGTCAGCATTGGGGAAGACGTTTTGGGCCAGGAAGTACTTGCCTGAGACATTGGCAAAAGAGGGCATCCATTGGGCCACATGGCTGGCATAGGGACCATAGTCAGGGAGGAACTCAGGGTCAAAGAGGTCCCAGACGCCCCAAAGATAGATGTCGTTGGCGAAGGAATAGGTCCTTCCCGAAGGGCTGATGGCGCCAACAATGCCCGCATTTTGTCCGCTTCGGGTCATGCGGAGAAGGCCTTCCGTGAAGCAGTTTCCGTTGTAGTCGAATTGGCCTGTCTTGCAGTTTACCGAGATGAGGAACGACATCTTGCCGGGATTGCTGATGTTGCCGAAGTCGCTGACGTAGATTTCAGGTTGGTACCATTTCTGTGTCCAGCCATGGTCGCGGTGCTGGATGAGGTAGACTCCCGAATTGATGGCGCGGATGACTTGGTCTGCAGTGCCACCTGTCCAACCGCCTAGTTCTGCAGGCGTGGCGGGTATGTATCCCAGGCCATTGGGACCGAAGTAGTCGGTGACGGCGCTCGTGTTGCTGGCAGTCGACCATGCCGCGCCTAAGTCGCCACTGTAGATTTCGTTGATGCGGATGGGTTCTTTGCCGTGTTGGGTGAGATAGCCGCTGATGGTGGCGATGCAAATCTGGAACCAGTTGGTGTTCTGCCAGGCAGCCGCCGTCAATGGATGGGTGTAGTAGTACTGGTCCATAACGGGAGCAGTGTGCTCGTATTCGATTTGCTTGCTGATGAAGAGCGGCAGTTCCGACTCATTCTGCGCAACGAGGCGTGAGAAGCACATGTCGGGGAGCAGGTCGCCGTTGACGTCAGCGTAGGGGTTGTCGGTGTTGACGGTGCCTTCGATGGGGTGCGGCATCTCGAAGGCAGGAATGTATTGCGCCAAATTTGCGCCATGGTCGGCGAGGATGCATACCGCCACGGGTGGTATGTCCCAGTCATTGTAGATGTCCCTGAACCATTGCCGGATTTCCCTGGTGTTCGTGGCACCGGTTTCACCGATGCTCATTACTTTGGTGTAGATGCCTTGCCGGATGCGGTAGTTGGCAAGTTCTTGTGCGGCCGAGATGAAGGCATCGTTGTTGGGCGTGAGGATGAGGTATTCGCAACCGGTGAGACGGTCGTGTATCCATTCCTGCCTGCGGGCATGGTAGTCGATGTCGGGCAGGCTGTTGTAGTTCAGAATGGCGTTCTGCAGGATAGGGTCCCAATAGGGGGAACGCAACCGGTCGTCACCGAAGTGGCCATTGCCCCCTTCAAAGTGGATGTCAATGTCGAGTTCGCGGTTGACGGCGAGTTCGTGTGTCACCGGGTTGTATTGGAAGGGGCAGAGGCCTAGGTGGATGACATCGACGCCGCGCAAGCACTGTGGCTCGGCCACCATGTAGGTCTCGGTAGGGTAGAAGGCATTGGTGGCATATACTTTCGAATCCCTGAAGAAAGGCTGTTCGGGTTCGCTCTCGGCTTGGCTGCCTTCCGACGGCATGATATTGATGCCTTCCATGCGTTGGCAGCGTCTCGTCGTGACTTCCACAATGGCTTTCGAGCCTTGTGGGATGGCGATGAAGCGGTTGAAGGTGGGCAGGGCAGGAAGGCCATAGTCGTTGGGCGCAACGATGCCTTTTGTCGTTATGGTGTGCATCACCTCGCCTTCGTGCATGACCGTGTCGATCCTGAAGTTGCCCAGGTCGAAATGAAGGCTGATATGGCCGCGGTCGGAAGACATGATGGTGAAGGTCTGTCCTATAGCGGTGTGTGTTGCCGTGATCGCAAACATTAGGAAGGTTAGGGACAATAGAGTTTTTTTCATGGCCAGCGTTTTTTTTCGAAATCGGGGTGCAAGTAACACAATTTTTGCGACTTGTCAAACAAATTTTTCCGCAAAAGACATTTTTTTTCGCTTGACCACAAAAAAAGAGCCACCCTGAGGCAGCTCTTTGTGCTTGGTCCGTTTGCGTTGGATGGTTATCCGTCGGTTTCTAACTTGGACTTGGTCTTTTAGGTCATTCCTTCACCACCTTGCGCACACACTTGTGCCCTTCCTTGTCAGTGATGTTGACGAAGTAGACGCCGGTGGGCAATTCGGAGAGGTCGATTTGCAGTGTCTCGCCCTCGCCCGTGGCGTTGGCCACGCGCTGCCCGAGGGTGTTGAGTATTTCGGCTTGTTTCAAATCCTTGCCCGTGATGTTGATGAGGCCCGTGGTGGGGTTGGGAAGGAGGGAGAAAGGAGGAGTTGTTTCGTCCTCTTCAACTGCCATAAAATCCTCGGCTGAGATTTTTGCAATGGTGTTATGGTAAAAGTTTTGGCCATACAAGTTGTATGTGTAGACCACAAGTATTCCATTGTCTTCTGTCGATTTAATGGTATAGAGCGTTATTGCGTACTCTTCCTCTTCGCCCAATCTCCAGGTCCTTATGGTGTCGAAATCGGGGGTCAGCCTGTCTATGCATAGTATATAGTAATCCGGATGCAGGACGTATCCTAAAAAGATGGTGTTGTCTTGGGCGATGTCGACACCTTTCAGCAAGGCGACCTTGTCCCAGGTCTGTCGCCCTGACGACCTTTCCGTATATCGTATCATGGGCAGCGTGCCTGCTCTTTCAGGATCGCCAAATTCGTAGAGAGCGATGCCTTGTTGCCCTGATCCTTGCGGCTTGCAGTATAAGGAAGTGACATAGGCCGAGTTGTGCGGGCTGCGCACTACCGACATCTGTTGGAACATGTCGCCAATAATTGGGTTTATGTCGGCTTGTTGGCGAAAAGCCTTCACATCCAGGATTTGGAAGTCTTTGTCGATAAAAAAGGCGGTGCCAGGCGTCCCAACCCTATCCTTGCCGTCGGGTGTGGTATAGTAAATATCCGGCGCGTCGTTGTAGTAAAAGACAAACCCGTTGCCGGCTCGGCATAATTGATAATAAAGCCAATTCGTATCCATGCCCCCGCCTGTGCTTTCCATTTCGTAGCCAACCCTGCTGATGAAGTTCCCGTCGAAGTCCATCCTGAAGAAGAAGAGGGTGTCTTGTCCTCTTGGGTTGTGAACGTCAAAAGTGGGCGATTTGACATAGAGGCCAACGATGTCGTTCCCGTCCGATTCGGCGGTGAGGATGGTCAGTCTCCCGCTAAACCCGTTTGGAGTACAGCTTTGGTGAGGACAAACGGCCGTGTCAACTTGGAACCTGTGCTCGTGGCTTTCAAGGATGTTGAGTTCGTCGTCGAGTTTGTAAAGGTTGAGGGTGGCGTAGTCGGGCGGATTGTCGAAGTTGAGGAAGAAATTGGGGGTGGAATCGTCGTAGTCAGGATGGTATGACATGAGCGCGAAGGTGTTGCCTTCTTTGTCGAAGAAGACATGAGGGGACAGTCCAGAGAATGCAGGTCTGTCAAACACCCTTTTTTCCAATTCGTTCCCGTTTGGCGAAAGGTGCGTCAATACGGGCCAATCGTCATGGTTGACGGTGTGCTCCCTCCCAGCAGCAATAACCCCACCGTCCTGCTTTTGCCAAACATCTCTATAATAGGTTACCGTTTCGCCATTGAGAATATAATCTGATGTATAGGTCCATTCCTGTGCCGAAGCCTTGGCCCCGAAAAGCAACGATAGGCCGACTAGCAGGACAAGTTGTTTTAAGTTGAACTTTTGCATAACGATATAGATTTTTGTTGGAATTTTGCAAAACTATATCGAAGCAGTGAATTCTGTCAAGAAAAAACGAATTCGGATTATTCGGATTTTTGGTTAACAACTTGATTATGAAGTTTCCATATATCCATGAAGCGTAATAGCTACTCGGTCTTCTGAACCCAATATCTTTTTCAAACGGTTCTCCCTTTCCCAAGTCGTACTTAAGGAGTTCTGTAGCAAAACGGAGATTTGGACATTGTCCAATCCAAGAAGGCACAGATAAAAATACTGGAAGTCCTTTTCTTTTAGCTGAGGGTGTTGTATCTTTAGTATTTCAAACAATGGACCAAAATGCATGATTGCAGCATTCTTGAGTTTCGCCTTTTGAGCGTCATTAAGCGCTATACTTGTATAGGCGGAAACCGGAACGGTAGATTTGATAGGGTTTTGAGTGGCGTTACACAACGATAGGATATACTGGCAAATGGGTTCGTCCTCAAACTTTTCTGCTATGCTGTTTTGTTGAGGAATTGAAGGGCTTATCTTGTTGCCGTATTCTTTGATAGTAGCATTGCTCCGCTTTAGTCTTCCCGACAAGGCTTTTTGCCTTATTCTATGAGCATATTTTTCCTCCTTAATCTGAATTTCAAGGTTTTGTTTCTTCTTTTTATATTTCCTGTACAAGACAAATAATGCCAATATCACAACGAGAAGTCCAGAAGTTAAAGCAATACCCCATCGTGTTTGTTTCTTAATTATTTGTCTGTGTTGGTGCACTAATTCATACTGCTTGTACCCATTATATAGTTCCGCCAACTGTGATTTTACGTAGCTTTTGTTTTCATCTTGGGTAGCAAAAGGAACCAGAAAATCCGTGTACATTACTGTCTCATCCTCTTTGTCTTGTGTCTTGCAAATATCCACTAACCATTCGGCAGCTTGCTTCTTGGCATTGACGCTTTTGGAAGAATAATAAACTTTGGTGAGATATAGATATGCCGAATCATATTGTTGCTCATGGAAATAGACTTCTCCGAGGGTCAGACATCGCGACAAGTATTCTTTCTCACTATCAGATTTTCTAAGCAGATTTCGTAATTGGTTTAATACAGCGTCGCGATTCTTGTTTATCACGTATGACAAGAAAACTATGTGTACTCTCAAATCTCTATAAGCCAGGTTATTTGAATCAGGAAGCATTTCAATTCCTTTGTTGAAATATGCCATAGCACTATCCAAATTGTTTGTTACATTATAGTTCGATCCTATTTCATCAAACAACCAAGCCAAATGCCAAACCTGAGCTTCATATTTGTTGTAATATTTCCTAGCCTTTTTCCCGAAATAAATGGCTTGTTCATGAAGATAGAGGTCAGAGTAATTCTTTGTCAATCTCGTATACGTCAACGCCATAAACTGTGCTTTTTCCCCCACCATTTCCTTCTCCTCAAACCGTTCCTCCATCACCTCTAAGGCCTTCATGTATTCCTGGCAGGCCTCAACCACGCTGTCGCGCTCGTAGTAGCCCACACCATTGATATAATGGGCGCGAGCGTCCAAAAAGGCGTTGGTAGAGACGTTGCGCGCAACGTCTGTACACGCATACAATGAATCATAATAATCCACAGCCCTCAGCAATTCCGCGCGGTTGAGCTGGGGATTGTCGTTTTTGTACAACAATTCAGCCAACAACAGGTTGGCGTAATGGCAATCATGGGTTGTAGAGACGGTGTGCACACCGTCTCTACTGCAGGTGTCAAAATAGGGCAACAGACAGGTCAACGCGCTGTCAGACCGCTGCCACATCAGGCTGTCGATGGCGGACAATTCGGGCGACACATCGGTTGGTAGAGACGTGGCGCGCCGCGTCTCTACAGCGTCACCGTTTTTGTGGGACGTGCAGGCCGCCAACAACAGCATCATTACTATGCCCCACCATGGTCTCATTAATGTTTCAGTTTCTGGTCCAATTCTTTCGATGCCCCGCCCGCTTGTTGTGCCTTTTTCCAGTATTCCATGGCTTCGCTTTCTTTGCCGAGTTTGAGCAGGATGTCGCCGTAGTGCTCTAGATTTGCCCCCGAAGGGTTCTTCTCAAGTCCCAAGCATTTTTTCATTATCTTTTCGGCTTCCTTGTAGCGGCCGAGTTTGTAGAGCACCCAGGCGTAGGTGTCGGTGTAGTAGACATTGTCGGGGACCAATTCGTTGGCATGTATGGCCATTTCCAAGGCTTCCTCCAGCCTTTCGCCACGCAACGAAAGGTAGTAGGCATAATTGTTTAAAACCAAAGCGTTGTCGGGGTTGTTGCGCAAGGTGCGGTCATACGCGTCGAAGGCTTTGTCTTCGTCGCCTTGCTGATGGTAGATGTCGCCCAAGAAAGCGTCGAATTCCGACATCTGCATCTTGTCGGAGGTGTATCTCCTACCCTTCTCGAGATAGTTGATGGCGTCTTCGTTATTTTCCATCACGGCGTTGGCTACGCCTGCATACCAATAGAACACCGGTTGCATGGGATAGTATTTCAAGGCGGCGACGGCATGGTCGCGTACGGCCTCGTTTTCATTGAGGCGCGACTCGCTGATGATGAGGTTTTGCCATCCGAAGAAGTCGGTGCTGTCGATGGTCAGCACCTTTTGGTACAATTCCTTAGACTTCACCGCATTCTCCTCGATGAAGTAGCAAGAGCCAAGGATGAGGTAGCCGAGTTTGTTGTCGGGATGGGTCTCGACGAAAGCCTCTCCGCATTGACGCGCCTGTTTGTCGATGTTGGACGCGCCTTGGTTTTTGTTCATCCAATAGTCGTAGGTGTTGGCTTTGGTGGTGATGTCGAGGTTTTTGTTGCGGATGGCAGCCAGTAGTTCGTCGAACGCCTTGTCCTTGTCGCCGGTCATGTCGTAGAGCTCGAGGAGCGAAACATTGATGTAGGGGTGCTCGGGATTGATTTCCTCAATCTTCTCGTAGGTCTTGATGGCCTCCTTGATCTTCCCATTTTCGGCATAAAACGAGGCCAGCAAGCCATAATAGCGGATGTTGTCGGGATTTTGTTCGATGAGTTTTTCGAGTTCCGAAACCACTTTCTTGGTGTTGCCTTGGCGTTTGAAAACCTGGAGCCTTTGCTCGGTGATGAACTCGTTTTCCCCGACTTGTTGTTCCAAGAGGTCCATCTTCTCCAAGGCCTTGCTGTAGTTCTCTGTGACGAGGTAGGCATCGATAAGCTCGCTGAGCATATCGGGGTCTTCGGGGTATTTTTGCGTCAGTTTCTCGTATAGCTTGATGAAGTCGTTGTATTGCTCCAAGTTGCGATAGAAGAGGCCGAGGCGCATTTGGTACCACTTGTTCTCGGGTTCGATTTTGGCCGCCTTTTGGATCATGTTGAAGGCTTCCTCGATACGGCCGGCATTGGAGTATTGCTCGCTCAGTTCGTACATCGAGGCGGCATCGTCAGGCATGAAGCGCAAGGCCTGTTCGAAGTTGCGGATGGCGCCTTCGGTATCCTCGCGGTATTTGCTCTGCAAGCCGTTGGAGAAGTAAGTGGCGTTCTTTTTCTTGTCGGGTTTGCCGTCATATTCCGATTCCATCTGCTGGGCGGTCATACTTGAGACAAGAAATAGCAATACTAACAGAGAAAAAACGCCTTTTATTCCGTCATGGCGGAGGCACATCCGCCATCTCCTAAGCATAAGGGAAAGTGCTTCTTGCTTAGGAGATTGCGGGTCAATCGCGGTTCTAAGACCGCGATGAAGACCGCAATGACGGTTTGAGGTGTGTCTTAGGTTATTCATTAGGTTATACTTTTTATCAGTTTTTTCCAGTGTGACCGAAACCGCCTGCGCCGCGCTCGGTTTCCGTAAGCGTCTCCACCTGCACGGGCTCGGCCTGTTCGCAGCGGGCGATGATTAGTTGTGCGATGCGGTCGCCGCTATTGATGACAAAGGGCTTGTCCGACAAGTTGATGAGGATGACGCACACTTGACCGCGATAGTCGGCGTCGATGGTGCCAGGTGAGTTGAGCACGGTGATGCCGCTCTTAATGGCCAGACCGCTGCGGGGACGCACCTGACCTTCGTAGCCTTCGGGGATCTCCATGTAAAGACCCGTCGGCACGAGGCCGCGTTGCATGGGTTCGAGGGTGATGGGACCTTCGGGCAGATAGGCGC
>JAEEGJ010026830.1_pt1 | contig 11634 bp, 8 predicted proteins | sample 8958761 | NCBI WGS metagenome assembly JAEEGJ01 (sample SAMN16246546, study PRJNA631951) | gut metagenome | biome: gut microbiome; feature: rumen; material: RS-attached | host: Bos | place: Iran: Karaj | collected 2018-10
CTGCTGGGCTCGCTGCTGGTGGGCACGTCGTTTGCAAAGGGTTTTGCGCTTGCGCGACGGTTGCCGCTGATTGAGGTGAACCACCTGCAGGGCCACGTGCTGGCGCTGTTTGTGAAGCAGAGCGCCGACGACAACAACCAACCCGAGTTCCCGTTCATCTGCCTGCTGGTGTCGGGCGGAAACTCGCAACTGGTGGTTGTGCGCAGCCCGCTTGATATGGAAGTGGTGGGCACCACCATCGACGACGCGGCTGGCGAGGCTTTCGACAAGTGCGGCAAGGTTATGGAACTGCCCTACCCGAGCGGCCCCATCATCGACAAACTGGCCAAAGAGGGCAACCCAAAGGCCATCAGTTTCGCCAAACCGAGCATCGAGGGCTACAACTACAGTTTCAGCGGCCTGAAAACGAGTTTCCTGTACCACATCCGCGACGCTGTGAAGACCAACCCGAACTACGTGAAGGAGAATCTGCCCGACTTGTGCGCATCGCTGCAGAACACCATCATCGAGATTCTGCTGAACAAACTGAAAAAGTTGGTTAAGGCGACGGGCATCCGTCAGGTGGGCGTGGCTGGCGGCGTTTCGGCCAACTCGGGGCTGCGGCAGGCGCTGCTCGACTACGGCGAACGCGAGGGGCTGAAAATCTTCATCCCCAAAATATCGTTCACCACCGACAACGCGGCAATGATTGCCATCACTGGTTATTACAAGTATCAGGCGGGGCTGTTCACCACGCAGGACGTGGCGCCGCTGGCGAGAATGGATATAAAATGAAATTTGACAATTAACAATGTAGGACAACAGACTTCAGACATCAGACAACAGAAAAAATAATTTGTGTCCGTTGACCGTAGTCTGTAGTCCGTAGTCAATAAATCAATAAATTATGAGCATTTTCGAATCAATCATCATTGCAATAGTCGAGGGGCTGACGGAGTTTCTGCCCGTGTCGTCGACAGGACATATGATAATCACTCAAGGCCTGCTGGGCGTTGAGAGCGACGCGTTTGTGAAGGCCTTCACGGTGATAATCCAATTCGGCGCCATTCTGTCGGTGGTGGTGCTCTACTGGAAGCGTTTCTTCCGCTTGAACACCGAGCCCGCGCCCGAAGGCGCAGGGGCGCTGAAACGCCTGATTCACAAGTTCGATTTCTACTGGAAACTGCTGGTGGCGTTCATTCCCGCCGCGGTTATCGGTCTGCTTTTCAGCGATAAGATTGACGAAATGCTTGAGAGCGTGACCGTTGTGGCCGTTATGCTGGTTGTTGGCGGCGTGTTTATGCTCTTCTGCGACAAGATTTTCAACCGCGGCTCTGACGAGACCAAACTGACCGAGCGCCGAGCGTTGTATATTGGTCTATTTCAATGTATTGCAATGATTCCTGGCGTTTCGCGCTCAATGGCGACAATCGTGGGCGGTATGGCGCAGAAACTCACCCGCAAGGCGGCGGCCGAATTCTCGTTCTTTCTGGCCGTGCCAACAATGTGCGCCGCGTCGGGCTACAAAATGCTCAAACTGCTGCTCTCTGACGAGGGCCTGCAACTGCTCACCGACAATCTGGGCGTGCTGATTATCGGCAATATTGTGGCCTTTGTGGTGGCCCTGCTGGCAATGAAGTGGTTTGTGGCGTTCCTGACAAAATACGGCTTCAAGGTTTTCGGCATTTACCGAATCATTGCAGGCGGCCTGATTCTGGTGCTAATGGCGTGCGGGGTGAATTTGACGGTGTAAAAAGGTGAGATGTTTAGAAGGTGAGTCGCTTCGCTGTTTAGAAATCGATAAAAACTAAACTTCTAAACATTAAAACTTTTAACTTCGAAAACTTAAAACTTATAACTTCTCATAAATGGATAAATCACTTTTCGAACACATCGGGCAGTTCCGCAGACAGGCTGCGGGCAAGATTCCTGCGCAGTCGCTCAGCCACCAACTGCTGACCAAGACGGTCAACTTCCTGTTCCCCATCCTGTGCGACGACGACCAATCGACCGAGGCCCGCTACTACGATATGCGCCACCTTATGGAGCAGGTGCTGGCGCAACTCTCGCTCGCCGACGAGCAGATTCAAGACGAGATTGACACCTTCTCGAACTCGCTCGAACTGCTCTATCTGCGTATGATTGAGGACGCTACGGCCATCTTCAACGGCGACCCCGCCGCCAAATCAATCGAGGAGGTGATTGTGACCTATCCTGGTTTCTACGCCATTGTGGTTTACCGCCTGGCGCACCAACTTTATGAGCAGAACATCCCCATTGTGCCGCGGCTCTTCACCGAGTACGCCCACGGCAAGACGGGCATCGACATACACCCCGGAGCCACCATCGGCCACTCGTTCTGCATCGACCACGGCACGGGCATCGTCATTGGCGAGACAACCGTCATCGGCAACAACGTGAAAATCTATCAGGGCGTGACTCTGGGCGCCTTGAGCGTTGATAAGGCCGAAGCGGGTGTGAAGCGCCACCCGACCATCGAAGACAACGTGACCATCTACGCTGGTGCCACCATTCTGGGCGGCAAGTCCATCATCGGCCACGACTCGGTCATCGGCGGTAACGTGTGGCTCACAAGCGGCGTTGAGCCCTACTCAACGGTGTTCAACAAGAGCAACGTCTACGTGAAAGGCCAAATGGACGACCAATTGGGGAACTGGATTATTTAAAGGTTGATCCCGATAGCTATCGGGGGCTTCGCTGTTTAGAAAAACTAAACCCTAAACTCTAACCACTAAACCTTAAAGAGAATGCCCAAATACTCATTCATAGTGCCCGTTTACAACCGCCCCGACGAGGTTGACGAGCTGCTGCAGTCGCTTACGGCGCAGCACTTCCGCGATTTCGACGTGACCATTGTTGAGGACGGCTCGGCCGACACCTGCCGCCACATTGTGGAAAAATTCGCCGAAAGGCTGCCAATCAACTATTTGGAGCAACCCAACGGCGGTCCAAGCGCGGCGCGCAACAACGGTGCGGCACACGCTGCGGGCGATTATCTGATTTTTCTGGATTCGGACGTGATTGTGCCCGACGGCTATCTCGACGCCATTGACAAAGCGGTGGACAAGCGCGGTCTGCAGTGCTTCGGCGGCCCCGACGCGTCGCATCCGTCGTTCACGCCCATACAAAAAGCCATCAGCCACTCAATGACATCGGTTTTGACCACCGGCGGCATCCGCGGCAAGAAAGAGAAAATGGACAAGTTCTATCCGCGCAGCTTCAATATGGGCATCAGCCGCGGCGAGTTTGCGCGCGTGGGCGGATTCGGCGATATGCGCTTTGGCGAGGACGTCGATTTCAGTATGCGGCTCATTGAGCACGGCTGCAAGGCGGGGCTCATCTCTGACGCGTTTGTCTATCACAAGCGCCGCACCACGTTCAAGGCGTTCTTCAAGCAGGTTTACAATTCGGGCATTGCGCGCATCAATCTCGAAAAACGCCACCCCGGCACTATGAAACTGGTTCACGCACTGCCGGCGGCGTTCTTTCTGGGCAACATCGGGCTCATTGTTTTGGGCTTTCTGTGGTGGCCGCTGTGGTGCCTTCTGGCTCTGCCCGCGCTGGCCTTTTTTGCCGACGCGCTTGTGGCGACAAAAGAGCTGCGAGTGGCTCTGCTGGCCGTTCCGGCGGCCTACGTGCAGCTCGGCGGCTACGGCTGCGGATTCTGCGAGTGCTTTGTGCGCCGCGTCATCTTCGGGCAGGGCGAGTTTACTCGGTTTGTGAAGAATTTTTACAAGAAATAAATACGTTTCGGAAACTTTTCATTGACTGATAGTTTTGTCCATCCCGCACAATCGGTTGCACAAAAAAACTCTAAGCCGATTGCAATTGGTTTTTGTTTTTTCTTACCTTTAAAAGTTTTTCGGCACTTTGCCGACGACCAATATAACAACCATAATCTTTCTGACATTCAGAATGATAGAACGGGAAACAGTGGACAAAATTTTTGAAACCGCCAACATTCTTGAGGTGGCTTCTGACTTTGTGAGCCTGAAAAAGCGCGGCACAAACTATATCGGTTGTTGTCCGTTCCACAACGAAAAAACGCCGTCGTTCTACGTTTCGCCAACCAAAAACATCTACAAGTGCTTTGGCTGCGGAAAGGGCGGCAACAGCGTCAATTTTGTGATGGAGCACGAACAGATGTCGTACACCGAGGCACTGAAATATCTGGCCAACAAGTACCACATCGAAATAAAGGAGAAAGAGTTCACGCCCGAGGAGCAGGAAGCGCAAAACGACCGCGAGAGCATGCTTGTGCTGAACGAGTTCGCCAAAAACACCTTCATCCGCAACATGACCGAAACCGACGAAGGGCGTGCTATCGGTTATAAATACTTCAAAGAGCGCGGCTTCAACGAGGAAACCATCAAAACTTACGAACTGGGCTACAGCCTGTCGGAGCGCAAGGCTTTCACCGAGTTTGCGCTCAACAGCGGCTACAAGCAGAAGTATCTGGTGAGCACCGGTCTGTCGATTCAGCACGACGACGGCTACATTTTCGACCGCTTCAGCAACCGCGTGATGTTCCCAATCCACAGTCTGACGGGAAAAGTCATCGGATTTGGCGGTCGCGTGCTCGACGCGCGCACCAAAGGGGTGAACGTCAAATACATGAACTCGCCGCAATCGGAGATTTACGACAAGAGCCGCTCGCTCTACGGCATCTTTCAAGCCAAATCAACCATCGTGCGCAACGACAAGTGCTTTCTGGTTGAGGGCTACACCGATGTGCTGAGCATGCACCAAAGCGGCATCACGAATGTGGTGGCCAGCAACGGAACCGCGCTCACCATCGAGCAGATAAGACTCATCCGTAAGTTCACAACCAACATCACAGTGCTCTACGACGGCGACGCAGCCGGCATCCATGCTGCTTTGCGCGGAATCGACATGATTCTGGCCGAAGAGATGAACGTGAAGGTGCTGCTTCTGCCTGACGGCGAAGACCCCGACTCGTTCGCCCGCAATCATAGCGCATCAGAACTTGAAGATTTCATTGCCAAAAACGAGACCGACTTCCTTCTCTTCAAAACCCGCCTGCTGCTCAACGACGCCGGCAACGACCCCGTCAAGAAATCGAACCTGATTAGCGACATTGTGACATCAATCTCAGTGGTGCCCGACAGCATCAAACGCGAACTCTACGCCAAAGAGTGCGCTGAACAGATGGGCATCGACGAGCGACTTCTTCACATCGAGATAAACAAACGTCTGAGCAAAAAACGCGAGCAGTGGTACGACGCCGCACAGCGTGAACTGCAAAAAGCACAGCCCGCGCAATTGATTACCGACAAAAGCATGTCGGCGAGCAACCGCTGCCGCGAGTACGAGTCGGAACTGCTCTCAATCCTTATCAACTACGGCAACGACGTGCTTTTCACTCTTGCCAAAGACGATGAGCCATCGGTCGATGTCACGGTTGAGCAGTACATTGAGAAAGAACTCACAGACAGCGACATAGAGTTTCAAACGCCCGTCTGCCGGCGGATGCTCGAGCTATACACCAGCGTCTGTGGCAAAGGACAGAAACCAGGCCTGACAACGTTCACACTGAGCACCGACTCAGAAATGAGCAAATTCGCCGTCGACCTGCTTGTGCCGAAAAACGAAGTCAGCGATGATTTTTGGAAGAAACACAATCCGTACATAGCGCCTGAAATCCGCGACTTGAAAGAAGTAATTGACAACGTTATATACGGCTATAAAGCCGTGATTGTGCAGCAGTCGCTCAACAAGTTGCAGAAGACAATGAAAGAGCTGCAGAACAGCACCGATAGTGATAACGAGCTTGAATTAGACAAGATAATGAAAGAGTCGGTGGTTCTGACGAAATATAAGAATCGCCTGAACAAATACTTGAACCGCGTTTTGGTATGAACTAACATCAAACTGTAGCACCGACAAGAAATGAGATACCTACTGACCATACTGATAACATTGGCAAGCATAGGAAACCTGATGGCGGGTTCCGGCATCGACTTGACCTATTGCCGCGCCCAATGGTCATTCTCGCCCGACAAAGTGTACATCTCCGGAAAGGTGATGTTCAACTTCAAATCAACCGCAGCCCCGATCAATTCTATCGATTTCGACCTTTCAAGCCATTTGCATGTGGATAAGGTGATGTATCACAATGCCGCAGTGACATTCAAACACAAGGCAAACAAACTTGTGATAACACTGCCCGACAGCATTATGGCTGGTATTGTTGACTCGGTAGAGATTGAATATTCCGGCAAACCCGTTGCAACCTGCTTCGGCTCGGTTGCGTTCGACAAGACCGACAAGATTGCCTGGACACTGTCGGAACCACACGGTGCCCGCGACTGGTGGCCGTGCCGCCAAAACCTTTTGGACAAAATCGACTCGATGGACATCTATATCACCTGTCCGGCCGCCTACAAAGTGGCTGCCAACGGCTTATTGATAGACTACATTGAAGCAGGCGACCAGCACACGGCCCACTATCAGGTTCGCCACCCCATCAACTACTACACGGTTGGCATGGCGGTAGGACAATACGATACCACCGAGGGGGCGGCTGTGATGGCAAACGGCGACAGAGTTGGTGTTATTGACTATTATTATCGGTCGATGAGTTACGACATGAAAAACTCAAGATACATTGCCAACTTCTTGAACTTTTTCAGCGATTACTGGTGTCCGTACCCATATGCCGATGAGAAGTACGGCCAGGTTTATATCAAAGGCATCGGAAGCTTTGAGTCGCAGACAATATCCGTCTTATCGCAAGGCGACATTGGCACCATGGCCCACGAGCTGGCTCACCAGTGGTTTGGCAACTACGTGACCTGCAACGGCTGGCGCAATTTGTGGTTACACGAATCTTTTGCATCATTCGCTGAGCTACTTATGATTGAGAAATTCTATTCCGATTTAACCATCGGTTGGAAAGAATACACCATCAACAGCGCTCTCACTTCAAAAAGAGCCATCTACGCTGCCGACACCGTCAATTCACATATACTCTTCGACATACCGACAACCTACAGCAAAAGCGCCATGACGCTTCTGATGTTGCGAAGCGAGATTGGTGCCGATGCATTCCAAAAAGGCTGCCGCAACATTCTGGAAAAATTCGGCAATGGCTTTGCCTCCATCGACGATGCCTGCCAATGCTTTGAAGCAGCCGCTGACACATCGCTCACCGATTTCTTCAACCGCTGGATTCACGGCATAGGATATCCTATTTACAAAATCACGTCCGACCAGAAAGACGCAGATAATGTGACCATCACCATCAAACAAACCACAAGCCACCCGTCGGTGAAATTCTATCCGTTGCACGTAACCGTCAGACTGACAGGCGGTGACAACGAAAAAGATGTTCGGCTTTATCACACCGAGCCCACACAGCAGTTTGTTGTGCCCGTCGGGTTCAAGGTCGAAAATGTGATATTCGACCCTGAGCGTGAAATCCTTTGCAAATGGTCGTACAAGCGGTGAGCCGTTTTAAAGTTTAAACCATTATATTTGCGCCTTGCATAAACAGCTATGGACAAGGCTAAAAAGAAAAACCGATTATCGGAACGTTACCGGATAGCAATTCTTAACGACCGCACGCTCAAAGAGTTATGGTATGCGGTGCTGTCGTTGCGCAGCCTGATTATTGTCATCAGCCTTGTGGTGCTGCTGCTTGTGGGCATCGGCGTTGTGCTGGTTAATTTTACGCCGCTGCGCCAATATGTGCCCGGCTACCCGTCGGCTAACGAGCAACAGATGCTTGTCGATAATTTTCTGAAAGTCGATTCGCTTGAAAGGGCTATGACGCAGGGCGAGCTCTATCTCGAAAATCTGCACAGCATCCTTGTCGGAAATAGCACCAAGCCGCACTTCATCGACCGCGATTCCATTAAGAAAGTCGACAACAAGATTGCCCCCATCAAACTCGACTCATCGCTCTACCGGCAAGTCGATGATGACCAGTTCAACGTGCGCTATGTTGAGAACGAGACGGTGCTGCCAACAATGTTGAACACAGTGAAAATGCACTTCTATTGTCCGCTCAAAGGCGACATCACCAACCCCCATTCCCCCGAAACAGGGCATTATGGAGTTGATGTGGTTGCAAACACAAAAGACCCCATTCTGTCGGTGCTCGACGGAACGGTGATTATGGCCGGATGGACGCTCGAGGCGGGATATGTGATTATTGTGCAGCACCGCAACAACATCATCTCACAATACAAACACAACTCGTTCCTGCTCAAAAAGATAGGCGACCACGTGAGGGCTGGCGAGCCGCTTGGCATCATTGGCAACACGGGCGAGTACACCACCGGGCCGCACCTGCATTTTGAGTTGTGGCAGAACGGCACGCCGCTCAATCCAACCGACTACATAATTTTCTGATACATAATGACTAAACATATTGCAATTCTTGGTTCGACAGGCTCAATCGGCACACAGACGCTCGACGTGGCACGCGCCCACACCGACAAACTTACGGTTGAGGTGCTCACTGCCGGACACAATTCACAACTGCTTATCAATCAGGCACGGGAGTTCAAGCCAAACGCCGTGGTTATTGCCGACGAATCGAAATATAACGAGGTGAAATCGGCCTTGGCCGACCTTGACATCAAGGTGTGGACAGGCGCCAAAGCCATTGAGGACGTGGTGCAAATGAGCACCGTCGACACCGTGGTGACCGCAATGGTGGGCTACGTTGGGCTCTCATCGACCATCAAAGCCATTGAGGCTGGAAAAAACATCGCCCTGGCTAACAAGGAGACGCTTGTGGTGGCTGGCGAACTGATTACCGAACTTGTTGCAAAACACAAAGTTAAGGTAACACCCGTTGATTCGGAACATTCGGCCATCTTCCAATGTCTGGTGGGCGAACCTGAGGTGGAGAAACTGATTATCACCGCTTCGGGCGGACCGTTCCGCACAAAATCAATCGACGAGCTGCGCACCGTGACGCCGCAGCAAGCGCTCAAGCACCCCAACTGGAATATGGGCGCGAAAATCACTATCGACTCGGCATCAATGATGAACAAAGGCTTGGAAGTGATTGAGGCTCACTGGCTTTTCGGCATTCCGTACGAGCAGATTGAGGTGACGGTGCACCCGCAGTCAATCATCCACAGTATGGTGCAGTTTATCGACGGCAGCGTGAAGGCGCAAATGGGCCTGCCCGATATGCGTCTGCCCATCCAATACGCGCTGAGTTACCCCGACCGCTGGCCATCGACATTTGGCCGCATCGATTTCAAAAATCAGCAGCCGCTGACGTTTGAGGCACCCGATTTGGAGAAGTTCCGCTGCCTGGCGCTGGCCTACGAGGCTCTAGGCAAGGGCGGAAATATGCCTGCCATTATGAACGCCGCCAACGAGGTGGCCGTGTCTGCCTTCCTGAAGGAGCGCATCGGATTTCTTGACATTGCCGCAACCATCGAACGGACAATGCACGCCATCGCCTTCGTCGGCAAACCAACCTACGACGATTATGTGGCAACCGACCGCGAGGCACGGAGGTTTGCGGAGGGGCTTATTTGAGAATTATGAATTTAGAATGTAGAATTCAGAATAAGAGAATTATAATTTTTGCGCAGAAAAACAGCCGATATGAGTGCGGAAACAGACACCAACAAATACAATTGGCAACCGCTGGTTGCCAATTTAGAGGATGGTTCAATATCAATTTGGCAATCAATGATTGCCAAATTAGATTCCGATTTGCAATTACCTGCTGATAAACTATTTAGATGTCTGTCATTCACTCATAACATCTTAAATAACTAATACTATGAACACCAACCTTTTTAAAACCGCTATTGCTGCTTTGGCACTCTTGGTTGCTTTCAACTCGTGCAAGAAGGACGATGATAAGCCGAGTTTCCCCGCGGAAGACATTAAACTGCTGATTGACGATGGCAGAGTATTCGCAAAACAGGATTCCTTGCGTGATGAGTATTTTTATAGTGGCGAAAAAGAAGGTTATTCGGACCGTATTGCAGTAGGAACTACCCCCGACAATCTTGGTTCCATTTCATTGAGTGATGTTGAACCATTTACAAAATATTATTGGTGCGTTAGGGTGCGTGATAGAAAGAATTCAAACCCCGACGAATACATAGAATCTGAAATCCGTTCATTTTATTATGTGACACCGCCGCAAATAACCGAAATACATAATGTTGAAGGCGATTGGGCGGCAATAGTAAAGTGGGAACAAAGCGACTATATGAAAGCCACAAAACTTACATTAACACCGGATAAAGAGTGCAAATATGACAACACACCAATAGATTTGTCTACAATGACCGACTCTTGCTATATTTCGGCAGGAGGAGAGTTCAATACGGACAACCAAAAATATGCGGTATACCACCAATGGTGGGATGATTCAAAGGCGCAATATTACGAGCCTGTTATTTATAGTTTCAGGGTGACTTATAATGGCGAGATAGATGGTCATTCATTTACCATAGACTCAAAACCTAAAAAGTACATTTTTCTAGACAGAGCCAAATACGCCGCCGACCGACAATTCAACGTTTATCGAATGGGACAAATCGGCAACCGAACATGGTTACTTGAGGATTTGAGGGGACTACCCACGAATGAAAATGGGGAGATTATGGACAATGGCCATCTACAAACAATAAACGGGTGTAGTTTTATATGGGATACAATTGCAACAACAGAAATAAAGGAAATATTTAATAATTGGCAAATAGTAACATCTCCCTTAGGATTCAAAGCCCGACTATATAGTTTGGAAGATGGACATTTCAATATTATACCCGAGGGGTTTCATTTGGCAACAGATGATGACTGGCAGGATTTAGAATACACCTATGGTGTGGAAAAATCAGATATAAATAATTACTCTGTATGGGAAAGCTACCTTGGTAATTCTGCAAAAGAATGGAATCATGAATCGATAGCTGGATACAATCATTATGCATTAGATACTATAACATTCGTGGGTGTCAAGAATAACATATTTGAAAAATTAATTTCCGATAACGAATGGAAATCTAATGATTCTTTAAATACCATATTACACGGATATGGTGGATTTAATGCACGGCCTTATGGTGTTGCTGATGAGAAGTTTTTTGCAGGAGGGTTAATTGTTAAAGGTGTGGGGTATTCCGTGGCATTTTTAACAAGCACAAATGACCCACAAAACGAGGGATGTCAGATTATCAGATATTTATGGAGTCCAAACCATGGCATTGGCCGTATCAATAGGAAATATTATTGGGATAATCTTTATTTATACCGTTGTGTAAAAGATGAATAGACACCTGAACTTCTAAATTCTCAACTTTAAAATCAATAAAACAACAATTATAAATGGAAACATTAATTCGAATTGCACAACTGCTTTTGAGCCTGTCGCTTTTGGTGATATTCCACGAGTTCGGGCATTTTATTTTCGCGAAAGCGTTCAAAACACGTGTCGAGAAGTTCTACCTTTTCTTCGACCCGTGGTTCTCGCTCTTCAAGTTCAAACCAAAAAACAGCGACACGGAGTACGGCATTGGCTGGCTTCCGCTGGGCGGCTACGTGAAGATTGCCGGAATGATTGACGAGAGTATGGACAAGGAGCAAATGGCTCTGCCGCCCAAACCCGACGAGTTCCGCTCGAAACGG
>JAEEGJ010026838.1_pt1 | contig 11631 bp, 10 predicted proteins | sample 8958761 | NCBI WGS metagenome assembly JAEEGJ01 (sample SAMN16246546, study PRJNA631951) | gut metagenome | biome: gut microbiome; feature: rumen; material: RS-attached | host: Bos | place: Iran: Karaj | collected 2018-10
TCGTTCTGCAGGCCGTCGATAAACTCCTGCACCACCACGGCAGCCCCCACCTGAGCGTAGTCCATGTTCGACAGGAACACCTCAGCGGAGTTCTGACTGTCTATCATAAAGGGCGGCATCATCTGCACCTCCTCACCGAGAAAGATACTCCGCCCGTTCTTCAGCGACCTGATGGGTTTCCCGTCCCAGCTCGTGTCCTGCCTCAGCCACAAATGACTATGCGCGTCGATTATTACCATATTATTCTTTTTAAACAACGAATTAAGACGAATTTAACGAATTGGATTGTTTGAAACTAATTGCCGTAATAACTCGTAATATCCATAATATATTATGGCAAATTATGGTCAATTATGGTAATTAGTTTCTTCATTATCATTCGTTTCATTCGTGTAATTCGTCTTAATTCGTTGTTTCTATTACATCATTGTTGTCTTTATAAATCAACTTAACTGTTCTTCCAGCGGACAAACATCTGGTCACCGATGATCTCCTGTACCTTCGCTACAAGGTCCAGGTCCATCGGTTCGTTCACATACTCAATATTCTTCAGCACATTCAGCGGGTTAGCACTACTGAAGAGTGTTGTGGCGATGCGCGGGTTCAGACTGGTAGAGAACTGCACGGCGAGCTTCTCTATCGGGTAGCCCACCTCCAGACAGTATTCCGCCGCCTTGGCACAGGCATTTCGCAGGTCCTTCGAGGCCGGATGCCATGCCGGTGCGCCACGGCTCGACAACAGTCCCATCGAGAACGGCGAGGCATTGATCACACCCACACCGTGCTGCTCGAAGAAACCGAGGAAATCGGCCAGCAACGTGTCGTTCAGGCTGTAGTGACAGAAGTTGAGGATGCTCTCCACGGTACCGTCCTCCACATGCTCAATCACCCACTTCAGGTTCTCGGGCTGCAGGTCGGTGATACCCACGTGGCCCACCACACCTTTCTTCTTCAGTTCCACCAAAGCCGGCAGTGTCTCGTCTACTATCAGCTGCAATCCACCCTCGCGGTCGCCCTGAAACTCAATGTCGTGTACATTGATCAGGTCGATATAATCGATGTTCAGACGTTCCATACTCTCGTAGACACTGTCAGTCACGCGTTTGGCAGAGTAATCCCACAGGTTCACGCCATCCTTACCATAGCGTCCCACCTTCGTCGAGAGGTAATATTTGTCGCGGGGAATGCCTTTCAAGGCCTTGCCCAACACCGTCTCAGCCTTATAATGGCCATAGTAGGGCGACACATCGATGAAATTCATACCGTTCTCCACCGCCGTATAGACAGCCTTGATACCCTCTTCCTCACGGATGCTGTGGAACACACCACCCAGCGACGAAGCACCGAAACTCAGGTTCGATACCTTCATGCCGGTTTTTCCGATTTCATTGTATACCATAACTTACTTATTCACTATTCACTTTTCACTTTCTTTTTCACTTTCACCACCAGATGCGGCTCGCGACCGATATAAACCAGTTCGCCGTCCATGCTCACATCCGCCTGTTGCACCTGATGATGCTCATCATACAGATGCATGGTGGCCTCCACACGTTCAAAGCCACGCTTCAACTTAAAGGCGTTTCGGATAACCATACGGATGGGACAGGTGTCGCAGGCGATGCCCGTTCCACACAATCCCGAGTCGCAACCGTTCTGGCAGTGGAGCACATTGCCCAGCACGTATGGCTGGTCATCCTGTATATTCTCATTCAACTCGTAAAAATTGGTTTCCTTCACCCTGAACTTGCGGTCAATGAGGAAAGCATAGCGGTCTTCCTGCAAAAGATGTACACGCTCACTGACCAGGGCGTAGTCGTGTTTCCGCTTGAGCAACCGCCACACCATCTGCACGACGGTCAACACCACCGCCAGTGCCAAAACGAGATATATCCAGTTAATATTCAATGTTTCTTTTTCGCTGCAAAGATAAGTACTTTTTATGAAACTTGCAAGTATTTCTACACTTTTTTCGGTGAAACGTGCGGGAATTAAAAAATAATGTGTATCTTTGTAGCGTGTTTCCCCTGCGGATAAAAACTATAACAATTACCGACCAACCTTTCCAGTTTTTCATTGAACATCGGGCGAATACCTGATACGACACCAAAGTCAACGAGGTGAGATAAAGGTTAAAAGTAAAAATAAATAAGGTACGTATGAAAAGGTTAAAACATTGGATACACGTTACCATTCTTGCACTTTTCGGCATGATGCTTTTCATGTCGTGTAGTAACAGGGATAATTCTGATAGTCCACAGGAGTATGTGGGCATGCCGCTGATCATACTCGACACCGACATCGGTTCTTCGACCGACGACCTGTTTGCACTGGAGATGCTCTACCGCTATGAGGAGCAGGGACTATGCCGATTGTTGGGTGTGGTGGTAGACCGCGAAGGCGAACAGAACGCTGTGTTTACAGATGTGATGAACACGTACTTTGGTCACGGGAATGTGCCCATCGGACTCGTCCGTGAAGGCATCGACAACCCGAAGGTGTGGATAGACTATGCACATGTTGCAGATATGCAGGATGGTCACGGACAACCCATGTTCCGCCGTACCGTCACAAACTATAGCGCGTTGCCCGACGGCTGGCAGCTTTACCGCCAACTTTTAGCCACGCAGCCCGACCACTCGGTAAGCATCGTATGTACCGGCTTCGTCACCTGTCTAGCACAGCTGCTACAGTCGGAAGGCGATGAATACTCGCCGCTCAATGGTGTAGAACTGGTGCGACGGAAGGTTAAGTGCATCTATATGCAGGGCGGCGTGTTTGGCGAGACCGAGGAGCCGGACTTCAACTTTGCACAAGGCGCCGACTTCGCACAAACGTTCTTCCGCCTCTGGCCTGCGGATATCGATATGGTATTCTCGCCGATGGAGACGGGACAGACCGTGGAATACACGCCAGAACAAGTCATCGGCGATGTATCATGGACGGACGCGCACCCTATCAAACAAGTGTATATGACCTGCAACTGCAACACGGGCCAGCGCATGTGGGATGTGATGCCAACCGTTCAGGCTGTCGAGGGCGATCATCTTTTCACGCTCTCCGAACGCGGCATCCTGACCGTCACCCCCGAATGTGTCACCATCTTTACCCCCTCAGCTACGGGACATTTTCGCTACCAGATAGCGGGCGACTCCGCCTGGTCTGCCGCCATGCTGGAAAAAATCAGAACATTCAATATAATACATTAACACCACAGCAACGGGGGCGTGATGTTTTTTCTTTTACAAATGTAAAAAAAATGATACAAATGTGAAGTTTTTTTAGTTTTGTCAAAAAAAAGGAGGGGGACATGTTTGGAGATGTCCCTCTTTCTTTGTAACTTTGTGGCCGAGAATATATGATAAAGTGAGATGCTGACCGAGGAGGGTTGGCGAAAAAGATTGTATAACTTATTAAAATCTGAAAATTGAATGAAAAAAGAGGAAGAATTGCCTCCTTTCAACTTTCCCATTGAGGACAAGTCAGAGAGAATTATCAAAGTGATTGGCGTAGGAGGCGGCGGCGGAAATGCTGTGCAACACATGTGGGAAGAGGGCGTGAAGAACGTGTCTTTTCTGGTGACGAACACGGACAGTCAAGTGCTGAAGGCGAACTTGGTGCCCAACAAGATGCAGATTGGTCCAGGTCTTGGTACGGGAGGTATTCCTGAACTGGGACGTGAGATGGCTGAGGCGAGCATTGAGGAGATCAGGGCGATGTTTGGCGGGGAGACGAAGATGGTGTTTATCACTGCTGGTATGGGAGGTGGCACTGGAACGGGTGCGGCACCTGTGATTGCCCGTGTGGCAAAGGAAATGGGCATCCTGACGGTGGGTGTGGTGACCTTGCCGTTCAAGATGGAGATGCGGAAGCGTATGGACAAGGCTTTGCTGGGAATGGAAGCGCTGAAGAAATGCGTGGATTCGCTCATCGTCATCAACAACCAGCGGCTGCTGGAGAATGAGCGGTATAACAAGTTGACGCTGGAGGAGGGGCTGAAGAAGGCTGATGAGGTGTTGACCATCGCTACGAAGACGATTGCTGAAATCATCACGGTGAAGGGTAGCATCAATAGGGATTACAACGATGTGCGTACAGTGATGAAGGATGGTGGTGCAGCGTTGGTGTCGGTGGCGAAGGCAAGTGGTGAGAAGCGTATCTTCAAGGCGTTGTCGGAGGCGATCAGTTCACCGCTCGTTGCGAATGTGGAGAAGCAGAAGGTGCGCCGATTGCTTTACATTGTGTATAGCGGTAATCAGAATCCTGCCCGAATGGATGAACTGGAGGAAATCAGTGAGTTTATGGAGAACTTTGACGAGAATCTGGACGTGTTGTGGGGACATTATCCTGATGAGACCCTTGGTGACGAAATCAAGGTGGCTGTGGTGGCGACGGGTTTTGATCAGAATGATGGGGAAGAAGGAACGGACGTGAATCTTGCCAAACAGGACGAGATGAAGCGTCTGAAGGATCTGCGAGAGAAATTCTACACGCATGCTCATGCTGCTTCCAAGGAAGACGAGATGCCGGAGGAGACGTGTGTGCCAATTGTAGAGCAACCTCCAGTCATAGAGCACGATGATGATGAGCCAGAGGAGGAAGACACAGAAGAAAGAGAGGATGCGACACCTAAAACACCTACATTTGTGGAAATATTATTTGGAAAGATGAAGAAGTTAATGGAGGAGGAGTGAGGTGACAGCTTTATAAGGTTCCATACAATAATGGAGCCTTTTTTTCGTTTTTAGAGGTATGGAAAGGAAGATTCTCCACATATTGATATATATTGCGGCTTTGATGGTGGTGGCGTGTAGCAACGAGGGTGTAGCGTTCAAGAAGGCAGAACAGAGCTATGCCATCGGGGAATACTATGCGGCGAGCATCAACTACAAGAAGTCGTATTCTCGTTGTGCGCCCAAGGATAAGGAGAAGCGGGCTGTGCGTGCTTTCATGATGGGTGAGTGCTACCGTCACATTGGTTATACGCAGAAAGCGATGGCGGCTTATACGAATGCCATCCGATATCATATTCCCGATAGCCTAGTTTACTTGCATCTGGCTCGTCAGCAGTTGAAGGCGGGACAGTATAAGCAGGCGGCACAGAACTTTCATCAATATCTTGAATTAGACCCTGATAATGAATTGGCTCGCAGCGGTTTACTGTCGTGCGAATTAGGTCCACAATGGAAGGCCAAGCCCAATCAGTACAAGATTAAGAAGGAGACAATTTTCAATTCGCGCAGGTCTGATTACAGCCCGATGTTGGTGGGTGATGATGCCAGTCAATTGGTGCTTTCCTCTACACGTAAGGAAGCGCAAGGTGATGACATCTCTGGAGTGACAGGCTTGAATTTTGGTGACCTCTTCTTCTCTCGAAAGAATGAACAGGGCAAGTGGCAAGCTGTGGAAGCCATAGAGGGTGAGGTGAATACGGAGTATGACGAAGGGGCTTCATGCCTCAGTCCTGACGGCAAGACCATGTACTTCACCCGTTGTTCCAGCGATCCTGATTACCCTCGTTATGCAGAGATTTGGCAGTCGCAACGCAGCGATGCCTCTTGGAGTAAGCCAACCAAGTGTGCCATTTCACGCGACACGTTGACTTCCTTTGCCCATCCTGCCGTCAGTCCTGATGGTGAATGGCTCTATTTCGTCAGCGATGCCCAGGGAGGTGAAGGTGGTTTGGACATCTGGCGTACACGCATTCTTCAGAGCGGTTTTGGAGGAATGGAGAATCTTGGTCGTCCCATCAATACGGCAGGCGATGAGATGTTTCCTTCTTTCCGACCTAATGGTGACCTCTATTTCTCTTCAGATGGTCATCCAGGAATGGGTGGCTTGGACATTTTCATAGCACACGAAGACTCCATTCGTGGGACGATCGTGGAGAATCAGCAATATCCGCTTAACTCATCTGCCGACGATTTCGGTATGACGTTCGAAGGAGTGCACAATCGTGGTTTCTTCTCTTCTTCACGTAATGACGGTAAGGGATGGGAACACCTCTTTTCTTTCGAATGTCCTGAGATTCTGCAGACGGTGACGGGTTGGGTGTATGAGAAGGACGGTTATGAACTGCCTGAAGCCCTCGTCTATATGGTGGGCAACGACGGTACCAACCTGAAACTCTCTGTGAAGGGTGATGGCTCGTTCACTCAGGTGCTGAAGCCTGGTGTGGATTATGTGTTGTTGGGCACTTGCAAGGGCTACCTCAATGTGAAGAATGAAATCCGTGTGGATGTGGAGGATGAGGAGGAAAGTCACGAATACACGTTGCAGTTCCCTCTGCCGCCTATCAATGTGCCTGTGCTCATCGACAATATCTTCTATGAGTTCGACCGTGCAGACCTCACGCCTGAATCGACAGAGGCTCTTGACAAACTGGTGGACATGATGAATGAGAACCCCAACATCACCATCGAATTGTCAGCCCATTGTGACTATCGAGGTAACGATGATTACAACCAGCGCCTGTCTCAAAGGCGTGCTGAATCTGTGGTACGCTACCTCATCCAGCACGGCATCGCCAAAGACCGCCTTACGGCTGTTGGTTATGGTGAATCGCGTCCAAAGATTATTTCCAAGAAACTGGCGGAAACCCTCCTTGCTGGCGATCCGAAGGTGGAGGTGCAGGTGAATGACACCTTGACAGAGAACTATATCCTGCGTATCAAGGATAAGGACGAGCAGGAGGTGCTGAACGCCCTGAATCGCCGCACGGAATTCCGTGTGCTTCGTACCACCTACGGCACGACGCTCAATGAATATAAACCTGAAGAGGAAGAACGCAAGGCTGCTGCCAAACGTAAGGAAGAAGCAGATGAAGAGGAGAACTTCATCTTCTAAAATGCTTGTTATTCGTTGACGGCCTCTTCCTCAGTTGACTCGTCTTCTCCGATAAACTGATATTCAAACTTTTCGCTCTTGGCAGATGGGAACTGGGAACGTGGGTCAACCTCTGGGCGACTCTTCAAGTGGTCAACGATGCGGTTGTAGGCATCAATGGCACTGACAGCCTTGAGGCGCGCACGGAAGGGAGTGTCCACATACTTGCACTTGCCAGTCTCTGGAATGATCAGTACGCGCTTGAAAGTCAGTCCTGCTTCCCACCAGCCTATATTTTCTTCGTTGAGGGCATCAATGATGCTCTTCTTGCGTTCTGCCATTGTGGAAACACGGTCGATCTTCTGCTCCTTGCGCAATGCTTCCTCCTCCTTGAACTGCTCCAAATTTTCAGCTTCAGTCTTCAAGAAGAGCACATAGTTGGAATAGCTTACTTTCAAACGGAAAGGGTAGAGGTTGGATGAATTGAGAAAAGTGGTGATGCGGCTGGCTGCATTGCTTTCCAATTTGATTTCTGGTATAGAACTAAGAAACTCGAGGGCGTCATCCACAGACTTTGCCAAGTATTCGTGGTCAAAATATCGTACGTATAAATTCATTTGTGTTAATTAGTTAAGTTTTTCGTGTGCAAAGATAGTGATTTAATTTGAGAATCAAAAACTAAAAAACTAAAAATTTGTTTTTCTGATTCTCCATTCCGTAGGATAGAGGTTGTTTGCCCTATTACCAATGTTCTTGACAAAGCCGAGGGGATGTCCTTGATAAGTGATGATCACATACCCTTTTGGGGTGTCGGCCGGCAGTTGCAAAGCTTCTGTGCGAAGATAGGCAATGGCTTGTTCTTCTGATACATCCACCATTGGGAAGGTATCCCGATTGAGGTTGCTCAACATGGCAAGGCTGTGATTAGGACGTCCATGCTTGTCGGTTTGCATGGGGTCTTCCATACCAGCGTACACCACTTTCAAGGTGCGTCTCGCCAATTGCAACAAGCGATCGGACTTGTTCTTTCGCCGATGACTCCCCACTTCTTCCTCATCAGCAGTTTTCCGTAACACGCTGATAAAGAAACCTTCACCCTTGATGCGATGGGGATAGAAATGTGTGTTGGTCTCTGTCAGTCCCCATTCTTTCAAAGGATGGCACGATAACACTTCTGCCCCCAGGGTCTTTGCCATCCAAGCAACATTTTCTTCATCCTCCAGAGGGTTGTAGGTGCAAGTGCTATAGATGAACAGTCCACCTTCTTTCAGGGTGTGCCAAATATCACGTACGATGTCGCGTTGCCGTCTCCAGCACGTGTCCACATTAGCGAAACTCCATTCTTCGATACTGTTCGGGTCTTTGCGAAACATGCCTTCACCCGAGCAGGGTGCATCGCAGATGATTAGGTCGAACGCATCGCTGAATGCCTGGAAGTCTTCGGCATAGTTGTTGGTCACGATGCAGTTGGGATTGCCCCATTTCATGATGTTCTCTGCCAAGATGTTTGCCCGTTGTCTGACCACCTCATTGGCTATTAGCAGCGAACCCTCTGGCAATTCCGATAGTGCCAACGTTGATTTTCCTCCAGGGGCAGCACAGAGGTCGAGTGCCACAACAGGTTCTTTTACATACTGGTTCAGAATGTGTGACAAGAACATTGACGATGCCTCCTGCACATAGTAGCACCCTGCATGAAAGAGTGGGTCGAACGTGAACGAAGGACGCTCTTTCAAGTAGAATCCGTCTTTACACCAAGGAACCTGCTCTGCCTCTTTCAACATCGCAAGTTCTTCTGCCGCAACCTTTTTGGGGTTGATGCGTATGCTGGTGGGTGCAGGCAAGGAAAGCGCCTCAGCAAGTTGGTCGTACTCCTCCTTGCCGAGGTGCTGGGTCATCATTTGTTCAAAGTCTTGGGGCAGATTCATGCTTTTCTCTCTAAATTCACAAACGCATATCTGTAAGCGTGCTTCTCGTCCACATCATGCTCTTCTCTGAAGGTTTCCACCCATTCATCTTCATCAATTTCTGGAAAGAACGTGTCTGCCTTTTCTGGCGTGTCGTAAATGTAGGTCAGACACAGACGATCTGCCTTTGGCAATGCCTGGCGATAGACAGATGCGCCCCCAATGATATAGACCTCTCCCTCGCATGAAGCCAAAGCGGCATCGAGAGTGGGGTAGAGGTCTGCCCCAGGGAAGTCCTCAGCCTTGCCCTTGCGTGACAGTACGATGTTCCGTCTGTTAGGCAATGCTCCTTTGGGTAAGCTCTCAAATGTACGTCTGCCCATGATGATGGTATTGCCTGTCGTCAATGCCTTGAAACGCTTCAAGTCGTTGGGCAACCAATAAATCAGTTTGTTCTCAGAGCCAATCGCCCTGTTCTCTGCTATCGCTACAATAATTGAAATCATATATAACTAAAAGTTAAAAACTAAAAACTAAAAGTATAAGTTACTAATCATCCCGATAAAGGATACTATTACTTTTAGTTTTTAGTTTATAGTTTTTAACTTATCTAGACGCTCACAGTTGCTTTGATATGTGGATGTGGGTCATAATCAACCAGTTCGAAGTCTTCGTATTGGAAATCGAAGATGCTCTTCACGTTGGGGTTGATCTTCATCTTTGGCAGTTTACGAGGTTCACGTGTCAATTGCAGCTTTGCCTGCTCGAGGTGGTCGAGATAGAGGTGAGTGTCGCCTGTCGTATAGACGAAATCGCCTGGTTGCAGGTCGCACACCTGTGCCACCATCATGGTCAGCAGGGCATACGAGGCAATGTTGAACGGCACACCCAAGAACGTGTCCGCACTTCTCTGATACAGCTGGCAACTCAGTTTGCCGTCAGCCACATAAAACTGGAACAGGATGTGGCAGGGGGGCAGGTTCATGTTGTCGATATCAGCTACATTCCAAGCAGATACAATCAGTCGGCGTGAATTGGGGTTCTTCTTGATCTGGTCAATCACCTCGCTGATCTGGTCGATGTGACCACCATTGTAGTCAGGCCAGCTGCGCCATTGGTAGCCATAGATGTGTCCCAAGTTGCCGTCTTCGTCAGCCCACTCGTTCCAAATTCTCACCCCACGGTCTTGCAGCCACTTCGCATTCGTGTTGCCCTGCAAGAACCACAGCAGTTCATAGATAATTGATTTCAAGTGCAGCTTCTTCGTAGTCAGCAAGGGGAAGCCTTCCTGCAAGTTGAAGCGCATCTGGTTGCCAAACACCGATATGGTGCCTGTACCAGTTCGGTCGCCCTTCTGCACCCCTTCTTTCAGGATGCGGTCGAGCAAGTCAAGATATGGTTTCATTCTATTGTCTATTGTTTTGGTACCATTTCTTTATTTATTTCTTTTTGGTGGCCTTCATGTGCTTCGACTTTTGCCACACGGGTTCCACCTCGTACGAAGTTGGTAGGGTCAATGTTATACTGGAGGATGACATCTTTCATGTTCACTTTGCCATAGGCATAACCTATGTCCACTTTACCTTTCCATCTGTCATAACTGAAGCTCACGCCGACGCGCATGTCGGGGATGCCAGCACCACTATTCAGTTTGTCTTCTTGATGCTGCGGATTAACATATGCCGCATCAAAGAGTTATGCGTGCAGAAGGTTTCACTTCCAGTTTGGGTTCATCTGACGTCTGTGCGCCAGCTGCAATGGTCGTTCCCATTGCCAACATCATTAATAACTTTCTCATATTTTTCTCTTCTCTTTTTGATTTCTTTTGCAAAGGTACAAAAAATCCCGCTCTTTATTGTAAAGAACGGACGTTTTTTTGTTTATGTTCGGTCGTTTAGGGTTTTAGTCGAAGAGTTGCCTGTCGCCATTGTGGTCGAGGGTGTGGGCGAGTTTGTCTATGTTGAGACTGCGTGCAGAGGCATCGAGGATGTCTTTATAGACGCCGCCTTTCTGGTAGAGCTCGTCTGGGTTGCCCGATTGTTCCACACGGCCGTCCTTGAGGGCATAGACCATGTCGGAATCGATGATCTGGCTGATGCTGTGGCTGATGATGATGACGGTACGGTCGCGCTTGATGGCATCAATGGAGGCTTTGATCTGCTCTGTGGCGACGGCATCGAGGCTGGCAGTGGGTTCGTCGAGGAAGATGATGGGAGGATTCTTGAGGAACATGCGGGCGATGGCGATGCGTTGCTGCTGACCGCCTGAGAGGGCTGTAGCTTGGCTCTGCATCCCCTTGGGCAGCTTCATCACCTGGTCGTAGATGTAGGCTTTCTGGGCGGCTTCGATGACTTCTTCCTCTGTGGCGTCGGGCTTGCCGTAGCGGATGTTCTCTTCGATGGTGCCTTCGAAGATGTGGTTCTTCTGAAGGACGAGTCCGATGTGGTCGCGGAGGAACTGGGTGTCGTAGTCATGCAGATCAACGCCATCGAGCAGGATCTGTCCGCAGTCGGGTTCGTAGAATTTGTCGAGGAGGTTGACGATGGTGGATTTACCTGCTCCTGAGAGTCCGACAAAGGCGGTAATCTCTCCACTCTTGATGGTCATGTTGATGTTGTGGAGGGCTTTGGTGCCGTTGGGGTAGGTGAAATCGACGCCACGAACTTCGAACTCGCCTTTCACCTTGTCGGGACGATAAGTGCCCGTAGGCTCTTTCTCGTCTTTGGCATCGAGGATGTCGAAGAAGCCTTCGGCATAGATGAGGGCATCGTTGAGGGAGTCGAAGATGAACTGCAACTGGGTGATGGGGGCTGTGACGTTGGCGAAGAGCATGACGTGGTACATGATTTTACCGATGCTCATGCCTGGATATTCGATGAGGACGAGGTAGGCGGTGAGG
>JAEEGJ010026840.1_pt1 | contig 11631 bp, 9 predicted proteins | sample 8958761 | NCBI WGS metagenome assembly JAEEGJ01 (sample SAMN16246546, study PRJNA631951) | gut metagenome | biome: gut microbiome; feature: rumen; material: RS-attached | host: Bos | place: Iran: Karaj | collected 2018-10
AAAAAGAGCTCCACGGAGAGCACCAGTCGGGTCTCGACATCTCCTCCCTTCCCGCAGGCATGTACGTGATTCGGGTCTCCTCCCAGCGCGGTTTGGCAGTTCGTAGTCTGGTCGTGCGATAGTTTTTTTCTGTTATGTAATAAAAAATGTGTATCTTTGCATCCCGAAATGTTGATTGAATTATGAAGAAAACCATCCTGATTGCAATATTGCTCCTTGCATCGCTTTCGGTTAATGCACAGCGTGTTAGCTCCCGTGCCAAAGCCGTCCGTATGCTGGCTTACGCTCGCCCCGAATACCAAGTGAAAGATGTAAAAGTCTACGCCGACACCATGACAGTCTTCTCCTTGGCCGAATATCCCATCTATCCCTTTGGCAAATGGAGCTCGGTTGAGCAGTTCATCACCAACAACCAACTGCTCTGGTATCGCGAAAGCGGCTACAAATCGTTCTACGACACCATGACTGTCGCAGTCAACACCCTTAAACGACTCGACGGCTCCAATATCAATGTCTATCGCAGCATCTGGACCGACAAACTTGAAATGATTGCCGCCAAGATTACCGACACCGCCGTGGTGCTCGACAACGGAGTGCGTGTCGGCATGTCGAAAGAGGAGGTCTTCAAAGTTGTCTTCAAAAGCTACCCCAAGTCCTATACCGCCGACATCAACGTGCTTAAGGTCATTGCCGGAGCCGCCGAAGTGGGCGAAATCTATACCTTCAAAGGCAACCGTCTGCGTCACATCCAAGTCATCAGCCGCTACAAATACTATTAATAGTCGCTGCCTGTCGGCGGCCTATTACCCTCCCCAATCTCAGGAGGCATTGCCACCCTTCACACAGGTACGCACCGCCGCCCATACATGCCAGCCACAGTCCATACCCATTAATCATCAGCCACCATGCGCAAGATAGGCCTTTTCTTCGGCTCCTTCAATCCGGTACACATCGGCCACCTCATCATCGGCAACGCGATGCTGGCCCATTGCGAACTTGACGAAGTGTGGTTTGTAGTCTCCCCCCAAAACCCCCTCAAGGAGCGCAAAACCCTCCTCGCCGACCAACAGCGGCTGGAGATGGTCCGCCTCGCCGTCCACGACAACTACCGCATGCGTGCCTGCGACGTCGAATTCCATCTCCCCATTCCCTCCTACACCGTGCTTACCCTCGCCCACCTCGGCGACAAATACCGCGACAAGCAGTTCTGCCTTATCATGGGCTCCGACAACCTCGAGACTTTCGAGCGGTGGCGCAACTGGGAGTTCATCCTCGAACACTACCAGATCTACGTCTATCCCCGTCCCGGCCACACCGACTGCAAACTCGCCAGCCACCCCAATGTCACCATGGTCGAGGTACCGCAGATCGACATCTCATCCACCTACATCCGCGAGCAGATACGCCAGGGGCACGATGTCCGTTACCTCCTTCCCGAGCCTGTCTATCAGTACCTCACCGAGATGCATTTCTACGAGAAACAATAATCTGCGCAGATAAAAAAATAAAAGGCCAAAAGTCGAGGTGAATCGTCTTTTGGCCTTTGTCGTTCTTTCAGCTCAGGGGTTGGCAGTCACCCCTCGTCGGATGGGGTTGACTCCCTGTGTAGCGGTCGGAGGCACCTGTTGGTGTAGGTGTCGTGCGGTTATTCTTTCTTGCTGCGGCTGCGGCTCTTCTTTTCCGGGGCGGCAGTCGAAGTGACCAGGGTGGTGCCACCGCTCTTCCGCGGTCTTCCCACCCGTTTGGGCTGAGCGGCCTCTTGGGCGGCCTTCTCGTTTGCAGCAGCCTCTTCGGCGGCCATGCGGGCAAGCTCCTCGGGCGGTATCTCGGCATTGGCGAATATCTCGCTGTCAATGTCCATCAACTCCTCGTCGGTAGGCTCGTACTCATCGTCCGGGTCGGTGTCGTCACCCTCCTTGTCGTCGTTATAGTCGTCGTAACCCTCCGAGTCGGCATCGTCGCTGAAGGCCTCCTGCAGTTCGGCACCCAGCTCGCCCAGCGAGCCATGCTCCGTCGTGCGTTTCTTGCCGTTCTCCATGGTGTCGTCGTAGGTACCGTGCCGCACCTCGCGTTCGCGGTGCGTCGGGTCTTCCTCTTCCTTCTCCAGTGCCTCCTGTATCGGGGCAAACTGAGTCTCGGCCTTCTCCACCTCCTCGTCGAAGTAGTCCTTCTCCGACTCGTCGTCGGTATAGGTGGTGTCGATCTTGACATCAAACTTTATCATGTATACGGTGTCCTCAGTTTCCATCGGGACAACAAAAATTGTCTCCCCGTTCGGTTTCTCGAATCGTTGTATATGCTCTTTATATCCCTCGGGATAACGCTCCATAAACAATTCTTTTAGTTGGTCAGAAAGATTCTTGTAGCTGACTATCAGGTTCTTTTTATGAGTTCTGCGAGTATTCATAAGGTTGAATTTTTGTGCAAGTATAACAACTATTTTTCAAACAAACACTTTTTTTTCAATAAAAAGTTATCAACAACCATATTTTTTCCTTTTGCACAATAAAAAGCATGTCGTTTTGTTATACGAATAATATGGCTAAACGGCTCCTCTTCCTCCTCCGCCTGTATGTGACGCTGCTGCTGCTGTTCGTCACCCAGAAGCTGCTGTTCATGCTTTTCAATCTACCCTATGCCGAGGGCACCACTGCGGGAGGATGGCTCGGAGTGCTTCTCCACGGTCTGCGTCTCGACTCCGTCACCGCCTGCTACCTGATGATTGTTCCCGTGCTGGTGGTGACCCTCTCCTTTTTCCTCTACAAAATCCCCGTCAAGCGGGTGCTCACCTTCTACTATGCCCTGGCCGCTCCGCTCATGGCCCTGGCCTTTGCCGCCGACATGGTGCTGTACCGTTTTTGGGGAGCCAAGATGGATGCCGCCGACCTCATCTATGCCGCCAATCCCGCCGATATGCTGGCCAGCCTCACCCTTCCGGCCATCATCGTGGGCGCGCTGCTCCTCGGCCTGCTCGTCTTCCACTATCTGCGTCGCTTGCGTCATGCCACGCCCCAGGGTTTCGACAAGGTGCATCCGGCCTCGTCGCTGGTAATGCTTGTCGTGTTGGCACTTCAGTTCGTGGGCATTCGCGGCGGCGTGAGCGACTCCACCGCCAATGTCAGCTACGCCTATTTCTCCTCCACACCCTTTCTCAACCACTCCGCCATCAACCCCCTCTTCAATATCACCCACTCCCTCTTCAAGACCGAGGACCTTGCCGCACAGTTCCCTTTCTACGACGACGACCGCCTTGCCGACCTCACCGCCGATGCCTACCCCGTCGACGGCACCCCGTCCGATACGCTTCTCTCCGTCACCCGCCCCGACATCCTGCTGGTGATATGGGAGGGCGCTGGCAGCGAGATGATGCTCAACGACAGTGTGGGCCCAAATTTCCTCCGTTGGAAAGAACGCGGCGTCTTTTTCTCGCAATGCTACGCCAACAGCTTCCGTACCGACCGCGGGCTGGTGTCCATCGTCAACGGCTGGCCGTCGCTGCCCACCACTTCGCTCATGAAAAAGGCCGACATGGGCCGACGTTTGCCCTCCATGGCCCGTGCCTTGCAGCGGGCAGGCTATGCCACAGCCTTCCTCTACGGCGGCGACATCGACTTCACCAATATGCGCGGACACCTCTCCGAGTCCGGTTTCGAGCAGGTGGTTGGGCAGGAATACTTCTCCGCCGCCCGCGTGCGCTCCAACTGGGGCGTGGCCGACGAGGAGCTGTTCCGACTGCTGCCCACTGCCCCTCGCCACCCCTCGCTCACCGCCTTGCTCACCCTCAGCAGCCACGAACCTTGGGATGTGCCCGAGCCCGGAAAGACCGGCGGTTCCCGCATCAAGTACAACCCCCTGCAGGATGCCCGCCGCAACGCTTTCGCCTATACCGACGCTTGTCTGGGCAGCCTGCTCGACAGCCTCAGCCGCACCCCTTCGTGGGACAGTCTGCTGGTGGTAGTGGTGGCCGACCACGGCGTGCCTGTCGACGGCCTACAACCCGACGGCAAGCATCTGGCCACGCGCATACCCATCCTTTGGGTAGGGGGAGCCGTGAAGCAGCCACGCACCATCGACCGCCTGATGAACCAGTCCGACCTTGCCGCCACCCTGCTGGCACAGCTCGGCCTTGCCGACAGCTCGTTCCGTTTCAGCCGCAACGTCCTCGCCCCTTCCTACCGTTTCCCCTTTGCCGTCAATGCTTACAAGAATGGCCTTTACTACATCGACACCACCGGTGTGACGGCCTACGACTGCCTCTCCCTTTCCGAAACTGACGCCGCCTACCCCTCCGACACGCTCCGTCTGCAGCGCACCCAGGCTTTGCTGCAACTGTGGTATACCACCACGGGAAGATTGCGGTAGACCGCACCCTGTCGACGGTTTCGCTATTTGTTTGAAGGGTCGTTCAATACAGCCTCGTTCCTCCATCGTTAACGCCTCGTTAACCGTTTTAGTGTAGGATAACGATGCTATAAGTATGCTGTAACGATGCAGGATTGAACGAAGTAAGGGTATTGTCAATCCAACTGCTCGGTCTTGCCGGTGGCGGAGTTGAAACCAAAATGTTTGAGCAGGTTGGCGATGGAGCGCAGGAACGGTGTGGGACGGGCGGGAGCACCGTTGCCGCTGACGGTGGAGTAGGTGAAGCAGAGGTGTCGGCGTGCCCGCGACATGGCCACATAGAACCGGCGTGCGTCTTCGCGTATGTGATATTGGTCGTTATTCACCACATTGTAGTAGTAGGGGTACGACCCCTCGACAGCGTTGAAGACGATGACGCTGTCGAATTCGAGTCCTTTGGCTTTGTGGGCGGTGGCGATAAAGAAACGCTCGGAGGCGTGGTTGAGCATGCTCGAGCTGTCGCAGAGGTCGCTCTCGCGCAGGGTGTTGATTTCGGTGAGGTAACGGTCCAGTTGCTCGCGGAAAGTGGGTGCCACGTCCGTGTCGACTACGTCGTAGGTGAGGAAGTCGAGTATGTGCTGCCATTTGTCGATGGGTTCGACGATGCCCTTGTCCAGCAGGTGGCGGTAGATGTGGTTGAGTTCGTCGGCGATGGCCGGCAGGGCCCCGGCCGGGGTGGGCTCGGTGGAGTAGAGCCGCTGGCTGCTGTGGAGGAAAAGCCCGAGGTAGGTCTGGCGGAAGTTTGCTGCCAGGCTGAGCAGTGCCGGGGTATGGAGAAGGGCCTGCTGGGCAGGCAGGTAGTCCTCCGCCTTGCGGCGGCAGTAGGTGAGGAGGGAGAGGGTGGCCTTGACGTCGTCGATGGCGTTGTGCGAGTTGGTGCCTTCGAGGTGGAGGGTTTCGAGCAGCCGCTCGAGTTTGTACACCCGCAGACGGGGCTCGACAAGCCGGGTCAGTTTGAGGGTGTCGAAACGCTGGCGGTGGCCGAGTTGTATGCCGAGGGTACGGCTGACATTGTGGGTGAGGATGTTGAAGTCGAACTCGACGTTGTGGCCGATGAGGGTATGGCCTTGGCAGTAGTCGAGGAAACGGCTGAGACCTTCGCGGCGGCTGAGCCGTTCGCTGTTGAGATAGACGGAGAGCATGGGGTTCTCGTGGCCGCCCACCACAGGGGGAATCTCTTTGGTGGTCTCGATAATGATGTTGAAGTCGGAGCCTTCGACATAGTGTCCGTTGGCCACTTTGATGGCGGCTATCTGTATGATGTCGTCGTGGAAGATGTCGAGGCCGGTGGTCTCGGTGTCGAAGAGGACAATCTCTTCGTTGTCGAGCACCAGGACGAAGTGTTGCAGGTAGGTGTTGCTGTCGTAGATGAGGAGGTCGGTGGGCGAGACGGCGCAGGCGCGCAGCTGGCGCATGAGGTTGCGGGCCACGGCGTACTGGGGAATGACGTGGAGCAGGTGGAGCAGGCGTGCCCAGGCGATGAAGCAGGTTTCGTTGGAGATGATGTTGAGATGGGAGAAGAGGAGCTGGACGGTGGGGGCGGAGAAGAGGTCGCGCCCGGAGATTTTGAAATGGGGTGTGTCGCCGAATTCAAGGCTCAGCCGGTCGGCATTGGCGTTGGTGGGGACGATGATGGCCACGCGCCCGTTGGGGTCGAGGGTGGCATAGCGTTGCGCCAGCGACACGGCCAGGCGGTATTCGTCGGCCACGGGACGCCGGCAGAGGGTGCAGGGAGTGCCGTCGTGGGAGCAGCGGAGCTCGTCCTTGCGGTAGAGGTGGGAGAGGTCGTGGTGGCAGGCGTGGAAAGTGCAGAGGTCGGCAGGTTGGGGCGCGGTGCGGTCGGTGGAGGAGGGCAGGAGGTCGCTGCCGATGCCGAGCTGCGAGGTGGCATAGGTGTTGAAGAGGTTGAGCAGGTAGTGGGGCGAGCGGTGGTTCTGTCCCAGATGGTGGAGGTTGGCGCCGCAACGGTGTTTGAGCTCTTCGAGAGTGTCGAGTTTGGCTCCCACGAAGGAGAAGATGGCTTGCTGCTCGTCGCCTAGGTAGACGGTGGTGGCGTCGGGGGCGGAGAAGAGGTCGATGATGGCCACTTGGAGGAAGTTGAGGTCCTGCACCTCGTCGACTTGTATCCAACGGTAGCGTTGGTGGTCGGGGTCGTTGAGGGCGTGGAGGTAGGCTTTCTCCAGCAGGTCTTCGAAATCGAGCAGGCTGTCGGTCTCTTTGTATTCGGCATACAGGCGGGCAATCTCGGCTTTGCGCTGCCATTGGGGTTCGGTCAGACGGTCGAGGAGGTCGGCATGGACGATGAGTTTGTGTGGGAATCCGGCGGCTTGCTGGCTGAGGGCGTGCTGCAGGTTGACAATGTCGGAGGTGTAGCGCGAGTGGTCTTCGTCGGGACTGAGGCGTGCCAGATGGGTGATGATGCTTTCGGAGTCGAGGTCGTCGATGACGGCACTGTTCTGGGGAATTTTCTTCTGGTCGAAGAGATAGTTGGAGCAGAAGCGGTGGACGTTGCCGACAAAGAGGTCGTTGGGGACAGGGTTGTAGGTGTGGAGGCTGATGCGCTCGCGCATGGCACGGCTGGCGCGGTTGGTGAAGGTGAGGCAGACCATGTCGGTGTAGTCCACGCCACGGGCGTGGGCCTGGATGACACGCTGCGAAAGGATGAACGTCTTGCCGCATCCCGGGGGTGCCAATACAAGGTGCCGACCCTGGTCAATGTCGATGACGGCTTGTTGATCAGGGTCGGGGATGGTGGACATGGCGATTCATGTATATGTCAGAAACCAAAAGCAGGGCGGAGCCTCTCGGGGCTTTCGGTCTCGCTGAGGGTTATTCGACGGTGACGCTCTTGGCCAGGTTGCGGGGCTGGTCGACGTTGCGGCCCTTGGCGATGGCGACGTAGTAGGAGAGGAGCTGGAGCGGGATGACAGCGAGGAGGGGGACAAAGCAGTCGCGGGTGTCGGGGATGACAAAGCTGTAGTCGCTCATGTTCTTGACAACGGTGTCGTCCTCGGTGATGACGGAGATGATTTTACCCTTGCGGGATTTGATCTCCTGTATGTTGCTGACGACTTTCTCGTACATGCCGTGCTTGGGAGCGATGACGACAACGGGCATCTCCTCGTCGATAAGGGCGATGGGGCCGTGTTTCATCTCGGCTGCGGGGTAGCCTTCGGCATGGATATAGGAGATTTCTTTGAGCTTGAGGGCACCTTCGAGGGCGACGGGATAGTTGTAGCCGCGGCCCAGATAGATGAAGTTTTTGCAGTAGGTGAACATTTGGGCGAACTGGTCGATGTTCTTGTTGTTCTCAAGTGTCCACTGTATTTTGTCGGGTATCTGCTGTAACTCGTCGACGAGCATGTGGAACATCTCGTTGGAGAGGGTCTTCTTCTCCTTGGCGATGGCAAGGCCGAGGAGGCAGAGGGTGATGACCTGTCCGGTGAATGCTTTGGTGGAGGCGACGCCGATTTCGGGGCCTACGTGCAGGTATGTGCCGCTGTGGGTGGCACGGGGGATGGAGGAGCCGATGACGTTGCAGATGCCATAGAGGAAAGCTCCCTTCTCCTTGGCCAGCTGGATGGCCGCAAGAGTGTCGGCGGTTTCGCCCGATTGCGAGACGGCGATGACGATGTCGTCGGGATGGATAACGGGGTTCCGGTAGCGGAATTCGGAAGCGTACTCCACCTCAACGGGTATCTGGCAGGCCTCTTCGATGAAGTATTTGCCGATGAGGGCGGAGTGCCAGGAGGTGCCGCAGGCACAGATGATAATACGGCTGCAGTTGATGAACTTGTCGCGGTGGTCGATGATGCCGCTGAGGAGAACATCTTTCTGGGCTTTGTCGATACGGCCGCGGATGCAGGTGCGCAGGGCGTCGGGCTGCTCCCAAATCTCCTTGAGCATGAAGTGGGGGTAGCCGCCTTTTTCCAACTGGTCGAGGTTCATCTGCAGGGTGACGAGCTGCGGGGTCTGCTTCACGTTGCTGAGGTTGGTGATGTCGAGCAGGCCGGTGCGGTTCATGATGGCGATTTCCTCGTCGTTGAGGTAGATGACCTGGTTGGTGTATTCGATGATGGGAGTCGCATCGGAGCCGATGTAGAATTCAGGACGGCCGGAGGTCTTGTCCTTGCCTACACCGATGATGAGGGGACTGCCTTTGCGGGCGCAGACAATCTGGTCGGGATGGCTCTTCTCGAGAATGGCGATGGCATAGGCACCCACGACGTTCTTAAGCGCGAGCTGGACGGCATTGTAGAGGTCGCATTTGTGGGAGACCATCATGAATTCGACCAGCTGGACAAGCACTTCGGTGTCGGTCTCGCTGCAGAAGGTCATGCCGTTTTTCTCCAATTCGGTGCGGAGGGGTTTGTAGTTCTCGATAATGCCGTTGTGTACCAGCGAGAGGTTTTTGGACTGGGAGATATGCGGGTGAGCGTTGGTGGTGTTGGGTTCGCCATGAGTGGCCCAGCGGGTGTGGGCGATGCCGATGGTGCCGCTGATGTCCTTGTCCTCGACTGATTTTTCGAGGGCGGAGACTTTGCCTTTGGCTTTGTAGACGTTCAGTTCGCCTTTGTTGTTGATGAGGGAGATACCGGCACTGTCGTAGCCGCGATATTCAAGACGATGGAGGCCTTTAATCAAGATGGGGTAGGCGTCCTGATCCCCGATGTATCCTACTATTCCACACATAGTTTCTTGTTTGATAATTTGTTATACTAAATCACAACTGAATATTAAAATACAAAATTACAATTTTTTTTTGAGTTATGAATTTTTTTAGACGTTGTAGTGAAAAGTTATGTCATTCGGTGTGGGCTTAGTGGAAACGAATTCAGATTTATGTTAGTCGGATTGCAGTCTCCACGTATCACACGTAAAGATAATACGTGTGATTCGTGAGATACGTGGAGAAATACTGTGTGAATCGATTAACTAATTAACGAAATTACTATTTGTGAAATTCTCTTTGCCTGCACCAAGTTCGAAGTGCAGCTTGGCGATGCCGAGGTCCAAGCCGGCAAAGGGGGCGGGTTTAGCCGTGGCCTTCACCTTGTTGTTGGGCAGGAGGGTGAAATGGAAGTTCTGTCGGTTCATGGCTGTGGGGGCCAGCATGGCGCACTCCACCCCGCGACGGAACCAGTCGGGAGCACCTTTGATGTCGGCAAAGGTCTCGATGGGCTTGCTGGAGTGCTGCTTGCCTTGGTTCAGGCCGTGGCCGATGGCGATGACGGCGACGTACATCTCGTCGCGCTCCACTCGTACATTGTGATTCTTGGAGAATGTGCCTCCTACCCAGCAGGTATTTAGCCCCAAGGTCTGAGCCAGCAGCACAAGGCGTTCGCCCTCGTAGCCCAGGTTCTCCTGCAGCAGGGGGGACTGGTGGCCCACCATGGCAATGTAGTTCGTGGCCCCGCTGAAACGTAAGAACTTGGCGAGGATGCCCGACAGGGCTTTGGTGTCGCTTTGCACGAGCTGCATGTGCAGGTTCTTGGCGGCGTTGCTTTGGACGATTTGCTGGCGGAGGGCGTTGGCTTGCTCCTCGGAAAGAGGCTGGCTGCTGTACTGCCGTACAGAGTGCCGAGCAAGGATGGCTTCTTGTATGGTCATAGGTATATAGTATTTTAAAAGAGGGTAATACAGAATAGTATTACCCTCTTTTGTTATGCTGACATAGGTGTCTGCAAAGTGTGATGATTAAATAGTGTGGACGGCTTCAATGAGACCCTTGCCGATTTCGATGGCTTCCTCATTCTGGGGAATGAGTTTCCAGTGGCGCTGGGGCAGGGAGTGCTCAAGACCTTCGTGGATGTACTGTTTTTCCACGATGGGTTTCAGTTTCAGGAAGCCGCCGAGGACTACCATGTTGAACACCTTGCTGATGCCGAGTTCCTGAGCTTTGGCGGTAGCGGCAATCTTGTAGATGTTGATGTCCTTACGGGTGGGTTCGTGGGTGATGCCGTTGGGGTCGTAGATGAGCAGACCACCGGGCTTGACACTGTTCTCGAACTTGTCGAGGGACTGCTGGTTGAGGATGATGGCAGTGTCGAAGGTGTTGATGATGGGCGAGCTGATGCGCTCGTCGCTGATGATGACGGAGACGTTGGCGGTGCCGCCGCGCATCTCGGGGCCGTAGCTGGGCATCCAGCTGACCTCTTTATCTTGCATTACTCCGGAATAGGCAAGAATCTTACCCATGGAGAGGACTCCTTGTCCACCGAATCCGGCGATGATGATTTCTTCTGTCATTGTTGTTGATTGTTTTGATGTCGGACTTGTCAGATTTGTCGGACTTGTCGGACGTTGTTTTTATTATTGCATTACTGTTAAGGGGTGGTCAACAGCCAGACGGTTGACGTCGACGTTCTCGACGAGTTTGCCGTCGACTTTGATGTCGCCGATGGGGTAGTTGGGCATCATGTTGTCTTCCATCCACTTGTTGGCCTGTACGGGGGTCATCTTCCAGCCGCTGTTGCAGTTGGACAGAATCTCGACGAAGCTGAGGCCTTTTTTCAGTTTCTGGTTTTCGAAAGCCTTGCGGATAGCGGCTTTGGCTTTGCGCACGGCGGCGGGGTTCTGCACGCTCTGGCGGGTCACGTAGTAGGTGCCGGGCAGTGTGGAGATGAGCTCGGTGATGCGCAGGGGATAGCCGTTGAGGTCAACGCGGCGGCCATAGGGAGTGGTGGCGCTCTTCATGCCGATGAGGGTGGTGGGAGCCATCTGGCCACCGGTCATACCGTAGATACCGTTGTTGACGAAAATCATGGTGATGTTTTCACCGCGGTTGCAAGCGTGGATGGTTTCGGCGGTACCGATAGCGGCCAAGTCGCCATCGCCCTGATAGGTGAACACGAAGGTGTCGGGGTTCAGACGCTTGATAGCGGTAGCCAGTGCGGGAGCACGGCCGTGGGCAGCCTCCTGGAAGTCCACGTCAAAATAGTTGTAAGCCAAAACGGAGCATCCGACGGGCGATACGCCGACGGTCTTGTCCTGAATACCCATCTCGTCGATAACCTCGGCAATGAGACGGTGGGTGGTGCCGTGACCGCAACCCGGGCAGTAGTGCATGACTGCGTCGGTGAGAACTTTGGTCTTGGTGTAAACCTCGGTGTAACCTTGGTTCAGCAGCTCTTGTTTGCGAGCCTCTATATCTGTATTTGCCATATTGATTTCTTATTTAATGATTTTGTTTTCAAGTGCTTCAAGAACCTCTGTCGGAGTGGGGATGAT
>JAEEGJ010026841.1_pt1 | contig 11631 bp, 5 predicted proteins | sample 8958761 | NCBI WGS metagenome assembly JAEEGJ01 (sample SAMN16246546, study PRJNA631951) | gut metagenome | biome: gut microbiome; feature: rumen; material: RS-attached | host: Bos | place: Iran: Karaj | collected 2018-10
CGCTTTAGAAGCGTACATATACTGTACATATACTGTACAAATACTGTACATATGCCAGGGTAAAACCCTTTTTTTTTCCAAAAAAAGCATTCTTACATTTCAGATTTTTTTTCCTTTCAACACACGATTTTTCTACACGACACGTTATTATTTCCCGGACACGAAAAAAAATTTTGTTTTTTTATGATTTTCTCCTGAACTTTTCAACGCTTCCGATGCACTTATATCAACAAAACCAAAACAACAGTCAAAATGAGAAAAAAAATCCTGGCAGTCGTCACAATACTGTTACTCTGTTTCTTAGCCCAACCCGCCAACGCCGCACGAAGTAAGAAGGGTCCTCAGAAAGGCTACCGCTTCACGCTCTTCATCTACGGCAACACTGACTCCGTGATGTATCTCGGCAACTACTACGCTGGCGCCACCTACGCCTTCGACACAGCCCGAATCTCACCCAAGGGTATGTTCGTCTTCGAAAACAAAGAAGCCACACTCAAACCGGGCCTCTACTTCTTTGTGAACCCTTCGGGCACCTACGTTGAATTCGCTGTCTACGGCAATGAAAAACTCGACTTCCATTTCGACACCGAAGAACCTGGATGGCAGTATAATATGAACGTCAAAGGTTCCGAGCAGAACAAACTGCTGTTCAAATACCACAAGGCCAACCGCGACATCTACCGCGCCGTCGACTCGGCCAAAGCCAACATCACCGACAGCGCACTGTTGGCCGAATTCAGACGCAAACAGGGACTGAAAATGGACAGCATCAAACACGACTTCATCGACAAAAACCCCAACACTATGCTGGCTCTGCTGATGACCGCCACGCGTGAACCCGATGTACCTCAAACGGACAAGGACGGCAACAAACTCAACGACAAACAGAAGTGGGAGTATTTTATGGATCACTATTTCGACTACACGCAACTGGACAACGACGCCCTGATTCGCACACCGGAAATGATTTTCAAAAAAAGGCTCGACCGCTATCTGGACGTCTACCTCAAAAACGCTCCCCCGGAAACCATCATTGAGTACGTCGACAAAGTCATCGACAAGGCAAAACCTTCGAAGGAAAACTTCCGCTACCTCGTCAACACCATTGCCGAAAAATATCTCCAAAGCACCGTGATGAGCTACGATGCCATCTATGTCCATCTCGTGAAACGCTACATCGAGACCGGTATGTGCGACTGGATGTCGCCAAGCACCGTGGATATGAACGTCAAACGTGCCGACAAATGGGACAAACTGCTCTTAGGCAAACTGGCACCGCAACTCATTATGAAGGACGACAAGGGACAGTGGCACAATCTCCACTCTCTGCCCAACAAATACACGCTGCTCGTCTTCTGGTCGCCAACCTGCGGGCACTGCAAAACCATCATCCCCGAACTATTCAAACGCTATGCCAAATACCAAAAGAAGTGCGACATCGGCTCCTTCGCCATACTCAGCGAACCCGACGACGAGACACGACCCAAATGGCGCGAATTCATCAACAACCACAACCTTAACTGGCTCAACATCGACGGCGGCGAGGCCAATATCGACTGGCACGATGTCTACGACATAGAGACAACTCCGCAGATATACCTACTCGACAAGGACAAAAAAATCATAGCAAAAAAACTCAACGCTGAATCATTCGAAGAAGTGATAAAAATCCTTGAAAAAATAAACGACTGAACTTCCCCACCATAAATAAAATCTAAAAAAAAATCAACAACATTATAATGAAAAAAACTTTACTTACCATCGGCTGCGCGGCATTGCTGCTTATGACGGCCTGCAAAAACAAAAACAATATGGAGAATCCGTTTTTGGCGGCTTTCCCTGCCGACGAACAGACTCAGGGACAATGGAACACGCCCTACAATATCCCCGACTTTAAGAAAATCAAGCCCGAGCACTATATGCCCGCCTTCGAGGAGGGCATCAAGCGCCAGAAGGCCGAAATCGACGCCATCGTCAACAACAGCGAGGCTCCGACATTCGCCAACACCATCGAGGCTCTGGAACAGAGCGGCGCCCTGCTGAACGAGGTGAGTGGAGTGTTCTTCAACCTTGCCGAAAGCAACAATTCCAAGGAAATGGAGAAGATTGCCGAAGGGGTGTCGCCCAAACTGGCTGCACACGGCGACGACATTATGCTCAACGCCAAGCTCTTCGAGCGCGTCAAGACCGTCTACGACCAGCGTGAAAGCCTTGGTCTGACCGGCGAACAGCTGCGACTGACCGAAGAGACCTACAAGAACTTTGTCCGCAACGGTGCCCACATTCCTGCCGACAAGCAGGAGCGCTTCCGCGAAATCAACAGCCTGCTGGCTTCACTGACGCTGCGTTTCGGCAACAATGTGCTGAAGGCCACCAACTATCTCACTCTGGGACTCCGCGAGGATCAAGTCGCCAACCTGGGTCTCACCGCCGACCAGCTGGCCGCTGCAAAGGAGGCCGCCGAAGCCGACTCCAGTTTCAAGGAGGCTTACAAGTTCACGCTCCATATGCCCAGTTGGGAGCCCTTTATGCAGAACTGCAATAACCGCGATATGCGAGAGATTATGTGGAGCGACTACACCCACCGCTGTGTCGGTGCCGACGGAGACAACCTCGCCATCATCGACAGCATCGTAAACCTGCGCCTCGAGCGCGCCCAGATTCTGGGCTTCGAGAGCCACGCCGCCTATACCCTCGACGACTGCCTGGCCAAGACCCCCGAAGCTGTCTACAAGTGCCTTATGGATCTCTGGGAACCGGCTCTGAAGAAGGCCAAGCAGGAGCGCGACGAGTATCAGAAGATGCTTGAGAAAGACCACCCCGGCGAGAAGTTGCAGCCTTGGGACTGGCGCTACTATTGCGAAAAACTGCGCAAGGAGCGCTACGCCCTCAACGAGGACGAGATACGCCCCTACTTCTCGCTCGACAACGTCCGCGAGGGTGCCTTCAACGTAGCCAACAAACTGTACGGACTCACCTTCCGCGAAAACAACAAGCTGCCCAAATACCATCCCGATGCCGTTTCTTACGAAGTGTTGGACGGCGACAAGGTCATCGCCATCCTCTACATGGACTTCTTCCCGCGCGAAAGCAAGCGTAGCGGTGCATGGATGACCAACTTCCGCGAACAGTCATATACAAAGGACGGCAAGAAAATCATACCTTTAGTATCATTGGTATTGAACTTCACTAAGCCATCTGGCGACAAGCCGTCATTGCTCAACTTTGACGAGACCACTACCCTATTCCACGAATTCGGACACTCGCTACACAGCATCCTCTCCGACTGCCGCTACGAATCGCTGTCGGGCACAAATGTTTCGCGCGACTTTGTTGAACTGCCATCACAGGTTATGGAACAATGGGCTGGCTATCCCGAAGTCATGAAGATGTACGCTAAGCACTACAAGACTGGCGAAGTTATTCCCGATTCTCTCATCAACAAGATTGAAGCAGCATCGACCTACGGACAGGGCTTCATCAACACCGAACTCATTGCAGCATCGTTGCTCGATATGGCTTACGCCAACATCAGCGAACCTACCGAAATCAAGTTCCCCGACTTCGAGGATGCCGAAATGCAGAAGATTGGCTTGATTCCCGAAATTATCTCGCGCTACAGAAGCACCTACTTCCAGCATGTGTTCTCAGGCGGTTATAGCGCAGGCTACTACGGCTACACTTGGGCAGCAGTCCTCGACAACGATGCCTTCGAAGCCTTCAAGGAAAATGGTGTTTTCGACAAGAAGACCGCCGATGCATTCCGTTACAATGTCCTGCAGAACGGCAACACCGAAGACGCAATGGTTCTCTACAAGCGTTTCCGCGGTCAGGAACCATCAATTGAACCGCTGCTAAAGAATAGAGGATTGAAGTAAGATAGATTTTCAAAAAAAATATAGGCTGCCCACAAAGACAGCCTATATTTTTTATTCTCATTCTTTTACTTGCTAATCCCGATTGTTTCTATTCCAATATTTGTCGGAGATACATCCAAGGTCGGCATGCTAACATCGCCTCGTATAGGCGCGAATAAGTCTTCGTCGAAAAATACGCCCCACTCAAAAATCCAACCGTTATCTGCTCTCTGGTGGTCGCAGATATACAATGTCCAGTCTCCATTGAGAGGACAGCCGACGAGAGATTCCAGGCTCTCGTAGGTTGCATAGTTGCCTGCGTCTAGCACATTGATACCTGATTCGGTATTTCCGCAAGGATCGGTATATGTAATACTAGTAGTGTTGTTGTTTAAAGAATTTGTGCCCATAGGTTGTGTAGCGGTTGGAGTGAAATTGTATTCATAACCTTCTCCGGCAGTATAATAGCAGTCGTTTGATTCAGGTGGATCTGGAGCAAGTCCAAGGTGGATGTTTGAACCGCCGTTCGAACCTGAATTATTTATCGTTGTGAGCGACCATCCGGGAACTATTGTACCTACAGAACCACGTGCATGAAGCAAGCATTGCTGCCCGTTTGGGCACTGCACCATTATGCTAAGGTCTCCTAGGTATGAGTGTTCAATATTCAAATATACGCGTTCGATATCGTTTACAGAAGTAACGGTAGCTCCTTCATAGAATATACTATCTACTACTAGATTATAATTATAACATACCTCGCCTCCATCGGGAATAAACGATGAAGACCTGATAATTGGAGTGAAAGGAGTATCGAAGGACCTCAACTCACCATACCTAGTGCCATCGGAATTTGTAGCGTATGCCCTGTAGTAGTATCTTCTGCGAGCCTTTAGTCCGGAAATATTCGCAGAATAGCTTGCCGAATCGACATCTACTTGTACTATATTCGATAGGCTATTGATGCTTCTACCATAAACAAAGCCTCTTTCTGTTACTGCGAGTCCGTTATCAGTAACAATGTAGCCGCTTAATGTTGCCGTGCTGTCGGTAATATCTGCAGCCTCATCAGCTTGAACTTCCGGCAAACATGTAATCGTCAGATGCAAGTTAACTACCGAATCGTATCCAGCGGCATTGGTAAAAGTAACTGTCGGGGCGTCGGTACTTTCGGTATAAGTATTCCCGTCAATCCAAGTATAACTGCCGCAGGCGATTTGTTCAACAACCACGTACGATTCGAAATTATGGGTAAAGTTCAAAGTTATATCTTCGCTGCTTGCCTGCTCCTGCTCAACTATGGCACTTTCTTCTACTACGCCGTCAATGCTGGCGTATCCAACATAGCGCATATTGTCGCCAACGTGGAATTCATTGACTGATTCCAACTTTGCCCTAATGCCATCGAACCCTCCAGCATACTTTATGCTGCTGCCGCATCCGTTACCAATGTTTACCATCCTTATCGAATACGAACGGCTTCCTACAACGGCATTGAGCACGTATGTCTGAGGACTTGCCGCCGAAATGTCGAAGGTATGGACCCCGGCATTGAGATTTCCGCTGTACTCGGCATATATTTTCCCAAAAGCATCAAGCAGCTGCATACGAACATTTTCGTTCTGCGACAACGAAAGTTCTACGCTGGTTTCGCAATTGAACGGATTTGGAACATTCTGTCCAAGTCCCTGTCCTACTGCAACATCCATCGCCATACCATTAAGCGAACTAAATACTATTATGGTATCGGGGTACTGAATAGTTTCCGACCAGCCTCGTGTTATATTTTCTACCGCAATACTATCCACACGGCAATAATTAGCATTGTTAAGCCGTCCAATAAAACGAACCGTCACCTCCTGTGAATAAACATGCAAAACAGAAAGCATTAAAGCGACAATCGAAATACAAATAGACAAATACTTCATATAACTATCTTATTCAACAAACATTCAAAATTACACAACAAACTGATAACAAGCATATTACCATATAGCACAAACAAATATTTCCCATACTGTCCAATAGGTATCAGTCATATTATATACTATTACAAAGATATGCATTATCATCGACAAAAATACAAAAAAACAATAAACGAAATTTAAAACACAAAATATTTGTACCAGCAAAAACCATTCATTGGAATTCCGTTTGCAAGCACTGAAAACTATTAATTCTGCAAACAACAAGTTACAAAAATCACCACAACTAAATTGCGGATAATCGCTAACACTAGCAAACCTATCTATGCGTATCCCCCTCATTATCAAAACAAATATTTTCTGCAAATATAAAAAATATTTTTAGAATTGATAATATGACACAAAAAAAATGCCCGATTTAAAAATCGAGCATTACTTGAATATTTAACTCAAAACTATTCGTTTCCTTTCTGTCTGCTCTCTATCAGTGCCTTTATCGGGGCAATACCGAGATGCGAACTTTGTTCGATTGCCTTCAATACTGCGCCACCACCTGTAAATATATAGTAGTCCTTGCTGTCGAGAGCCATAATGTAAAGACCTGGCAACAATCTCTTAAGTTCCTGCATTGTATCACCACCGCCATACAACTTCACAGCCTGCGGATTCTGGTCGATAATAGTATCGAGAGCGATTGTACCCTCGTTGAAATGCGGAACAAAACCCATAACTGCATTTACAAAGATTGTCTTTGCCGAGTGGAACACATCGATGATTTCTGGCTCGTCGTAGCAACGCGGGTCAACATCCATAACCCAGTTGAATTCTGTTCCAGGAGCAACTTTGCGGATGTCGTGGATTCTATACTTGCCCTCTACCCTCTCGCCAAACACATCCGACTCACAGATAATTGGCATTTCAACAACCTTACCAGGATATTGCTTTGCAAAATCAACAAATTCCTTTGCTAGTTTTACATCGTCTTCCTCCACGCCCTTAATCTTGAAGCCATATTTTGCACATAGGTATGCATTGTAAATTACACCACCAAGCACCAACTTGTCAGCCTTCTTCAACAGAGCATACAAGGAATCAATCTTTGTATCGAACTTACTACCAGCCACAACAGCAACGAATGGACTTTCTGCTTCGAAAATACGGTTCAGGTTCTCTATTTCGCGCTGCATTAGGAAACCAGCATACGACGGCAAATACTTTGTAACGCCAACCGTTGAAGCGTGAGCCTGCCAGCTACCGAATGCATCGTTTACATATATGTCGGCCAAACCTGCAAGCTGATTTGCAAACCTGTCCTGCTCCTCGCCTTTTGCCTCTTCGCCAGTAAACCAACGCGTATTCGGCAAATAAATCATATCCACATCGTGGTTGCGCAAACGGCGTATGCTGTGGTTCACATTGGTTTCGATGCTTAGATAACCATTATCTTCGTGCGAATAGAAATCAGGAACTTCTATCTTAATATGCAACTTATCCTCAAGATAATCAACTATAGGCTGTACCGATGTCTTGGCATCAATCGTAATCTTGCCGGTTTTCTTGTCCTTCGGACGACCAACATGCGTCATAAGGATTATTTTTCCACCCTTGGAAAGTATGTAGAACAAAGTTCCAAATGTTGCATCTATTCTGTATGGGTCGTGTATAACGCCCGACTTAACTACATTGTGGTCAACTCTTACGAGTACGATTTTGCCTTTAAGGTCGGCTTCTTGAATCAAAGGGAGTCTGTTATCCATATATTAATTTGTTTTAAAGTTTGAAGGCATAAATATAAACAAAAAAGCGATACGAACAAAATCGTATCGCTTTTTTTTGTTATCGTAGTAACATTACCGTTCCCGTCTTCTCGTAATCTATACCAAACATATCCTTGAAGTACGCCCGCCATGTATAAACTCCTTCGGGGCAAGGACGAGTACCATCGGTTCCGTCCCACTCTTCTTCCAAGTTGGTAGACTTGAACTGAACTGCTCCCCAACGGTCATAAATAATCAACATATAACTATTGGGGTCTATTGATGTACCGAAAAGACGGAAAGTTTCATTTATTTCATCGTTGTTAGGTGTAAATGCCGTAGGTGCGAATATGTTGTACTCGTTGCTTACCTGAATGTCAACACCTGCCGTATCTGTACATCCGTACAACGATGTAGTAGTCAGTACTACATGGTAGGTACCTGGCATTGTGTATGTATGAACTGGACTTGACGATGATGATGTCGTATTGTCTCCGAAATTCCACATATTCCAGAATCCGCCATGCGAATAGTTGGTGAAGTTAACAATCGGGCTCGACATTGATATGTTTGCCCTGTCAACCCTGAAATCGGCCTCTGGAATCGAGAATACAGTGATTGCAATCGAGGTGTCGCGTTTGCAACCCTGATACGAAGTAACCTCAAGCTTTACATTGAACAAACCAGAGTTATAGAAGATATGCTTAGGATTCTTTGCAAACGACATGTTTTCAAAATCACCATCATCGAAATTCCACAGATATGACTGACCTACATCTGGTGTATTCTCTGAGAACGAAACACGTAACGGAGCGCATCCTTCTACAACATCGGCAGAAATATTCATTGGAACTTCCTCATACGTACGGATACTAATTGGAATAACCACGCTGTCGTATCGACAACTATCGTATGCAACGAAATTAAATACCGTATCGAAATCAACAATCGGTTCAAACGGCATCTTCAACGGCTCGCCATTGACATACAGATCGTCAATTGTAATTCCGCCACCTGTAACACTGATGTCAAATTCAGATCTTGTGCCTGGACATACCAAAGTATCCGACAATAATACGACATCCAACGTTATCGGGTCGAGAACGGAAACTGTAACTGACATTTCCGCACTCGAGCAATTGGTTGCATCAACAACCGAAGCATAGTATGTTGTCGTCTGCGTTGGTGCAACCTCGGTTGACATACCGCTTTCGCCATTGCTCCACAATATTGTATATGGAGGCACGCCACCAGAAACAATTCCAATACCAATCTGCGTAGGCATACCGTGACATACAGTAAAGTCATCCATCATTTGTATGTAGAACGGCTCGGGCTGCCCCACAACATAAGTATATTCGCGATGACAGAAATTAGCATCTGTAAGTGTCACCGTATATGTTCCTGCAGGAACTCCAACAAGATTCTGCTGCCATAGTCCGTTTGACCATTCATAATGATATGGTTCGTAACCACCATCAGCTGTAAACATTACATTACCATCCGACAAGCCATAGCACGAAGCATCTCTACCTGAAATTTGTCCCGACAATGGGAATTCAGACTGATATATGTGCGCCGTATCGTATGCGAGACATCCATTCTCATCCGTAATTGTAACAGAATACAGACCTGGTACAAGATTGTCAATGTCTTCGGAAATTGCACCAGTATTCCATGTATAATAATAAGGTGGTGTTCCGCCAAATACATTCAGGTCGCATACACCATTGCCTTCTCCGTAACATCTCACATCGGTTGGTGTTATGTCACCATGCAACGGCAATGCTGGCTGATGTATCTGGGCCATAGCATATTCAACGCAACCATGAGCATCGGTTACTGTAACAATGTAAAATCCTGCATATAAGTCAGACAAGTCCTCTGTAACCTCACCATTGCTCCACTGATACGAATATGGTTCTGTACCTCCAGTTACAGTCAAGTCTATACTTCCCGAATTTTCTGCATAGCACCTTACATCACGAGCATCAATGTTAAGTGTCAAAGGTTCTGGCTGTTCAACCACATAGGTTGATATTACAAAGCATCCATTGGCATCTGTTATGGTAACCGTATATGCGCCAGCACCAATATTATGCAAATCCTGAACGGTATAACCATTTGACCAGTAGTATGTATAAGCTGGAGTTCCACCCTCAACAGTTATATTTATAGAACCATCTCTCATGCCAAAGCACGATACATTCATTATATAAACATCAGTTATTTCCAATGGTGCATCTGGCTCATCCACAACAACCTGATCTTCGTGTTCACAACCAACAGCATCTGTTACAGTCACCGTATATGTACCAGCAGGAACTCCCTGCGGATTTTGCTGCGTACTACCATTAGACCACAGATATTGATAAGGAGGCAAGCCTCCATATACTGTAACATAAAGGTTTCCTGTTGATTCGCCATGGCACAGAACATCATCGGCTCTCGTTATACTCTCCAGAGGAGAATTGGCCTCTAGGATATTTGCTTCACCAGCAACTGTACATCCGTATGTATCTGAAAGTGTTATGTAGTAATAACCAGAATATACATTGATTTCATCGGTTGGTCCCGCATGTGTATTAGTTGTTCCTTCCGAATACTGCCATGTATAGTTAGGTGCTCCATTTATAGCGGTAACAGTAATCACACCCGAATTATCGCCATAACATATTACATTAGACGAACTTACATCTATGTCAAGTTCTGGACGCGGATGCAACCATGTACCAGGGAAGGTTACATTGTACTGGTTGTCCGGAAAACGCAAATCCCATTCACGCTCGAGTCCAAGGAAATCCAAATCTACATCAAACAAATCGAACGACTGGTCGATCAAAGCGCCGCAATCTGTTGGAATACATATATCAAAACGACTATTTCTATCTCGCGTCCTCGGTTCTTCATTATATCTTTCTACATCAATACCAGCTATTTCGTACGAAGAAGCCACTGCATCATCAGCAATCTCGTAGCCACCTTCAATTTCTGGCAACTGGAATTCAGGCACTGTCACAACACTGAACAAACCACCATCAAATCCTGGGATACTTATTGCTATGTGCAACACCTGCAAGTCAAGTGCAAGGCGGAGATTATTATAGGTATGATTTACAAAACCGCTATGAATATTATATGTCACATCGTACACCTGAAGGGAATCCCAACCATAGCACGGATAAGTAATATACAAATCGTTATTTACCTTGAATGTAATGTTATCCGATTCTCCTTCCTGCACTACAGTACCTCCAACTTCACGCTCCGAGAACGGTAACGGCGTTGCAAACCTCAATGTAGCCATTATGTCTGGACAGAATGAGAATTCCTGCACTAGCGCCATTGTCATCTGCAATGTCGCATGAAGAATATAATACTCAATTGTAATCACATAGTCTTCGTATATAGGATATTCTATCGTCTGACCTTCGAGTATATCAACTATCTGACCAATTTCTGGCTGACCTACCGCATTACCGATGAACCTTATGAACTGCAACAAGTTCCAGTGCATATAGAACCAGTCATCCTGACCTTCTGCATACAAGCACTGGCCATCAATACGATCTTCGGTTTCTACATAAGGAATAGTTATGTCGGCTGTAATGCCAATTCCAAATGCATCAGGAATATGAATCACTAGAGAATCCCCAGTACCAAACATACCCGTATTAATATACGGCATACCGGTATCCTCATCAATCCACGGATATGCATATTCACCAGTCTGTGCATTAAGGTACAGAACAGCAATGGAGTCGTGAGGCACAGGTGATGAAAATTGAGGGTTGATAGGATAACCAATATGAGGAATCAAAGGAACCTCAACAACTGTAGAGCCAAGAACTTCCACAGAAACCGACATATCAACGCCAAATCCATATTCAAGGTCCAGGGCTATTGTTCCCGCTGTCGGGAAATGAGTGTCAAGAGCCCATCCGTTCTGAACAGTATAAGTAGAATGAATCGGGGTTGTTTCCCCATGGTCGAATCCATAATGGTCGGGGAAATCAAGTGTTATCTGCACAGGATAATCAACGCCTACGTAACCGCTCGAAAATCCGTGCATACTAAATGTAGAGTTCAAAT